>Ga0209211_10005399_pt1 | contig 19154 bp, 19 predicted proteins | sample RifGroA2_FD_183992 | JGI IMG/M metagenome (GOLD analysis project Ga0209211, IMG submission 183992) | Groundwater microbial communities from Rifle, Colorado, USA - Groundwater A2 (SPAdes) (version 2) | ecosystem: Environmental > Aquatic > Deep subsurface > Groundwater | place: Rifle, Colorado...
ATATTACCGCGCCGCACGGTCCCTCTCATATTTATTGGGAAAGTTTAATGATATTCATTTGACTCTTGTTTCAGCGCCAGCTCTGCGTATGCGAGATGATATTAAGGCATATTTAAAAAAGCACGGAGTAACGTTTACAGAAACAGACGACATGCTTTCTGCAATGAAAACAGCGGACGTCATCTATCAGACGCGCATGCAGAAAGAATGGATGAGTCCGGAGGAATTCAAATCAAACGCGGGAACATACATCATCACGCGCAAGCTTGCCGATTCAATGAAAAAGGGCGCTATCATAATTCACCCGCTTCCGCGCATTGGCGAGATTATGCCGGAAGTGGACGACTCGCCTCACGCTGTGTACTTCAAGCAGGTTGGCTACGGGCACTCCGTGCGCATGGCGCTTTTGAAAACCATTCTGACCCCTAAGCAGAAGCAACCCGCTGTTTGAGTTTTTTCACGGCCGCGATTCCCAAGAACACGAATATTCCGCCCAAGAGATATCCAGCGAGAACATCGCTCAAATAATGTACGCCGAGATAGAGGCGGCTGAAACCGATTGCGAGTATAAGTATGGATGCGCTGCTCAAAGCCATTTTTTTCCACAATGGAGGCATCGCATCATAAACTGCCCACAAGAGAAACGCATAGAGCGCGATTGAGAGGGTTGCATGTCCGCTTGGGAACGAAAAGGATGTTTCTATGTACGCGGGGAACGGGCCCGAGGGGCGCGCCCTCGCAACCAATTCTTTCAGTACGAAGAGGACTCCGGCGCTTCCAAAAACGCTTACGGCCAGTCCGGCCGCATCCGGCAGCCTTTTGCGGTATGCGAAAATAATCATGGCAATAAACGCAATACCGAATATCGTAGTTTCGTTCCCAAGCTCTGAAATCCAGATGAAGAATTGGACTAAAAACGGGTCGCGCACGGAGTAGAGCGCCTGCCCCAGCCACCTATCTAATGCCAAAATCGCCGTTAGAGTCGCCATATGAAAGAGGCCAAATGAGGAATAAAAATAATCAGGCCGACCGTGAAAGCGGTTATTGAGGAGATAAGAACTGCCGCCGCCGCCAAGTCTTTTATTTTCGCTACGTGCGGGTCATGAGTCGGCTGGAATTTGTTGCACAGCTCCTCAAGGGCGGTGTTAAGAGTTTCGGCGGTCAGAACGAATCCTATCATGAAAATTACGACGAGAAATTCAATTTGCGGAAGGCGCAAAAAGAAGGCAAGAAAAAGCGCAAACGCCGCCCAGAAAATTTCAAATCTGAAATTGTGCTCCTCCTGCCATGCGATGCCAAGCCCTTTCAATGCATAGCCTAGGCTCTCAATCTTTTTCTTTAAGAACATACGAAGTTGAACGCAGGCGCTTGCAACCATGAGATTGTAACAGAAAGTGGAAATATACCCAGAATGTGTTAAAATATCCCGCAAATCAATGCCGATAAGCATGGTGCAAATACATAATATATGGCTCTAATCAAAGGTTTTTACATGCGCCACCCATGGGTCACGGCCGCTTTGGCGTTAGTGATTGCCGGTTTAGTTTGGTGGTACTACGGTAGCAGGGACGCGGAGACGGAAATTACGACAACGACTGTCATGCGCGGGACCGTATCCCAATTGGTTTCCGTTACCGGCACGGTAAAACCCGCGAGCAATGCCAACCTTTCTTTTGAGAAAGGGGGGCGTGTCGCATATGTGTACGCAAAAGTCGGGGAACGGGTCGGCATAGGCGAGGCGCTTGTCTCGCTTGAGAACGGGGATATTTCCGCACAGCTCGCGCAGGCGAAGGCAACGGCGAGGGCGCAAGCGGCAAAGCTTGCGGACCTTAAGAGAGGGACGCGGCCGGAAGACATTTTAGTTTCGGAGGTGGATGTGGAAAATGAAACAAAGTTGACCAATTTATCTCAAATCCAAAAGGCTCGTCCCCGCAGCTCAATTTCTCGGTCGGGAATTCAGCGCTGGAAAACGACATAGAGAACGGACGGCAGGCTATTGAATCAATGCTCGTATCTTGGAATTCCTCGCTCGCGGGCCTCGGGAGCGCAGAGAGTGTTTTGCCGCATGCCGCCGAAGCGAAAAGTAATTTGCAAATCGTACAGAACTATTTGGACAAAGTTGCGCTCGCCGTGAACTCGCTGCAGGCCAACACAGCTCTCCCGCAAACCACAGTTGATGCGTACAAGGCGGCAATGCTCGCCGGGCGCACCAATGTAACAAGCGCTTTGGACAGCCTGGCGGCTTCGGTTGAGAAATTGCGCACGGCGGAGTCAAAGCTTGCTCTTAAGAAAGCCGGAACGGTCAAAGAGCAGGTTGATGCGCAGGAGGCCGAAGTGGAATCGGCGGAAGCAAGCGTTTTGAATTTGCAGGCGCAGCTCGCAAAGACAGTAATCCGTTCGCCGATAGCGGGCATAGTCACAAAACAGGATGCAAAAGCGGGCGAGATAGCGGGCGCGGGAATCGTCCTCACGTCGGTGATTTCCGATGCTAAATACGAAATTGAAGCGAACGTCGCGGAGGCGGACATCGCGAAAATAAAAATCGGGGACGAAGCGAATATCACGCTTGATGCTTACGGCAACGACATTGTTTTCACCGCGACTGCCGCCAGCATTGACCCGGCTGAAACAATTATTGACGGGGTTCCGACTTACAGGACTACTCTCCAATTCAAGGAAAACGACGCGAGAATTAAATCCGGCATGACCGCGAACACCGATATTTCCGGCGCGAAACGTGAGGATGTCCTGTATATTTCGGGCCGCGCCATATCCGGAAAGGGAGCTTCCAAAACCGTCAACCTGATTGAGGGCGAAACGGCGCGCGAAGTAAATATTGAAACGGGCCTGCGCGGTTCAAACGGCGATGTAGAAATTATTTCTGGTCTAAAGGAGGGGGACAAGGTGAAAGTGAATTAATATGTCTCTGATGGAAATTAGAAATCTCACGAAATCATACGATGAGGGAGAGGTTTCCACGCTGGTACTTAGGGGTTTGGATTTCAAGATAGAAAAGGGCGAGTTTGTGGCAGTTATGGGGCCTTCCGGCTCCGGCAAATCAACCTTGCTGCACATTCTGGGTTTCCTGGAAAAGCAGACGGCAGGAGATTATTTATTTGAAAACAGGCAGGCGAGCGGATATTCGGAAGAAGAAATCGCGAAAGTTCGCAATAAGAAACTGGGATTCATTTTCCAGTCGTTCAATCTTCTGCCAAGAACTACGGTACTTGAAAATGTAAAGCTTCCGCTTCTTTATTCCGCAGTTATGGAAGAACTTTGGGACGGATTGGCGCGCCAGGCAATAGAGGCGGTCGGCCTTTCTCACAGAGTTGATTTTGAGCCGTCGCAACTATCCGGAGGAGAGAAACAGAGAGTGGCGATAGCGCGCGCTCTCGTCAATAATCCGGAAGTTATATTCGCCGATGAGCCGACAGGAAACCTAGACTCAAAATCTGGCGAAGTGGTTATGGAAATCATCCAGAAACTTCATAATGAAATGGGGCACACGGTTATTTTGATCACTCACGAAACATACACAGCCGAATACGCCGAGCGGATAATCCGCCTTCGCGATGGGATGATAGAGAGCGATACAAAGGTCCTAAACCGCCGAGCCGGCAAACTTTTCCAAAAATAACATGCTACTTTATCACTCAATTAAAATCGCCCTCGTCGGTTTAAAGACGAATAAAACCCGTTCGGCGCTTACAATTTTGGGCATCGTGATAGGGGTAACCGCCATCATCATGGTGGTTTCCCTGGGGCAGGGCGCAAAAGATCTGATTTTGAGCCAGATTGAGGGACTCGGCGCGCGCGTCATAGGAATTATTCCCGGACGCCAGCCAAAGGGGCCGACCGACGTTCTTGCGACGCTGACGGCATCTCTTACTGAACGCGATCTTTCCGCGCTTCAAAGAAAAGAAAATGTCCCGTATGCGCAAGATGTAATCCCGGTAGTTTTTGGAAGCGAAACCGCTTACTATAATGGGCAGACATACCGGCCCACTTTATTTGGCGGTAACGAATCAATGGCCGATATCTATGGTGCGTATCCGGAACGTGGAAGAACCGTTTCTGCGGATGACGTGCGAGGTGCTGCAGATGTCGTCATATTGGGATGGACGGTTGCTGATAAATTGGCGCATGGCCAAGACCTTTTAGGAGACAGGATAAAAATCAAAGGAAGGAATTTCCTGGTCATCGGAATAATGCCAAAAAAGGGCGGGGCTTCGTTCATAAATTTTAATGAAAGCGTATTTTTGCCGTACACGACAGCGCAGAAATATATATTCGGCATTAAATATTTCAATCGGATAATCGTAAGAGCCGATAGTGAGGCAAATGTCGCCGTGACGGTGGAAGACGTGAAGGCGACGCTACGCGAACTGCACGGCATTACAGACCCAGACAAAGATGATTTCGGGATTGAGACGCAAGCAGACTTATTAAAAACAGTCGGTACCGTGTTGAGCACGCTCACGGTATTTCTCGCGATGGTTGCGGCAATATCGCTTGTAGTCGGCGGTGTGGGCATCATGAATATCATGCTTGTTTCGGTAACGGACAGAACACGTGAGATAGGATTGAGAAAGGCGCTCGGCGCGACCAATAGAAATATCCTCACGCAATTTCTGCTAGAGGCGATTATTCTGACCGGAATCGGAGGCATTGTCGGAATTCTTTTGGGAGCAGGTCTTTCGTTTGTAATTTCGCTCGTGATAAGTAATGTATTCGGGCTAGCGTGGACATTCACGTTTCCCGTGGGCGCCGCGGTTCTCGGAATCCTGATTTCAACAGTCGTCGGACTTATATTCGGACTCTACCCCGCGCGAAAGGCCTCGCACATGAGTCCTATAGACGCTTTGCGCCATGAATAGGGACCCATCTTACGGTAATTTATCCGAGACTTGCTGGCTTTCATACGGGGCTCGCCCCGCACGAAAGGCCGCCGCCAAAAGCCCCATAGAGGCGTTGAGGTACGAGTGATGTTGGGTTAATATTAGCTGTTCCGCGGCAAATGATATGGATTTTCATGAAATGTGCGACAAAGTGGATGAAATACTGCACGACCACGGCAAAGTCCTGACCCCGGTATTTATTTTTATAGCCGCACTTGTGTTGTTAGGCATAGGGTATATCGCTACGCATCCGTTTCCGCAAACGGGTAATGCAAACATTGGTCAGGAGATGAGTAAACAATGATGATGCGCAAGCGTGGTATTATATTTGGATCATGAGCGAAGTCGATATTCGCGCAGAGCGGCTGAAAAAGCTTGAAAAGCTGAAGGAGGCCGGTATGGAGGCGTATCCTGCGATTTCATCGCGCACCGCAAGTATTTCCCAATTTCTTGCGGATTTTGAGAAGCGCGAAAAAGATGCCGAATCTGCGACCCTCGCAGGCCGTGTCATGTCCTTGCGCGGGCAGGGCGGCATCGTTTTTGCCGATATTTTTGACGGTTCAGGGAGGGTGCAGATATTACTGCAGAAATCTGAAATGCCAGAGGCGTTGTTTGAACTCTTCAAAGATGCAGCAGACACGGGCGACTTTGTTGAATCCACGGGAATTGCATTTACTACAAAGCGCGGTGAAAAATCTCTCAAAGTTTCCTCGTGGAGGATGCTCGCTAAATCGCTCCTGCCCATTCCCGATGAATGGTTCGGACTCAAAGACGAAGAGAAGCGCTTACGCGAGCGCGAGATTGATTTGCTGCTGAATGCCGATTTACGCGACATGTTCGTGCGCAAATCACGATTCTGGTCCGCGTGCAGAAAATTCTTGGAGGAGCGCGATTTTCTTGAAATTGAAACGCCTGTTTTGGAAACATCGCCGGGCGGGGCCGAGGCGCGGCCTTTCGTCACTCATCACAACGCCCTTGATATGGATGTGTATCTGCGCATCTCTGCGGGCGAGCTGTGGCAGAAGCGCATGCTCATTGCCGGATATCCGAAGGTTTTTGAAATCGGCCGGATTTTCCGCAACGAGGGGCAGTCGCGCGAGCATTTGCAAGACTACACGCAGGTGGAATTTTATGAAGCGTATTCCGATTATCGCGGTGGAATGAAGTTGGTGCAGGAATTATACCGGCATCTGGCGCACGAGGTGTATAAAAAATACACGTTTACCATAAACGGGCATGAGGTAGACTTCGCGGAAGAATGGAAGACCATTGATTTTTCCGAATCCATCAAGGAACACTTCGGGATTGACCCGATTACGTGTACCGCTAAGGAGGCGATAGAAGCGGCGCGCGAAGCGAAAGTGCTCCCCGCAGGCGTGGAGCCGAACAAAGAACGCTCCGTTGACCAGCTCTGGAAACACATCAGAAAGGGGATTGCGGGGCCGGCGTTTCTTGTCGGCGTTCCGATTTTTCTGGAGCCGCTCGCAAAACGCTCGCCGCAAAATCCGGAAATCGTTGAACGCTTCCAGGTGATTATTGCAGGTTCCGAAGTGGGCAAGGGTTTCAGCGAATTGAACGACCCCGTTGACCAGCGCGAACGATTTGAAGAACAGCAAAAGTTGCGCGACAAAGGCGATGAAGAGGCGCAGAGGATGGATGTGGATTATGTACGCGCGATGGAATACGGCATGCCGCCGGCATTCGGCTTCGGCGTTTCCGAGCGGCTTTTTGCGTTCCTTGAAGATAAACCGGTTCACGAGGTACAACTTTTCCCGCTCCTGCGTCCGAAATCAACCGGCTGAATACCGAATACCGAATATTGTGTCCCCATGGAAAGAGAGGAATTTGAAGAATTGATCTCGGATGGGTTCGCGCTTTTGCCCGAGTGGGTGCGAAAGAAAACAAAGAACGTCGCAATTTTGGTTGAGGATGAACCCTCCCGCGAAATTCGGAAGCAGGAACACCTGGCCGATGACGAAACGCTTCTTGGCTTCTATCAGGGCATTCCTCTTTCTGCGAGAGGCGAGAATTACGGCGTAGGAATGACCATGCCGGATACGATTACACTCTTTCAAAAGCCGATTGAGGAGTGTGCAAATCAGGACGGAATTGAAATCAAGAAAGTCATCGCGGATACTATTTGGCACGAATTTGCGCACCATTTCGGCATGGACGAAGGGGAGGTGCGCGAAAGGGAGAAAAAACACCTGCGGTAATCATGGTATTATAATTCTTATATGGCACGGCTGTCTGAAATACTGCGCGAGCGGGGCTACGTATACCAGCATTCAAGCGAAAAATTGGAGGAAATTACCGATGGCGAGAAACGCACGCTCTATTTGGGCATTGACCCATCGGCGGATTCTTTGCATGTGGGGCAATTGCAGGCATTTTTAATATTGCAGAAGTTTTTGGAAGACGGCCACAAAGTAATTCTTCTTGTAGGCGGGGCCACAGGCATGATAGGCGACCCGAGCGGGAAAAGCGCCGAACGCGCTCTTTTGGACGCGGGAACGGTCGGGCGCAATTCGGAAATGATTTCCAAACAGGCGAAGCGCCTCCTGGGCAGGGGCGAGTTCACGCTCCTGAATAATGCCGAGTGGCTGGAGCAAGTTAAATTGATAGATTTCCTGCGGGATGTCGGCAAGAGCTTTTCCGTGAACGCGATGATAGGGCGCGATTTCGTAAAAGAGCGGCTCGCGAATCCGGAGCAGGGAATTTCTTACACCGAATTTTCATACACGCTACTACAGGCATACGACTATTGGCATTTGCATAAACATTACAAGTGCGACGTTGAGGTCGGCGGTTCCGACCAGTGGGGAAACATCGTTTCGGGCGTTGATTTTATCCGCCGGAAGGAGGGCAAAATCGTGTACGGGCTTACGTGGCCTCTGCTCGTAGATAAAGGCGGGAAGAAGTTCGGCAAGAGTGAGCAGGGGACGATTTGGCTGGACCCCGCGAAAACCTCGCCGTTCCAGTTCTACCAGTTCTGGCTCAATTCGGCGGACGACGCGGTAGAAGAATACCTGCTCAAAATGACAACGATTTCGGAATCGGAAATCAGAATGCTCATAACGGAGCACAAAAAGAATCCGGGCGAGCGGCACGCGCAAAAAAAGCTCGCGCATGAAGTAACGCGACTCGTTCACGGAGAGGATATCGCGAAAATCGCTGAAGATGTTTCCTCCGTTTTGTTCGGACGAAAAGAAGCGAAAGAATTAAGCGCCTCCGAGCGCGAGATGCTCCAAAAAGAGGCGCCATCGTGCGAAGTGCGGCTCGGCGAATCGCTCATAGATGTGCTGGTCAAATCCGGCCTCGCTTCATCGCGGCGCGAGGCTCGGCAGTTTATTGAAGACGGCGCCGTTACCATGAATGGCGCCAAGGTTTCCGGCATAGACAGGGTAATGATGCACGAAGATTTCCAAGACGCGCCTATCGCAACCCTCATGCGCGGCAAGCGCAACGCGATTGTACTGACACTTGGTTGAACAAGGCATATATTTGCAAGGTATGAATATACGAGTACAATTACAATCTATGAGCGAAATCACGAAACAGAACCCTATAAAAAGCCCCGACTTGTCGGTTTTAAAAGAACAGCATGCAAACAAATGGGTTGCTCTTTCGGCTGACTACAAGAAACTACTGGCGGTGGGCACAAACCTTTCTGCCGTTCTCAAGAAAGCGGGTAACGAACAGAAAGTGGTGATGAAAGTACTTCCGAATCTCGGTTATGCACCGATAGGAGTATAGGATGAAATTTAAATACTTCACCACATCTGGAGTCGTTGATTGCAGGGGCAAAATGGTAAAAAGACCGATGCTCGAGTTGGAGCTATTGGATTTCAAAGGAAACAAAGTGTTTGACAGTCTTGCGCTAGTTGATTCTGGTGCAGATACAACAATGGTCAATGCGCAGTATGCAGTAGCTCTTGGTGTAGATTTGTCAAAAGCCAAAGATCGCGAAGTGATGGGCATTGGAGACGGCAAGGTACCGGTTAAGGTAGGAACATTTAGCTTCCGAATTAAGAGAATTGGAGACGAGGTTAAAGTGCCAGCGTGGTTTGTAGATAGTCCGAATGTGAATATACTTTTGGGACAAGAAGTCTTTTTTGAGAATTACAGAATCAAGTTTGAGAAAGACCATGATACTTTTGAAGTAACAAAGTTCACCCGATAACCGTTTTGATTCCTATCAAACCACCTCTTGCGCCCTTCCTTATGCTAGTGTTTTGCCTGCCCGCCTCTGGAGGGCAGAAGACTAGCATAAGGAAAGAGGGGAGAGATTGAGTTATATGGGGCTTGCAAACCAGTGTTTTGGGCGTAGTGTTTAGTTTATGATTGTATTTCGTTGTTTGGCTTGAAGTTCTAACGATAGTAGAATGCTTCATAATGTCGGAGTTCATTGGGAAACAAAAGAAATTATATAAAAGCTTGAAATCTTGCTTTTGTCCTGCGCTTCAAGTCACGGTACATTTCACATCCAACGGCCTGAATCATCTTTTGTACAATAGAAGGCGGCCACGAAATCAGAATGAGAGGCACTATAGGGCGGCTTTAATAAGTCATATAGTTGAAGTCATTGAGAAAGCCGCCACAGCGGTGAGGGAAGTAAAGTGTGAAGACCCTCTGATTGTGGTTTGGAATCTCAAGCACGATATTAAAGGTCAAAGTATTGTGACAGTAATCCTAAAACAAGAGGGTGCCGGAAAAATGGAATTTCTTAGCGCAATGGCAAAGAGGAAAACTAAAAAACCCAGAGCGTAACTCTGAGTTCTTCAGCGGTGCCTGTTGCCAGCATAGGAATTCCTTAGCTGGGGAGGGGCTTTCGCCCACAGGCACACACGAGCATGATACCATGTGCATGTCGCGCAAGTCAACGCGTGTGGATAGCAGGATATGGCTCAACAGAAGGATGGAAAGGCTTTCAAGGTTTGGTTACGATTGAAGCATAGGAAACCGGCGGGATGTGTATAGGTAGGTTCAGCTATATGCTTATTCGCGCGAATAAGCATATAAGGAATAGTTGGCGGTAAAGAAGAACTGCCACAATATCTATGCTAGTGTTTTGCCTGCCCGCCTCCGGAGGGCAAAAGACTAGCATAAGGAAAGATGGGAGAGATTGGTTTATATGGAGCTTGCAAACCAGTCTTTTGGGCGTAATGTTTAATTTATGAAAATATGAGTACAAAAGAAAGATTAAATAAAGTTGAAAAAACTCTTTTTATTAAATTGGGGCAGGGTGGAGAATTTGAAGAAGAGTGTATAAGAAAAAACATTTTAAAAATCGGCTACAATGATGTCGATCACGATCTTTGTTTGCAGAATGGGTGGCAACAAATGCGAGATTATTTTATTAATGAGCGCCATGTTCAAAGGGGAGCAGCAACTCGTCATGCCAATCAACTTAAAGATTTTTACCAAGCGGATGAAAATGTTTTATGGATAACTTTTTGTAATAATAAGCTCTATTGGTGCTTTTCTAAAAATAAAATATTTATTCAAAAAGACAAAACTAAAATTAGAAAGGTTATTGGCAAGTGGTCTTGCAATGACTTAAAGGGCGAAATTATACGCATAGATAATATTAACGGTCGGCTTGCAATGGTTCAGAATTTTCAGGGTGCGATTTGCCTTGTGCATGAAAAGAATTACTTGATTAAGAAAATTAAAGGAGAGAAGTTAGCAGAGATAATAGAAGCTGAAAAATCTTTCGGCAAATTAAAAGATATATTAATTTCGTTAATTAAAGAACTTAACTACAAAGATTTTGAGCTTTTGGTTGACCTTATTTTTAGAGGTGGTGGCTGGCAAAGAGTGGGTGTCGTGGGCAAGACTCAAAAATCAATTGATTTGTCAATTTTCCATCCAATAACAGGCGAGAGCGCTATTGTTCAAATAAAGTGCCAGACAAATCTAGCAGAATTTAATGAATATAAAAAAATATTTAGAAGAATGACTCATTACAACAGATTTTTCTATGTAGTCCATACGCCGCAAGGTAGTTTAAAAAAATATATAAATGATATGGATAATTTAAATTTATATTTTTCCGATAAGATTGCGGAATTGGCCATAAACGCCGGACTCACTGATTGGATTCTAAAGAAAGTTGGATGAATCTTTATTGCTATGGGAAACACAAAGACATTGTTGCTGCAGACTGGCATTGTAGTTATTTTCTTTGTCGGAGGAGTTTTTGCCAACCAACTCTATAGCGAATTCATATCTAAAGAGTTTTTGGGTTGCGAAAGCGGCATTTATGACCCACAGATTGAAAAGGTTAGTGAAAAAATATTCTATTTAATGAAAGAGGGGAAATATGAAGAAGCTATAACTTTCGGTAACAGGCATCTAAAAGACGATGGGATATGGTATTGCGACAATTATTTCTGGATTCAAAGATCTCAAGCTTTCTACAACCTTAATAATTGCTATCAAGCAATAGTTGCAGCTGCCCACGCCGTAGTTGTATCTCCTGAAGACAATGGAGCAAACGAACCCATAAAAGAACTTTATTCTTTTATAATAAATAGTGATATTTGTGTTAAACCCGGACCTGAACAATGGCCGTGGAAGTCTGCAAGTAAGTCCTAATTCCATTAGTTAACGACATATTTTGAATCCGAAGGTGACACCTTCGGGATTTGATAGGTACACTTTGCGGCTCAATCCTGATAGAGTGGGCGGGTGGCAAAGTTCAAAATCAAATCTGATTACCAACCGCATAGTGCGCTCATGGAGAAAACTATATGCTTATTCGCGCGAATAAGCATATAGGCAGATTATAATCTCCTGATTTTGGAGTTATTGAGATTTTGAGTCCTGTGTTTTCAGCGCGGAATCTATTCTAGTGTTTTGCAAAAAACTGCAATAACGAAAATTAGAATAATCAGTGCCTCATCGCGAAGTTTCTTTTCTAGGGTTAATTTTGATACAGTACGTAGCGTGAAATCGGGATTCAAATTAAAGAGCGATTATAAACCGGCTGGTGACCCCGATACCATCCGCCTTCGGCGGAGCTACGGGGCGAGACTTGCCATATTTTGATGTATGAGCAAATCTTCTGGTTTCAAGCTTCGTAGTGATTATCAACCCTCTGGTGACCAGCCGGCGGCTATTCGTGCACTCGTAGAGGGGCTAAAAGAGGGAAAGCGGCACCAGACGCTTCTGGGTGTTACCGGCTCCGGAAAGACTTTCACGATGGCGAATGTAATTGAAAAGGTGCAGAAACCGACGCTTGTCATCGCGCACAATAAAACACTCGCTGCACAGCTCGCGGCCGAGTATCGTGAATTCTTTCCCGAGAATGCCGTGCATTATTTCGTTTCCTATTACGATTACTACCAGCCGGAGGCGTACATGCCGATTAGCGATACCTACATAGAGAAAGAATCACAGGTAAATGAGGACATTGAACGCCTGCGCCACGCGGCGACGCAAGCTCTGCTTACACGAAAAGACGTGATAGTGGTTGCTTCCGTATCTTGCATATACGGCCTTGGAAGTCCTTTGGAATACGAGAAAATCAATCTGAAAATATCAAAGGGAGAAGTTATGACCAGAGCCGCTCTCATGCGCCGGCTTATCGCTATGTATTTTGAGCGCGTGGCGGGCGACCTATCGCCGGGAACTTTCCGCGCCCTCGGCTCGCGCGTGGAAATAATGCCCGCGAGTGAAAGAATAATCAGACGGATTGATTTGACGAACGGGGTAGTCTCTAAAATTGAAGAAATAAATGCGATAACTCGGGAAAGTATGGGTACGCTGGAATCCACGTTCGTCTTTCCCGCCAAGCATTACGTGACGCCGAAAGACGTGCAGGAATTGGCGCTTGCGGATATGGAGATAGAACTGAAGGAACAGCTGAAGAAATTTGACTCTGCGGGGAAGATTCTGGAGGCGGAACGATTGAAGCGCCGGACAAGGCAGGATATTTCCATGATTCGTGAATTTGGTTTTTGCAACGGGATTGAGAATTACTCGCGCCATTTTGACAGACGGAAATCCGGAGAACCTCCCTATACCTTGTTGGATTACTTTGACCAAAATACACTGCTATTCGGAGCGGACCCCGTTAGAAATAGCCCGCCCCAAGGCCCTTACGGGCGCGCAAGCGCGGGCGCGATTTCTAACGGGGCTGGTGGATTCCTAACGATTATTGATGAGTCGCACGTTACCGTTCCACAAATCGGCGGAATGTATGCGGGGGACAGGGCGCGCAAAGACATGCTCGTGGAGCACGGTTTCCGGCTCCCGAGCGCAGTAGACAATCGCCCGCTCAATTTTGCAGAATTCCAAGAGCGTGTCGGGCAGACGATTTACACTAGTGCAACACCGGGGGTTTATGAATTGGGGCATAGTGGTAAGCCCATAGAGCAGGTCATTCGCCCGACCGGCCTCGTGGACCCTGAAATTGTTGTGAAGCCCATAGTTTCAGGCCCATTTAGGACACGGCGTGTCCTAAATGGGCAAACCGAGGTTGAGCAATATCCAGGACAAGTCAAAGATTTTATTGCCGAAGCGGAGATAGTTACAAAGCGCGGAGGCAGGTCAATGGTGACTGTGCTTACAAAAAAGATGGCGGAGGATTTGTCGGCATTTCTTACCGAGAAGAAAATCAAATCGCGCTACATACACTCTGACGTGAAGACAATAGAACGCATTGAAACTCTCACCGACTTCAGAAAAGGTGTATTTGATGTGCTCGTGGGTGTGAACCTTCTTCGCGAAGGTCTGGATTTGCCGGAAGTGGAGCTTGTGGGGATTATGGATGCCGACAAAGAGGGCTTTTTGCGCTCGGAAACATCGCTTATTCAGACCATCGGTCGTGCAGCGCGCAACGTGCTTGGCCGAGTGATTCTCTATGCCGATAACTCCACCGGCTCTATGGAACGCGCTATTAAGACGACGAATGAGCGTCGCGACCGGCAAATTGCGTATAATACAAAGCACGGCATCACGCCGAAGACTGTTCATGCGCGTATCAAGGACATCGTCGGCGATATTGTGGCAGCTCGCCGCAGAGCGGTATTTGACCTCGCGAAACTGGATTCCGCCGCCTATGCGGGAACCAAAGCGAGCTTGATCGCAACCAAGCGCAAAGAGATGCACGAAGCCGCGAACAATCTGGATTTTGAGACGGCGGCACTTTTGCGAGATGAGATTCAAGAGCTAGAGAAAAACAAGCGAAAAACCTCAAAATAGTATGCCCGGTAGGACAATTTCGGATTGCCTTGTATGAATATTTACCAACGTATGAAAAAAGAAATTTTTTCACACAGTTTGCAAAGCATTCGTAGTTTGACTTGCGGCAGGAATTATTCGAGATTGTACTAACCGGGTATGGCGATACGAATACAAGAAAATGTTTCCCTCGCGCCCCTGACCACTTTTAAAATAGGCGGGTCGGCTAGGTACTTTGTAGAAGCACATTCCGAGGAAGAGATACGGGAAGCTTTGGCTGTTGCGCACGATAAGAATATACCAGCCGTAATCATGGGGGGCGGAAGCAATGTGCTTGTTCCGGACGAAGGACTCAATGCCTTGGTCGTCTTTATTTCACTTACGGATTTCAAATTGAACGGGAGGGAATTAGAGGCGGGCGCAGGATGCAATTTGCTATCGCTCATTAAAGAAGCATCGCAAGCGGGTATGGGCGGATGGGAAAAGCTTGCGGGAATTCCGGGGACTATCGGCGGGGCTGTGAGGGGGAACGCGGGCGCATTTGGGACAGAGATTAAAGATTTCCCCGTGAAAATCCGCGCACTGAATTCCGCGACTGCAGAAATACGGGAGTTCCAAAATGCCGATTGCGATTTTGCCTACCGGCACAGTTTTTTTAAAGATAATCCAAAGTGGATTATTACGAGTCTGGCAGTCAGACTGCTAAAAGTTGCGCCAACCGAAAGTTTGAGATTGGTAGGGGATACCATAGCGGAGCGTGAAAAGCGCCACTTGCAGAACATCCAAGCAGCGGGTTCATACTTTATGAATCCGGTCGCGCCGAAGAGCGTGCAAGGGATGTTTGAAAAAGAAAAAGGCATGAAATCGCACGAAGGGCGGGTTCCCGCCGGCTGGCTCATAGAAAAGGCGGGGATGAAGGGTGCGAAAATCGGCGGTGCTATGGCGAGCAATCAGCATCCTAATTACCTTGTAAACACGGGAAACGCGACAGCCCTTGACGTGAGAAATTTGGCAGAAAAAATCAAACAGGAGGTGCAAAAACAATTCGGAATACAGCTTGAAGAAGAGGCGGTGGTACTAGATACTCATTATTGACTCAATCCTGATTTAGCAGTATTAATATATCGGGTCCGGATGGGCGTTGTGCTCATTCATCCATAGCATGAGGAGAAAAGAATGAATCTTCTGATCGTTTTGATAGGCGGATCCTGCTTACTACTAGGACTCGGTTGTGGGAAATGTCTCGCAGGATTAATCACTTGGCGGGCCCCTAAAGCTCGCCGCCGGATCGTCCCCAATGAGGACACAAAGGGCAACCTGGTCGGAGGAATGGTTTGCACAGTCATAATTGTAGGCCTGCTCGCGTGGGCCGAAACGTGGGTCTCACCATTTCTTCCGACGGCATCAACGGTCTTGTTTATGTGCGGTTCCGTATACGTCACGTTTGACCAGCTGGGGATATGGCAGCAAGCGGAATGGTACTACGACAGAAAGTGGGGGAAGCTCAAGAACATGTCCGGAATCCGGTAACGGCGGCGAGGGATTGGCGATGACGCCCCCTCGTCGCCTTTCTCTTTTGTGCTATATTGCTCCGTACCAACCCCTAGCGCAAAGCGAGGGTCGGTTTGCGTTACATGTCAAAAGATAAAGAAAACCACGGAGAAGCTGAAAAGATAATTGTTAAAGGTGCACGTACCCACAATCTTAAGAATATAACGGTAGAAATACCGCGGAACAAAATGGTTGTGTTTACGGGGCTTTCCGGCTCTGGGAAGTCATCTTTGGCTTTTGACACCATCTTCGCCGAGGGCCAGCGCAAGTACGTGGAATCGCTTTCTGCATACGCCCGTCAATTCTTGCGCCAAATGCAAAAGCCGGATGTGGACGAGATAACAGGCCTCTCCCCCGCGATTTCAATAGACCAGAAATCACGCTCCAATAACCCACGCTCAACCGTTGCAACCATTACGGAAATTTATGATTATCTGCGCGTGCTGTATGCCCGCGTGGGCAAACCGCACTGCCTTATCTGCGGGCGCGAAGTGAAGAAGCATACGAACGAGGAGATTTTAGAGTCAGTATTGCGGATTGTAGATACTGCGAGGAAGATTTCGAAATCTAAGAGGGTGGAGCCGGAACGCAAACTTACAAAAGGCGTTACAGACTCGAAAGTCACCATCACTTCGCCAGTCGTTGTCGGGCGCAAGGGCGAGTACTACCAACTTCTCTACGATTTGCTGAACAAGGGATTTGAGAAAGTGATAATTGACGGAGAGGAAAAGAAATTGCGCGAGAGAATAATTCTTGAAAAGAATCACAAGCATGACATAGATGTAGTGGTTGACGAGATATTCGTGTCGGAGTTTACCGACGACCCGAAGGCGGCGCGTGAGCGCGCTTCAGAAGCGATTGAACAGTCACTCCATGAATCCGACGGGCTGGTAAAGATAATAGATGCAAATGGTACATCGCATATTGTTTCCGCAAAATTCATGTGCCCGTATGACGGGTTTTCATTTCCCGAAATTGAGCCGCGCCTCTTTTCTTTCAACTCTCCGCACGGGGCATGCCCGACCTGTAACGGCCTCGGTTCCAAATATTTCTTCGGCGATGAGCCGTGTGATACCTGCAAGGGTTCGCGGTTGCGGCCAGAGGCGCTGAATGTGTTTCTTGGAATTGAGAGCCGAGGAGACACCTCTCAGGCGAGGAGTCACCTCGGCTCACCGCGCGGCCTAAATATCGTTGAACTGACCTCGTCCTCAATTGACGACGCGCAGAAATTCTTTGACGGGCTTAAGCTTACAAAAAAAGAAGAGGAAATCTCCCGCGTGGTCATTAAGGAAATCTTGAGCCGTTTGCGGTTCATGCAAAACGTCGGTATTGAATATCTGACGCTTGATAGAAAGGCCAATACACTTTCCGGCGGGGAAGCACAGCGCATCCGCCTCGCCTCGCAGTTAGGGAGCGGGCTCGTGGGCGCTTTGTATGTATTAGATGAGCCGACGATAGGCCTGCACCAGCGCGACAATGACAAGCTGATTGAAACGCTCAAACACCTGCGTGACATCGGCAACACAGTCATCGTGGTAGAGCACGATGAAGACACGATTTTTGCCTCGGATTACATCGTGGATTTGGGTCCCGGTGCGGGCATCCATGGTGGCAATGTCGTCGCATCAGGGTGGCTAGATGAACTGCTGACAGCAAAAACTAATAAATCCGGCTCGCGAACTCTCTCGTACCTACGAGAGGAAACATCAATTACTGCCCCTGAAAAACGCCGTACAGCCGACAGGAGAAAGATAAAAATCCGCGGAGCAAATAAATTCAATATTCAAAATCTCAATGTGGATATTCCACTCGGCAAGCTCGTCGCAATTACCGGTGTATCCGGCTCCGGCAAATCTTCTTTCCTATATGAAATCTTGCACCGCAATTTCTTGGCACGATTTGATAAACGATATCGCACGGCGAAGATTTACAACTGCAAAGAATTCAGCGGGACAGAATATCTCGTGCGTTCTATTTTGATAGACCAGTCGCCGATAGGCCGTACGCCGCGTTCAAATCCCGCGACATACACTGGCGCGTTTACCCACATCCGCGACCTCTTTGCCATGAGCGAGGAGGCGCGTGCGCGCGGATGGGGGCCGGGGCGCTTCAGCTTCAACGTCAAAGGCGGGCGATGCGAGGTGTGCCAAGGCAACGGCCTCGTAGCCGTGGAAATGCACTTTTTGCCGACGGTCTACGTCACCTGCGACATGTGCAATGGAAAGCGGTTTATGAAAGAAACTCTGGAGGTAAAATATAAAAAACGGAGCATCCATGATGTGCTTTCAATGACCGTTGAAGAGGCGTCAGTGTTTTTTGAGGACGTTCCTGCAATTTCCGACCGCTTGAAAACACTTTCCGATGTCGGGCTGGACTATCTAGAGCTTGGTCAAAGCGCAACGACGCTTTCTGGCGGGGAAGCGCAGAGAGTAAAAATTGCATCGGAATTGTACAGGCCTCTTTCCGCGAAGACGATTTATCTTTTGGACGAGCCGACAGTGGGGCTCCACTACGACGATGTGCAGAAGTTAATAGATATCTTGCAGAAGCTAGTGGAAAGAGGAAACAGCGTGGTCGTTATTGAACACAACCTAGATGTCTTAAAATGCGCCGATTGGATTATGGACATGGGGCCCGACGGCGGCGCCGGAGGCGGGAAAATCGTCGCGCAAGGAACTCCCGAGGAGGTTTCTAAAACCGACGGCTCGCATACGGGGTACTATCTGAAAAGAGTCTTAAAAAAGAAGCGTTAGGTTCTGGACTTGTTGCGGTACGCGCTCACGGCTTCAGATTTTAATTGCGCAGGATTCATCTCCGAAAACGCAACGATAAAACTTTCGGCGAGTTGGCGGTTGGTGATGAGCGGAATGTTCAAGTCAACCGCTTTTCGGCGGATTATGTAGCCATCGGCGGCGTCGCGGCCAAAATTACGGCCGGGAATGTTGATTATCAGGTCTACACCGTCGTTATCCAACAGCGAACCGACACTTGGCTCTTTTTTCGTACCGATTTTGTAAACTTTTTCGCACTCAATGCCATTCTCTCGCATAAAATCCGCCGTGTGTTCGGTTGCAAAGAGTTTAAAGTTCATTTTTGCGAGCTCGCGGAGCGCAGGGAGCAACTTCACTTTGTTTTCTTCCTTACCGAGCGATATAAGAATGTTCTTATTTGGGAGACGAAATCCTGCTGAAAGCATGGATTTTATAAGCGCCTCGCCGAACGAATCGCCGAAGCAGGCGACTTCTCCCGTGGATGCCATTTCCACGTTTGATACGGGGTCGGCACCCTTGATGCGCGCGTATGAAAATTGCGGTGATTTCACGGCGACGAAGTCCAGTTCAAGCGTGCGGTAATCCCCGCTCACGTCTTCTTTAAGCATTGCCCGTGTGGCGATGTCTATAAAGTTGTATCCTGTAACTTTAGAAACGAACGGGAAACTGCGCGAGGAACGCACGTTGCACTCAATAACCTGCAAGTGATTCTCTTTTGCCAAGAATTGAATATTGAACGGGCCGG
>Ga0209211_10005401_pt1 | contig 19147 bp, 22 predicted proteins | sample RifGroA2_FD_183992 | JGI IMG/M metagenome (GOLD analysis project Ga0209211, IMG submission 183992) | Groundwater microbial communities from Rifle, Colorado, USA - Groundwater A2 (SPAdes) (version 2) | ecosystem: Environmental > Aquatic > Deep subsurface > Groundwater | place: Rifle, Colorado...
CACCACCGCCAGGATCATTTGCATGATGGTCAGGAGCGCCAGGAGGAAGGTGGTGCCCCGAATCTTCAGTTTTTGCTTCGAGCACCAAAACAGCTTCGACAGGCGAAGAAATTCAACGAGAAAATCGAGGGAGCTAGGCATCTGGGCTCATGGGGTAATGGTGAAAGTGACGCCAATCAGCAACGATGGAACCTGTTGCATGGTCAGCGAAAGGTGATGGCCGGCAGGCGCTGAAGAGGTCGTGCATCTGATTGTCCTCGTGCATTGTCCCGGCAGGCATAAATCGTATTTGCAGGTCATAAGGATATAGAAAAAAAAAATTCCGGCTGGTCTCCGGCCAGATCAATCCGCCCAGTATCCCCGGTCAAGATCACCCTGTCAATTCCTAATTATTGCCTCTTGCGCAATTCGATTGCTGGCTTATCCGGAAAAATTGTCAAACCGCAGGGTCATAATGGAATGAGGCGGACTGATCGTGCGGGCGGCCTGATCGTGGTATTGCAGGGCAAAGGGAATCGTCTGCTCCGTGCGATTCATGACCACGACGGCGATTATCCCATCCGGATTGAGGAAGGCCGTTGTCTCGAGTGCATCGGTCGTGCCGGCATACAGGATGCGTTCGGCGCCGGGACGAATGTAACGGGAGAAATGGCCAAGATAGTAGAACGAACTCTGATACAGGGGCAGGCCTGCCTGGGTATCCACCAGGATGGGTGCGCTGCAATAATTGCCGACATGATTGGGGCCGCCGCGCTCATCCAAGAGAAGATTCCAATCCACCCACGCCACGGTCCAGCGGTTCAGGTCATTGATGAGCGAACGCCCGTAGCGCTCGCCCACGCCCCATTCGCCTGTGTGCGGGCCGCCTTCCTGACACCCTTCGCTGAAGAGCAGCCGCTTGTCCGGAAAGGCTTCGTGCAAGGCGGTCAGATTGTCGAAATGATCCCCCATATACCAGTGAAAAGCCGCACCCCATACGTATTGCGCAGCCTGCGGGTCATCGTACACGACGCTGGCGCGCTCGTAGATGGCATCACGGTTGTGGTCCCAAATCATCAGGTTCAGATGGCCCAGCCCCTCTTTTTGCAGGGTTGGCCCTAAATAATCGCGGACAAAATCGCGCTCTTCTTCGGCGGAGTACAGGCAGGAATCCCAGGATTGGCTGGCTTCCGGTTCATTCTGGACGGTGAGGCCCCAGAAGGGGATGCCTTCTTTTTCATATTCCCGAAGGTAGCGGCAATAGTAACGCGCCCAAACATCCCGGCATTCCGGGAGCAGTCGGCCGCCGCCATTCATCTGCTTATTGGTCTTCATCCACGCCGGTGGGCTCCAGGGGGAAGCGAACAACTTCAGGCCGCCGCTGAGACGCAGGGCTTCCTTGAGCATGGGCAGAATAGCGGCGCGGTCACGCTCAATGGAAAAGTGCTGCAGCGCAAAATCGCCGGCCACTTCATCATGGGCGTAATTCCCCAGGGCAAAATCGCAACTGTTGATATGGGTTCGCCCCATGGTATACCCCAGGCCATGGTGCGGGTCGAAGTATGCCCGCATAACCTCGGCTTGCTTTTCCGCCGGGAGTTTTTGCCAAGTAACGGCAGCCGATTCGGTGAATGCTCCGCCAAAGCCTTCCATCTTCTGGAAGCGCTTGCGCGGATCGATGGTGATGGCGGGGGTTTCCGGTTGGGTTGCTTCAAAAACCACCGGGGGCTGTTCGCTCAGGCGGGCGGGGGTGTCTCTGGCTGTGAGCGAGATGTGGACGATTTGGCGGGACATACATTTCTCCGAAGGAGGTATCGCTCACCACGCAATTGCGGTACAGGCGGTAAGGCGTTCAGAAGGGAGGTGCGCTTGCCGGTCAAATACGCATAACAGCCCGTTGCAAAACGGGCGGGTGCGGCCCAGGGATGGGCCGCCGGAATGACGGCTACGAATCAGAGAACATACTGGGGAATCTTCAGCAATTCCCCGTTCCGCATCGCCGACTGGTGCGCGACAATGCCGGCCACCGTCAGGTTCAATGCCTGCGCCACATCCACAAGCGGCTTGCGGTCCAGCAGGATGGCCTCTACGAACTCATTCGTCAGATAGCCGTGCGACCCGTTGTGGCCACCGGGCTCGACTCCCGGCGGCAGAGGCGGCCGTTCAAGCAATGGCGCCTCCTTTCCATCCATACCTTTGAAAAAACCGTCGAAAGATCCCTTCTCGGTCCAGATTCGCCCCGTTTCGTCACCGGTGCCCGGGATGTCCCAACTGATCGCCGTTCGAGCCATGCTTCCTTCACTGGTGCGGAACAGCGCGATCTCGGTGCCGAACGGATTGCCGTAGCGGTTCTTGGCCTGCAAGTGTGGAATGGGACTGGGCCTGCCCATGCACGACACTTCCGTGAATGAACCGCCTGTAACCCCCATGTAATAGGCATTCGTGTGGGTTGGATACCATTGCGGCGGCAGGCCCGCACGCCATCCTCCGTACGCGGGCAGAGGTGTTCCCAGGTAATGCAGGTACTCGGCCTCGGAGTAAATCAGCTTGCCAAGATCGCCCCTCCTGTACATCTCGCGCATGCTGTAGAGATCGGCATGGAAATAGGAGGTTTCAAACATCATATACTTCCCCGCAGAGCTTTTGGCCGCGGCGAAAAGCGCCTCCGCGTCTTCCAGGGAGCCGAAAACCGCCGGCACGGCCGAGGCAACGTGCTTCCCCGCCTGGAGAGCCGCAATAGCGAGGCGCGCGTGGCTGGGCGCATCCGTGGCAATGAAAACAGCTTCGACCGCCTCGTCACGGATAAGTTCCTCGCCCGTTGCGTACATCTTTTGACAGCGACAGGCTTTTGCCAGGTCGGCGCACTGCTCGGGCACCAGATCGGCAACCGCCGTGACCGTTACATTCGGATGATCCTGAAAAGAGAAATCCGCCCCGAATCCACACACGCCATAGCCAATGATGCCCACCCTGATTTTGCGCTCGGAAACCGGGACCCACTTCTTCTCGGTGTCCTGATCAACCAATTCCCTCTCAAACTCCTGAATCGAAGGAACCGCGTGCGTCAACCCCGAGTCATCGCCTCTTCCTGCCGTATCGTTCTCAAGCTCGTCTTGCATCGCTTTATCCTTGTCTTCTGTGTTTCGGCCAACGTAAAGTTGAGGGGCGCCGCAGTTTCGTTTGAGCAGGCAAGCTGCTCAACTCAGCTTTAATTCTCCCCAGTGGTTGTCTTGCAAAACCGCTGAATCTCCCCAAGAAAATCCGCGCCGTAGCGTTCGAGCTTGTGGGCGCCGACGCCGTGGATGCGCAGGAAAGCCTCGTTGTCAATGGGCAGATGGGCAGCCATCTCCGCCAGGGCGGCATCGCTGAAGATAACAAAGGGCGGCACTCCGGCCTCGTCGGCCAAGGCTTTGCGCACCGTGCGCAGCCTGGCAAACAGCTCCTGATTGTACTCCAGATCGCCCACCTTTCGCCGCACCGCCTTGGGCAGGGCAGCCGCCTTGGCCCTGGGTTTGGCCATGCTCAGGGTTTGCTCCCCGCGCAACAGGGGCCGGGCCGCCTCGCTCAATTTGAGCACCGAGTAGTTGCCCACATCCTGTTCCAGATACCCCTGCTGCACCAGATGGCGAAGGATGCTGCCCCAGTACTCCTGGCTTTTGTCAGCGCCGATGCCGTAGGTGGAAAGCCGGTTGTGCCCAAGCTGCAGGAGCCGCTCTTTTTTTGAGCCGCGCAGTACCTCAATCACATACCCCACTCCAAAACGCTGCTCCACCCGGAAGACACAGGACAAGGCCTTGCGGGCGTCCTCCGTCACATCGACCAACTCCGGGGGATTGAGGCAGATATCGCAATTCCCGCAGTCCTGCTCCAACCGATCGCCAAAATAACCAAGCAACACCTGGCGTCTGCAACTCAAGGCCTCGGCAAAGCCCACCATGGTGTTGAGTTTGTGAAGTTCGATCCGCTTCTGCTCCGGATTGTCGCTGTTCTCGATCAGGCCGCGGGCCAGGGCGATATCGCCGTAACCGAACAGCAGCAGGGCCTCGGCCGCCAGCCCGTCACGGCCGGCGCGGCCTGTTTCCTGATAGTAGCTTTCGATGTTCTTGGGGATATCGTAATGCACCACATAGCGGATATTGGACTTGTCGATACCCATGCCGAAGGCCACCGTGGCCACGATGATCTGGACATCGTCCCGCAGGAAATCCTCCTGCACCCGCTGGCGCTCTGCCGCCGGCAGCCCGGCGTGGTAGGAGGCCGCGGAAAACCCGGCCTCCCGCAGCTGCTCCGTCACCTTCTCCACCCTTTTGCGGCTCAGGCAATAAACAATCCCCGCCTCCTCCCGTCTCCCTTTGAGAAAAGTAGTCAGTTGCGCGAAAGGCTTTAGTTTTTCCATTACGGTGTAGCGGATATTGGGCCGGTCAAAGCCAGAGACATAGCACTGGGAGGGGTTCAGACCCAGCCGCGCCAGGATGTCTTTGCGGGTGTGGGGCTCGGCCGTGGCGGTGAGGGCGATCAGGGGAATATCGGGAAAGAGCTTGCGCAACTGGCCGAGCTTGGCGTATTCGGGGCGGAAATCATGCCCCCACTGGGAGATGCAATGCGCCTCGTCAATGGCGAACAGAGCAATGGGTATCTCGCGAAGCCGCTCGACAAATCCATCGCTCATCAACCGTTCCGGCGCAACATAAAGCAGGTCCAGCTCCTCTGCGTGCAGCAGGGCAAGAACCCGGCGGGCCTCCTCGCTTTTCAGGGAGGAGTTGTAAAAAGCCGCCCGAACCCCGCAGGCGACCAAGGCATCCACCTGATCCTTCATCAGGGAAATCAGGGGAGAAACCACGATCCCCACGCCTTTGCGGTGCAGGGCGGGGATCTGATAGCACAGCGATTTGCCGCCGCCGGTGGGCATCAGGACAAAGGCGTCTTCGCCCCGGATGAGTCCTTCAATGATCTCCTGCTGCGGGGGCCGAAAGGTGGGGTAACCGAATATCTTCTTGAGACTTTCCAGAGGGGTGGTGTGCATGCGATTCAGAGATCCTCTCCTTTATTGTTAAATGATCTCTGATCTTACTCGTCATGGCAACCGTCCTGCCACCCTTTATCGCCCGGCCAAAAAAAAATTCTGCTTACCAAGTAATCTCATCAGTTGAAGAAAATATGCTTTATCCTTACTGTTCATTTTCTTTGCTTGCCCAAAGAAAACGAACCAAAAGAAAGGGCATCCTGTGTCCCTTGTCCCGCCGGAGGCGGGATACCCTGTGCTCCTCGATGCTGCCGGGGCTTTGCAAACTCGCTGCGCTCAAACAGTGCAAATCCCTTTTCGACAGCCTCTCCGGTGCTCGGCTGCGGGCCAATGGGATTTTGACTGCATATGAAAAAACAAAATTTTATTGAAATTGCTTGGAAATCAGAAAAATACGCCTTACAAATTTCTACACATAACCCTGCATTACCTGCCGCAACCCCTCCCGGGAAACCTCCTGCCGGGCGAGCGGCCCGTTTTTTAGAACCGCGAACTGTTCCTCGAATAGGGGCTTTTCTATCTTATATATGACCCCAAGCGGAATGCGCTCCCCGAATTCCAGGGCGAGGCGGAGGGCCTGAGCATGATCGGCCGGGTCATGGTCCTCACCAAGTTCATAGCAATGCTCCTTGTACCATTGAAAGGTATTGACCTTGTTGAAGGAGACGCAGGGTTGCAGGATATCGACCAGGGCCGTGCCCCGATGCTTGATCGCCTGGGCGATAAGGCCGGCGAGATGCTCCGGCAAGCCCGCATAGCCGCGAGCCACAAACGAGGCGCCCATGGTCACCGCCACGGCCACCGGGTTGAAGGACGCGGCAAAAGCGCCGTGGGGCTGGGTTTTGGTCACAAACCCCTGCTCCGAGGTGGGACTGGCCTGCCCCTTGGTAAGAGCGTACACCCGGTTGTCGTGCGCCAGGATGGTGAGGTTGAGATTGCGGCGCAGGGCGGCAAGGAAATGGTTACCGCCCTCCCCGTACATGCAGCCATCGCCGCTTTCGGCAATCACCGTAAGTTCGGGGTTGGCAAGCTTTGCCCCGATCGCCACCGGCAGGCTGCGGCCGTGCAGGCCGTTAAAAACATTGGCCTTCAGATAATGCGGGGCCTTGGCCGCCTGACCGATGCCGGAAACCAGCAGCACCTGATGGGGGGCAAGCTCACAGGCAACCAGGGCATGCTTCAGGGCATTGAGAATCCCGAAATTGCCACAGCCAGGGCACCAGGCGGTCTCGTATTTGCCGTACTCTTCGAGGGATGTCATGTTTTTTCCTCCACGGCTGCCAAACGTTCCAGGCGGTCGAGAATGTAGCGGGCGGTAAAGGGCAGTCCGTCGTAGCGCCCTACCCGCTCTGTAATGGCAAAACCGCTCTCCCTCCGGATAAGCCGGGCAAACTGGCCGGTGGCGTTGCCTTCCACGCAGACGACCTTGCCGGATGCCTGGAGGATGTCGAGAAATTGGGCCGGGACCAACGGCCAGACCTGGGAAAAATGGAGAACAGCGACACTACTCCCCTGCCCGCGCAGCACAGCGGCAGCCTCCAGCACCGGACCCTGGCTGGAGCCCCAGCAGACGAAAAGGAGATCCGCGCCCTTTTCCCCGGAGAGCTCGGGCCCAATGGCCTCCTGCTGGAGAAGGGCGAATTTGCGGAGCCTTTTTTCCACCATCCCGATGCGCACCCCGTGGTCTTCGCTGATATGGCCCTCTTCGTCATGCTCGTCGCTGTCCGCCACCACCAGATGCGTTGACAGGCCGGGCAGCAGGCGGGGCGAGAGACCGCTATCGGTAAAACGATAGCGCTGGTAAGGAGTCACCGCCGCCGCCGGCTCGGCTCCCGCCCTGACCGGGGCGATGGCCGCCGGGTCAAAAGGTGCTACCGGCCTTGCCGAATCGGCGAGGAACTGATCGGTGAGAAGAAAAATCGGCGTTTGCGCCCCCTCGGCCAGGGCCAAGGCCTTCTGGGTCAGCTGGTAGCAGGCTTCGATACTGCCTGGGGCAAAGATCGCCCTGGGGAATTCACCATGCCCGGCATGGAGGACAAATTCCAGATCCGCCTGCTCGGTGCGGGTGGGCATGCCGGTGGCAGGACCGGGCCGCTGGGCCACCACGATCAGCACCGGGGTTTCGGTCATGGCCGCCAGGCTCACCCCCTCGGCCATCAGGGCAAAGCCGCCGCCCGAGGTGGCCACCATGCTGGGGGCTCCGGCAAAGGCAGCGCCGATGGCCATGTTGATCGCCGCAATCTCGTCCTCCGCCTGTTCGATCACGCAGCCCATGACCTCGGCATGGGCGATCAGCTCAAGGACAATGGAGGTGGAAGGGGTCATGGGATAAAAGGCGCAAAACTTGAGGCCGCCCGCCAGAGCGCCCAGGGCGATGGCCTCGTTGCCGTTCAGCAAAAGACGATCCGCGGCGGGAGCGGTGCCGGTCAGGGCGAAGCCATGCTCCGGCACATGGGCCTCGGCCCAGACCCGGCTTTTCTCCATGATCTCCCGGTTTTCGGCCAGGGCTTCCGGATGTTTCTTGCCGAGCATCGCCTCCACCGCCTGATAGAGGGGCTCGACAGGCAGACCCAGGATATTGCCGAGCAGGGCGAGAGCCGCGGTGTTCCAGAGCGGCTCCGGACCAAGCTCGGCAAAGGGCACCGCAATGGTGCCCGGCTGGTCGGGGGCAATGGCGGCATCGGCAATGAGCAACGCCTGGCCGGTCAGCTGACCGCGATGCAGCTCCACGGTTTCGGCATTGAGCGCCACCAGGATATCAATACTCTCGCGGGGCGCGAAAAATGGCCCGCTGCCGAGGCGGATGGCAAAGGTGTTATGCCCCCCGCGAATCCTGGAATGATAACTCTGGCTGACAAAAATCTCGTAGCCGGCCCGGACCAGCGCCTTGCCGAGCAACTGGCCGATGGTCACCAGGCCCTGGCCGGCCTCGCCGCCAATGAGCAAATGGATGTCTCGTGGCATATCGTGGCTCCCTGGGCTATTTCTTCCCGACTGACTTGTACCCGGCGTAGAGATCGTGGATACGATGACGCAAGGAGCGGATCTTTTTGGAGTCTTCCTTAGTGAGCCAGCGCGGTTCGCTGATCGCGAAGATAATCTTGGCCAGATCATCAAGCATGCCCTCGGTGGCAAGACACCACTCATCGGTGCAGATATGCACCATTTCCCCCGCCTCCCCGATATCCTGAGCCAGGAGGTTGAGGGATTTCTCAAGATTATCCATGAATACCCGATGGGCAAGAAGCATGCTTTCTTCCATTTCAACCTGACGTTTCATGATACCCCTCCTCTTGTGGTTAGTGGATAAAGACCTTTTCTCAACAGCTTGAACCAGGGTCCAGCCCTGCTCCGGTTGTTCGCATTATTTTTCTGCCAGTTGCCCAGCTTATTCGCCTCCTTTTTATTAGGGTAGGCGTCCTAAAACTAGATGTCAACCGGAGGATCCTGTCTGAAAAAACGCCACTCTTTGTTGAGGATGAGCCGGGCGCCCCTGGTGAAACCGAAGAACGACCAGGCCCATTGCATGACCACAAAAAGCCGGTTTTTAAAACCGATCAGATAGTAGATATGGGTGACAAGCCAGATGAGCCAGGCGAAAAAACCGCTGCCCCGAAAACGGCCCAGCTGGATAATCGCCTTGCTGCGGCCGATGGCGGCGAGCTGGCCCTTGTCCAGGTAATGAAAGGGCAGAACCTTTTTGCCCGCCTTGTCGCGCAGGATATTCCCGGCGATCCAACGTCCCTGCTGGAGGGCCACGGGCGCCAGGCCGGGCAGCGGAGTGCTGCGGCCGTGGGCGAAATGGGCCAGATCGCCGGCGACAAAGACCTCGGGATGTCCCTTCAGGTTCAGGCCTGGCTCCACGGGAACCCGGCCCAACCGGTCGGGTGGCACCCCTAGCCTTCGGCCCAGCTCAGAAGCCTGCACCCCGGCAGCCCAGAGGACGGTGGCGGCCTCCAGCCGCTCATCTCCAATGCTGACCCCGTTGTTGTCCACCCCGGTGACCGCGCTTGAGGTCCGGATCCGGATGCCAAGATTTTCCAGATCGCGGCTCGCCTCTCCGGCCAGCTCTTCGGCAAAGGAGGGCAGAATGCGCGGCCCGGCCTCGACCAGAATGATCCGGGCCAGCTTGGGGTTGATGTTGCGGAAATCCCGGGCCAGGGTGAAGCGGCTCATCTCGCCGATGGCCCCGGCCAGCTCCACCCCGGTGGGGCCGCCGCCCACAATGACAAAAGTGAGAAGCTTGCGGAGTTGCTGCGGATTCCGGGTCCATTCCGCCGTCTCAAAGGCGGTGAGCACCCGCCGCCTGATTTCCGTGGCCTGCTCGATGCTCTTGAGCCCCGGCGCGTACTCTTCCCATTCCTCATGGCCGAAATAAGAATGGTGCGCGCCGCAGGCCATGATCAGATAGTCGTAATCCAGGGAATGGTTCCGGGCCATGACCCTGCGACCGGCAAGATCCAGGGCAAGCACTTCATCCTGCAGCACCGTGATATTGCGGTATCGGGCCAGAATGTGACGGATGGGCACGGCGATTTCCGCCGGACTCAAGGCAGCCATTGCCACTTGGTAGAGCAGGGGCTGAAACAGGTGGTGGTTGCTCCGGTCAATCAGGGTGACCAGGATGTCCGACCTGTTGCCGAGCCCCTTGGCCGCGTTCAGCCCGGCAAAGCCGCCGCCCACGATAACCACATGTTTCGTCACGCTTTGTCCCCTGTTTATGATAAAATAGCGTTACTGTTCTTTTTTGCTGCTTTCACCACCAGGAAACAACCATGAACGCATCAAGATTTGCCTCGTTTATTGTCATGCTCTGGGCAGTGCTGACCATGTCCTGTCACGGAGACGCGGCGGAAACCATTGCCACGGTGCAAAGCGAAGCCGGACCCATCCGGGTGGTCGAGGTGGCGCGCGGCCTGGAGACCCCCTGGTCCCTGGCCTTTCTCCCCGACGGCCGCATGCTGGTTACGGAACGGCCCGGCAGGCTGCGGATCGTCTCGCCGGAGGGCCGGCTTTCCAAGCCTTTGGCCGGGGTGCCCAAGGTGCATGCCAAGGGACAAGGCGGCCTGCTGGATGTGGTTCTCGGCCCTGATTTTAGCAAGGACGGCCTGATCTATTTTTCCTATGCCGAACCGGTCTCGGGCGGCGCCCGCACGGCGGTGGCCCGGGCCCGGTTGGACGCAAACACCCTGCGCCTGCAGGAAGTCACCCGGATTTTTGCCCAGAACTTTGCCCCTTCCGGCGGCCAGCACTGGGGTTCACGGCTGGCCTTCGACCGTCAGGGCAATCTCTTTGTCACCCTGGGCGAGCGTTTTTCCCACCGGGACCGGGCCCAGGATCTGGACAGCCATCTGGGCAAGATCGTCCGCATCCGGCCGGATGGCACGATTCCCTCCGACAATCCCTTCCTTAACCGGGCAAAGACCCGGCCGGAAATCTGGTCGTACGGCCACCGCAATGTGCAGGGCGCGGCGCTTCATCCTCAAACCGGCCAGCTCTGGACCCATGAACACGGCCCCCAGGGCGGCGACGAGGTCAATATCATCCTGCCCGGCCGCAATTACGGCTGGCCGGTGATCACCCACGGGCGGGAATACCTGACCGGTTCGCGCATCGGCGAAGGAACCCAGCGCACGGATGTGGCAGCGCCTCTCCAGGTGTGGATCCCCTCCATTGCCCCTTCGGGCATGGCCTTCTATACCGGCAACGTGATCCCGCAGTGGCAGGGGAGTCTTTTCGTCGGAGCTCTGAAGGGCAGCCTACTGGCAAGATTGGAGCTAAACGGCAACAAAGTGGTGCGGGAAGAGCGCCTGCTTACGGAGATCGGCCACCGCATCCGCGATGTTCGCCAGGGCCCGGATGGCAAGCTGTATCTGCTCGATGAAACCGCAGGCCGCATTCTGCGTCTGGAACGACCGTAACCGCAGAGCCCTCCTGAACATCACCGGCCATTTTTCCCAGAGGCAAGCAAAGAGCCCCGGCAAGACCGGTCGGTCATAATTTTGCCCTAGATATTAAGCCAGACCATCAATATGCATCCAGATGCTGCCATTCCGCGTTTTCAAGCCAGTTCCCCGGTTCCGCTCGGGAGACAAACTCGAGGATATTTTCCATTATCCGTAAATGATTGGCCTCTTCTCCGGCCAAACGAAGAAAGATCCGCCCTTCGTTTTCATCTGCGGCCTGCGCCCCCTTTTCCCGATAGAATTTTTCGCTCTCCGCCTCTATGGTGCAAGCCTTTCTGTAACTGGCGGTCGCCGCAGTGGTGTCGATGAACAATTGCTCCTTTTCCTCCCGCATCCCGGAAAAGACATTTTTGACCTTGTCCAGGATCGCGGTATCCGCCAGCTGCGGATTTTTTTCCTTCCTGCTCAGCAGCTCAACCACCGAGTAGTGCTTGACTTCCTCGTCCGCCAGCATGGCGAATATTTTGGCAAGGCCAGGAACAGTGGCCTCCTTTGCGAGCCGGCGATAGAAATCTTCCCCGTCCTTTTCCATCTGCATGGCGAATTGGTAGATATTCATGGAAAAACTCCATATTTTTTCATTTCAGAACCCGGAACCGTCCCCTGTGCGCCCAGCGCTCGGGAAAATGACGGCAAAAAACGAACCGCAACGCAGCTAACAGCATTGCTCCAGCAAGTATTGCTTGCCGTCCACACTCACAAAGTGAATGCCATCCAGCTTGGGAAGCCCGGCTATCTTCCAGGCCTTTGCCGGATTAATGAATTCTTCGCTGACGCATTCCCGTGGCTGATGGACATTCTTACAGACGTAATTCAGGATCGGAAAGGCATTGAATTTTTTGTAGTAGCTCCGCATGAACCGGATCACTTCCAGCATTTCCTCGCTCAACTTCCGGACACCTTCCCTTGCGGCCAGAGCCTGAGCCACATTATCGTTCCAGTCTTCCAAATTGGCAAGATAGCCTTCCCCATCAATCTCCACACTTCCCCCGGCATAAGCAATTTTTTCCATTTTGCATCTCCTGTGGTTTCTCCGGCACTTTCAAACCGCAGCATACCTAAAAAAACCCTGTTCCTTATTTTTTAACGGCCTTGTAACGGGCGTACAGATCGTGAATGCGATGCCGCAGCTCACTGATCTTCTTGGAATCTTCCTTGGTGAGCCAGCGCGGTTCACTGATCGCGAAGATGATCTTGGCCAGTTCATCCAGCACGCTCTCGATGGCCTGGCACCACTCAGCGGTACAGACATGCGCCATCGTCCCGGCCTCCTTGATGTCCTGATCCAGAAGAGTGAGGGATTTTTCGAGATTCTCCAGAAACTCCCGATGCGCACGCAGCATGATTTCTTCCATTTCAACCTGACGTTTCATGATGATCCTCCTTGTTTGACTGATTCATTGATTATGGGCGGGGATGTTCCATTCTCGCCCATTGAAGAAAATAGCCGGGATAGACCAGCTCACAGCTCCAGCAAACGGTGGTTGATCTCGATACCCACCATGGCCCCTTGGCCGGCGGCGATAATGGCCTGGGCCTTGCCCGCCTTCAGGGCGCCCAGGGCGAAGAGATTTTTCACCGAAGTTTCGCAGGCATGGTCGGTTGCAACCTTGGTCCCGTTGCCTTCCCGTTTCAGGGCAAGCCCGGCCAGACAGGAATCATTCAAGGTATAACCATAACTGAGCATGACCACCTCGCAGGCAACCTCCTGCCCATCTGCCAGTTTCACCCCGCTCAAGTCCGGGTCGCCAAGAAATTCCTGCGGCATACCGGCCAGAAAGGCAATGCCTGCCTCGGCCAGCAGTTCGGCGTGGTCATCCGGCAGGAGCCCGGCGGGCAAAACAAGAGTAATGTCCGGGGTGAACATCTGTCGCATGGCAAAGGCCAGTCGCATGGCGTCCAGAGAATCGCCGAGAATGACGAGCTTCCTGCCGGTGGTGCGGTAGCCGTCGCAGTCGACACAGGTAAAGACCGTCCGGCTGAAGAACCTGTTCAGCCCCTTGATCTTCGGCGGATTCTCCACGGCCCCGGCGGAAACGATGGCATAGGGCGCCTGGTACTGTCCCTTCTTGGTGCTGACCATAAAACCATCTTCAACCCGCAACGAAACAACCTGCTCACGCCTGAAATCAACGCCGAAGGACTTGATCTGTCTGATGCCGGTCTCAACGAGCTCTTTGCCGGAGATGACTTCCAGGCCGAGATAATTTTCAATGTGCAATGCATGCCGGGTCCGGCCGCCGCCCTGATCGAACAGGATGATTCTACGGTTGTAGCGGGCAAGGTGAATGGCGGCCTGCAAGCCGCCGGGCCCCGCCCCGATGATGATACAGTCGTAGCTGTTTTTTCCCATAATCCTTCCCTGCTCCTCCCCCCGGCAGCAGGAAACCGTTTGCCGAAAAGGACCCGCTAATCATTATCGGCCCGGCCTTTCCCAAGACTCAGAGGAGCCGATAGGGATAGGCACGCTTGGTCCATTCGCTGTCAGGGAAAGCAGCGCTGAGCTTTTCATAGGCCTCCTTCAACGGCTTGGGATCGTGCGACTGCTTGTAGCGGCAGACACCGGAGAGAAAAACGGCCTCCGGCGCACTGTCGCTTATGCCATATCCGGCCCCCAGTTGTTCAAACCTGGCCAATGCCTCAGCAAATCGATCATTCTCAAAAGCATACTTGCCAAGTCCCAGCAGGAGCGAGGGAATCAACTCCTCGGGTCCGAGAAACCCCACGGTCCGGTGATGTTCCTGGGCTTCCGGGCTCAAGGTTATAATAGTGGGGGTCCACTTGACGTTGAACTTTCCCGAATAGGGCTTGCTGTCGAAGCCAAGCCGCAGCGGGATAAAATTTTCTTCGATAAAGCTGACCACCTTGCTTTCTGGATACGTAACTGCATCCATCTGTTGACAGCCGATTCAGTTAGGGTTGAAAAAATCGAGCAGGATCGGTTTTCCAGCCTTCTGCCCCTGACACAAGGCCTCGTCCATTTCCGTGCGCCATTGAATTTTTGCGGCCATGGTTGTCCCTCCTCAGGGGGTTAGGTCTGTCCGGATCACTTCAGCAACTCGGCCACTTCTTTCTTGCCCTTCTCAAGTTCGCGCTGCTGTTCCTCGTCTTTTTGCAGAAGCAAGGCCTGGAACTCACCGACATGGGTTTTTTCCTCCCGGGCAACCTCGAGAAAAATAGTCTTCAGATCCTTGTCCTTTGCCAGGTTAGCCATCTGCTCATAAAGGTTGATTGCGTCCAGTTCGGCAATGATCGCTGCCCTGAGGAGTTCTTTGTCCACATCTTCCCTGTGGATTTTCTCCAGATTAAAAGGAATAGTCGCCAGCATCTTTCTCCTCCCGAAAAACAATAGGTTTGGAAATGTTAGAGCCAGGTCTCTTGCCAGGCAAAAGCGCATAACAACGAACGGAAAGACAAACGTCTTTACCTACCTTTTCAGGGGGTAGACTTAAGGAGACAGGGGAAAACGGCCAGAATCACTCGACGCCAAGCCTGAGAATTCCCGGCTTAATCGCAAGGGGAATAAACCCCGGATCACGGAGCATCATCCCCCATTCAGTGGGTGGCCTTGGCTGTCACGAGCAGCAAGACTCGGTCAGGACAAAGGTCTTGCTCTCGCCGACCTCGCCGCACTTCGGGCATTTCAGCTTAGCGGCCGGCTTTGTTTTTACATATATTTCCCTGCCGCAGCTCCCACAGATAATATGATCCCCTTGGGCGCTAAGATCATTGGGCAGAAGTTCGTGCAGACACTCGGGACATTTTAATGAAGGCATAGTGCTTTCTCCTTTCGGAATTTACCTAAAAATAGGGCTCAGCCGCCAACCCCATAATCAAAAAACTCGCGGGCAGTATCTTCGTACTTGTTCCCCAGGTCGGCCATCTTCGCTTTGATTTCCTGCCGCTCCGGACTCCACTCCGTCGGGCAGGCAGTGCGCAGCCTATCAAGTCGATCATCAAGTTCGGTCATGACGATATTCAGGCCATTGATCTTTTCAAACATCCGCTGCTTGTCGCCGGTCGACAACTTATCCATCTGACGGATGACATCATACAGTTTCGCTTTCCACGCCGTGAGTTCCGCTTCCACATTTCGGCAATAATCTTTAACGTTCATGACTTTACCCTCTGTTTTAAGTTATCAGATGCTGAATGGCCCGTATCGTCAAATATGCAATGTATTTCCCGGAATCCACCTCCTTTTTAGTCCTCTAAAAAATGAAGTCTTGGGCAACCAGCCTGTTTCCCAGGCTTCCGCTTCCTTGCCCAATGGCAACTGCTACATCTGCTCGATATTCTGCCTGAGCTGACCGATCTGTATCCCCAGCGACACGCATTGCTTGCCGTCCATGCACTGCTGCGCCTCGGATTCTTCCAGAAAGGTCTTGAGCTCGTGTCCGTCCTTTTTGAGGTCAACGACCCAGGCCTTGTTGTTCGCGTCGTAATCAACCTTGAGGTCGATACCGCAGGCGCCGATCTCCGGAAAAACCCCTTTGATCTTCTTGCACAGCTCCTCTTTGGTGGGCATGATTTTTTCTCCTGTTGCTTGGTTTTTCTGGCTGATATTTTATTGTAGGCATCCCAAAATCTGGAAGTCAAGGAGGAAATTTCAGCAAAAATGCAGGCAAACGAGGGAGAAAACAGGGGGGCATTGCCTGGGATTAGCGGCAAGCGAAGACATCAAGGAGGGAGGAAATTAAAGGCGCCCGGGCTGGCGCCCAGGCAGGGGACTTACTTAACGGCCTGGGCAATCTCCTGCTGCAGGGCTTCAATCACCGCAATGGGATCAGCGGCCCTGGAGATGGGCCGACCCACGACGACCTGATCGGCGCCGCTGGTAATGGCGCGGCCGGCGGTCATGATCCTGGTCTGGTCGTCGCCGCTGTCTAGCACATTGGCGCCCGGCCTGATCCCAGGGGTGACCAGCAGCAGTTTCTCACCAAGCCCCTCCCGCAGACGGGCTGCCTCAAGACCGGAGGAAACCACCCCGTCACAGCCCAGTTCCAATGCCCGTTTGGCCCGAAAATAGACCAGCTCTTCGATGGACTGGGTCATGCCCATGGCCCGCAGGTCTTCTTCGCCAAAGCTGGTCAGCACGGTCACGGCCAGCAGCCTGATCTCGCCCTTTTCCTCCAGGGCCGCCCGGATAATCGGGTCATTGCCGTGAACAGTGGCCAGACTCACGCCATGCTTCCTCAGTTGGGCCACGGCCAGCTTGACGGTTTCCGGGATATCGAAAAACTTGAGATCCAGCATCACCTTGTGGCCCCGGTCCACCAGCCAGTCAACGGTATTAAACCAGTCGGCCATGAAAAGCTGTAAGCCCACCTTGTAAAAACCCAGATGGGATTCGGTTTTTCTCACCAGCTCCCTGGCCTGCTCCGGCGTTTCCACGTCGAGGGCCAGGATGATCCGTTCCTTCAAGGGAATATCTTTCATGCGCCACCTTTTCCTTTTCCGCCCTAACGAAGATCGACCTTCACCCGGCCTTTGACATCATAGGAATCCCGCCGCATGTCGTAATCCATCCCCTGGCCAAGAATATCCAACCCTTTGCCGGTAATCCGCACCGGGGCGCTGGTCGTGATCTTGCGGGTCTGCTCATCATAGCTGAGACTGTCGGACTGAACCAGCATGCCGGTGTCGGCCTGCACCCTGACCCCGTTTCGCATGATGAGCGTTTTATTCTTCATATCGTATTCGCCTTCTTGGGCGATGATCAAAAATTTGCGCTCCGCATTTTCGAAAACCTGCGCGGCCACCGTTTCCAGCTGCATCAGGTCCTGATCTTCTTTGGTATAAAGCCGTTTGGCCTCAATCTGCCAGTCAAGCGCCCCGTTTTTCAGCAGGGAAAACAAAACCCCCTCCATGGTGAAGCCTGGGCCGGCGCTCTTTGCCTTGGGCAAGACAAGGTTTGCGCTCAACTCACCGCGCGGGGCCAAGAATCTGGTAATTGCCCCGCCCCAAATCGGCCAGGAGAGCAAAAGAGTCACGGGCAGCAACCAGAGAATATTGCGGTAGCCGGTCATCAGCGCAGATACCTCGCCAACAGCTCTTCCCGCAAACCCTTGGCCTCGAGGATCAATTCGCACAACTCGCGCACCGCACCCCGGCCTCCAGCCTGCCTGGTCACATAATGGGCAACATCCTTGACCTCGGCCACTCCGTCCGCCACCGTTGCCGCCAGGCCAACCCGGCTGAGCAGGGGCAGATCAAGCCAGTCATCCCCCATATAGGCGACCTGCTGGGGGGCGAGCTTCTGTTTGGCAAGAATCTCGGCAAAAGCCTCGAGCTTGTTGCCCACTCCCTGATAAACATGGGCCAGTTTCAGATCCTGGGCTCTTCGTTCCACCGCCTCGGAGCGGCGGGCGGTGATGATCCCCACCTCCACTCCGGCCTCCCGCAGCAGGCGGATGCCGAAGCCATCCTTGATGTTGAAGGCTTTCAGCTCCGTGCCACCATTACCGTAGAGGATGGAGCCATCGGTGAGCACCCCGTCCACGTCAAGGAGAAGAAGCTGAATCTCCTTGGCCAGCGGCAGGCAGTTGCGCCAGGCATAGCCGCGCTCGTTCTGACCATGCCGCGACCTGGCCCGCCGGCGCAGCCCTTCGGTAACTTCGCAGTCGGAAGGATATTGCCCGCCTGGAATACCGCAGGAGCCGGGATCGGTCATGGCCCGGCCTCCCCGGCCTGACGCTGGATAAGGGTATGAATTTCTAATAGATGGGCGAGCAGCGGCTCCACCTCCCCAAGCGGCATGGAGTTTGGCCCGTCGCACAGGGCTTTGGCCGGATCGGGATGGATCTCCATAAACAGGCCGTCGATCCCGGCCGCCACCGCCGCCCGAGCCAGAGTGGGGATAAACTCCCGCTGCCCGCCGGAGCTGCCCCCTGCCCCACCGGGCAACTGAACGCTGTGAGTCGCATCATAGATAACCGGACAGCCGAAGGAGCGCATCACCGGCAGAGAGCGCATGTCCACGACCAGATTATTGTAGCCGAAGGTGGTGCCCCGTTCCATGAGCATCAGCCTATCTTTAGCCACCGCATTGATCTTGCTCACCGCGTGCCGCATATCCCAAGGCGAGACAAACTGGCCTTTCTTGAGGCTCACCACCTTGCCGCTTTGCGCCGCGGCCACCAGCAGATCGGTCTGCCGGCAGAGAAAGGCCGGAATCTGCAAGACATCCAACACCTCAGCGGCAGGCCCGACCTGGGCCACCTCATGCACATCGGCAACCACCGGCACCCCGAAATCCCGGCGGATATCGGCCAGAATCCGCAGACCCTCGGCCAGGCCGGGACCACGGAAAGAATCGAGCGAGGTCCGGTTGGCCTTGTCGAAAGAGGCCTTGAACATGTAAGAGATGCCCAGCCTGGCGCAAATCTCTTTCAGTCCCGCAGCCACCTCGCGGCACAGAGCGGCCGATTCGATAACGCACGGCCCGCCGATCAATAAAAAAGGCCGGTTGGGACCGACCTCGAAAAAATCAGGAATACGAACAGGCTCCACTTTTGTTCTCCTTAATTTGGATGTGTTCGCAAAAAGTGGTAACTGTTCAGCAGTGCCGCAGATGCGAGGAAGAAGCCGGCGAAGTGTGCTGTCGCACATGAGCCGGCTGATGACAAAGCAGATGCCGGTGCTGCTGGACAGTTACCTTAGAGCCCGGCGTTCTCCAGGGCAGCCTTGATAAAATTCGTAAACAGGGGGTGCGGCTTCATGGGGCCGGATTTGAATTCCGGATGAAACTGGCAGCCCAGAAACCAGGGATGGTCGGGCAGCTCGACAATCTCCACCAGCTTCTCGTCCGGCGAGGTGCCGCTGATGATAAGGCCATGCTTGACCAACTCGTCTTTAAAGGCGTTGTTGAATTCGTAGCGGTGCCGGTGCCGCTCTTCTATCTGGTCCGTGCCATAGGCCTGGTGGGCAAAGGTCCCCTCCACCATCTTGCAGGGATACGCGCCCAGCCGCAGGGTGCCACCCATGGCGGAGGATTCGTCGCGGATCTGGATCTTGCCGGTGCGGTAATCGTACCACTCCTTGATGAAGTAGATGACCGGATGCCTGGTCAGCTGATTGAACTCGGTGCTGTCGGCGTCTTTCATCCCGGCGATATGGCGGGCGAACTCGATCACCGCCAGCTGCATGCCGAGACAGATACCGAAAAAGGGGATTTTTT
>Ga0209211_10005404_pt1 | contig 19139 bp, 8 predicted proteins | sample RifGroA2_FD_183992 | JGI IMG/M metagenome (GOLD analysis project Ga0209211, IMG submission 183992) | Groundwater microbial communities from Rifle, Colorado, USA - Groundwater A2 (SPAdes) (version 2) | ecosystem: Environmental > Aquatic > Deep subsurface > Groundwater | place: Rifle, Colorado...
CCTATCTCTGGGCGCAATATACGCTGGACTCATCTGATGCCAGTAACACCATCACCGTTTCAGCCTCCAATGACGGCGGTAGCAACTACTCCCAATGTAATCTGACCAATACCGATACCTCCCAATCCCCCACCGAGTACGAATACTTCTGCCAATTTAATACTGCCGGCAGTTCTTTAAAAACCAAGTTCGCCTTCGCCCGCGGCAGTACCAAAACCAACACCTATGTCACCCGCTACGGCATTGCTTGGATCGGCTCGGACGCCATCGCCGGCGCCCCCGGCGGCAACGGCCTGTACACCAACAATAATAGCAGTGTCGCCAACGGAAGTTATATTGATGTAGCCCATAACCAGAACACCAGCGATCTTCTGGCCAACGGCTGGATCTACGACGGCGCCAAGTGGATAGCGATCGACGATCAGGCCCGGACCGACCACAACACCCAGGATCCCAAGCTCCTGTCCTGGTACAAGATGGAGGAAGCCTCCGGGGACTTGGACAACGCCCAGGGCGCGGCCGCCCGGGACTTGATTGACTTGAACGGCCCTACCTACCAAGCCGCGGGCCGCGTCAACAAAGCCATTACCCTGGACGGAACCAACGACTACTTCTGCACCGGCTCCGGCACCACCTGTGCCGATGCCGATACCCTGGACTTTGTCGCCGCCGATAGTTTTACGGTTGGCGGCTGGTTCAAACACGCCACCATCGCCACCAATCCGGATTATATGGTGGTCAAAGTTGCCAGTGGTATTGGTTATAAACTGTACATGGAAAACGATGGCGACCTGACTTTTGCTATTGACGACGATGCCAGTTTTGATCCAGACGACTCGGCCACCTCGACAGTGGCCACCTATGACGACAATGCTTGGCACCATGTGACAGCGGTCAAAAACGGCACCACCAACATCAAGCTCTACGTCGACGGCGAGGAAGTGGCCAGCGATACCAGCATTGCCGCCACCGGCACGCTGGCCAACACCGGGTCGTTTTACTTAGGCGTGGATTCGGATGCGACGAGCAACCCCTGGGCCGGGAGTTTGGATGAGACGTTTGTGTATTCGCGGGCGTTGACTGCCGGAGAGATCGGGGAACTGTACCGGAGTAGCAAACGCTTTGCCATTGAGCAGGCCGATGCCAACACCGTCCGCCTCTATAACTACTCCGGCGCGGCGCAGAATTTGAGATTGGACGTCATCACCGGCGGGTTGGGGAGGAACGCCGGCACCGTGTCCCTGGCCCCGGCCGCGGCGGACACGGACGCCCAGGACAGCGTCAACAGTATTTGGGTCAATAAGACCGGAACCGGCGGCAATCTTTTGCGCCTCCAGGCCGGCGGCGCGGATAAATTCGTCGTCACCCAGGCCGGAAATGTCGGGATTGGCGTTGGCAGTCCCGGCTACACTCTCGACGTCTCCGGCGGCGCCCAAATCGCCGGCAATTCCGCAATCATCCTACGGGCCGGACAAGCCGCCATCAACCCCTCGGTTTCCGGCTCGACTTCCACCACTGCCGATATCCAAATCGCCGCCGCCGACCGCCTTGACCTCTACGCCACCAGCTATTCTTTAACAACTTCCGGGAATTCCGTTGATATTCTTTCTGGCGGCAGGCTTGACCTCTCGGCAAAGGGAACTCTGACTCTTGATTCTAGCCAAAACAACGCCAACATCCTGCTTCTGCCGGGGACCGGCAATGTCGGCCTTGGGACGACCTCCCCGGCCGGGATTCTGGATATTCTCGGGCAGTGCGTGGCGCGCGGCACGATGGTGCCGCGGCGAAGGAAGAGGGTAAAGGGAAGAGGGAAGAAGGGCGAAGAAGACGAGATCGAGTATATTCCGATTGAAGACTTGGAAACCGGAGATGAAATCCTTTCCCTCGACGAACACACCGGGAAATTCGGCTGGCAGAGGGTGGAGAAGATGATGGATAAGGGAATTCAGGCCACGTTTGAGCTGACGACCGAGTCCGGCAAGAGAATCGAAACTACCGCCCAGCACCCTTACCTGACGCGCGCCAAAAATCCGGATGAGCTTTCCTTGGCTTTCATTGATGAAACCGGAGTCGGATCTATCGCCGATCAGCCCTTCTTCGGAGTGGGCGGGTTATATATCAAAGACGCTACCGGACTTGTCAGGGAACTTCATACTGTTTTTATCAAAGCAGTCAAATATTTCAAGACTAAAAAAGACAGGTTGGAGTTTAAGTTTAAAGACATCAGAGAACATAATCTAAAGTTTTTTAAGGAGTTTGTCAGGGTGTTGGAAAAATATCCCCAACAGTGGTGTTTCACCGCCGTGTTTGAAGATAAAAGAAAAGTTGAAAACCAGGCCCCGATTTGGGAAAAATATCTGGATCTGTTCCAATTGCTGGTAAAACAAAAATCGGCCGAATCGGTGATCGTGGCGGATTATTTATCCAAACCCCATGCTTCAGGGCTGGATTTTGAAATGATTAGGAAATTACCTCAAGTCAGGCAGATTCTGCAACTTGAAAGCCAGGGGGCGCTGCTTTTGCAATTGGTAGACATCATGGTGGGAGCCATTAACTTCAGCTTAAGAAAAGGAGTTAAAAAAGAGAAGCGGGAGGTGGCCCAACTGGTGATGAGAATCTTAAAGAACCAAAAAATGCAGGTTACAGAGGTGACCTCTTCGCCTGCCAAGCGTGTTTATAGCACGGATAAACTTAGTTGTCAAGAGGGTAAAAGGTGGATTAAGGCCAATCAACTGGCGGCGGGGATGGAGATTGCCACCGTTGACGGCTGGGAGAAGATCGCGGCCATCAGGCCGGTCGGCCGGAAGCAGGTTTATGATCTGGAGATCGCCGCCACCCACAACTTCGTCGGGAACGGCATCGTGGCTCACAATACCACTGGAATTCTGATGCGGGCCGGGGCATCAACTCTGATATTGTCCAGCGGGACGACGTCAACCACGGCAGACATTCAACTGGCTGCGGCGGATCGAGTCGATGTCTTTGCATCGACGATGACCCTGAGCACCAGTTCAACCTCCGCAGGAGAGTTGAAACTGGTGTCGAAGGGCAGTCTGATCCTCGACACATCTGGCGCCGCCGGAGGCGGCGCCCCGATCGTCATGCTCGGCGGCAACGTCGGCATCGGGACGACGAATCCGACATCAGGATATAAGTTATCGCTTCAGGAAGCTTCAGGCAGTTCTGCTGCAATTAGTTTTGAGGATACAGATGGAACACAATATGGAAAGTTTGGGTTGGCTCGTGCTACAAATGACCTTGTTACGGGTAGTGCTAATATTGATATGGCTTTTGATGCAGATGCTAACATATTATTTGGCACAGAAGGCACTGCAAAAGTATATATTCAGGGAAGTACCGGCAAAGTCGGCATCGGGACGACGACGCCAGCGGTAAAGTTATCAAATACAGCTACACGACTAGGCAATGCTGATGGATTAACCACGCACCTATCAGGTTTTAATTGGGAAGTTAATGGACAAGGTCAAACAGCTGCAATCTCAAATCTTTCTACTGTTGGCACAAATCACAATGCTGGATTATTGGTGAAACTTGCTTCGGCAGATGTTACCGATAAAATTCTTGATTTGGAAAGTGGAGGAGTTAATAGGGTCAGAGTATTAGGAAACGGCAACGTCGGCATCGGGACGACAAGTCCCCTGCAATTATTGCATGTTAAGCGGGCGACGGACGGCGCGCCGGTCAGATTTGAAGATAGTAACGGTTACTGCGAGATTGACCCGACGACGACGACCTGGACCTGCACCTCCGACCTCCGGCTGAAGAAGGATATCACTCCCCTGGACTCGGCGGCGGTTTTGGAAGGACTGGGGAAGCTGCGGGGGGTAAATTTCCGCTGGATCGGACAGAATGAGGGCTCAAACCTGCGGCTGGGGCTGGTGGCCCAGGAGGTGGAGGCGGTGTTTCCGGAGCTGGTGCGAACCGACGAACAAGGGCTAAAGAGCGTAGCCTACGGCGGTTTCACTCCGTATTTGGTGGAGGCGGTCAAGGAGTTGAATTTGAAAATTGATGGGTTGTCAAACCTCACGATTTCAACTAGTAATGGCGATATTTCCCTGCCCGCAGATGCTACGCATCAAGCGTTGCAGGCGGGCCAAACTCGTGAGGTTTTGACCCAGCCAATTCGTGAGGTGGACAGCCAAACCGAATCCAACTTTGAAAGCCTGCAAACCAGAGTTGCTCAATTGGAAGACCTGGTTTCCATCATGGCGGGGACAAATACTTTATCAACCAGTTCCTCGGCCCTGACCATGGATGGATCAAATGGGACTTATGAGACCGATGGGTCCAATGTCCTGACCGATGTCAATCTGGGAGGAAAACTGGTCTCGCCCCAGCCAACTGCCGGGTTGACGCTTGACGGCAGCGCCGATATGCCATTCAGTATTCCCTGCCCGCCATCGGCTATCGCCGAAGGCGATTGCAGGCGGGAGAATTCAGTATTCAGTATTCTTTCTCCCGCCACTGTTGGCGGCTCGCTGACCGTGGGACTGGTCACCATTGACGATTTGAACGCTTCTATAAATAGTATGGGTGAAACCCTGAAAATCCAAAATCAGGCGTTGGCGGACGTCGAATTTTTGGGCGGCAAGATCGTCATGACCAAAACCGGCGATGTGGAAATCAAGGGCAATTTGACGGTCGCCGGTGATTTGGTAGTCGGCGGCACCGTGGCCGGCAGAAAAATTGAAATTCTGGAAGATGGGGAGAATCCGGCTACCGACTCGGCCCGGCCGACCGGCGCCTCAATCGGGGAAATTATCATTCCGGCCGGCAAAACCGAAATTTCGATTTACTCGACTGCGGTCACCGCCAATTCCAAAGTGTTCGTGACGCCCCAGCGGCCGGCGGCAATCAGCGCCCGGGTCGGCGCCGGCGGCTTCACCATCGAACTGGGACAACCCACCCCGTCGCCGCTGAAGGTTAATTGGTGGGTGGTAAACTAAATTTTACCGCCCCGCCCACCCTTAATTTCCTTTAAGCTCCTTTACAATCCTGTAAAATTCCTCTAAAATTATCGTATGCCATCTGACGAAGACTTGAAACGCGGCTATACCATTTCCGCCGACGGCGCCATCACCTTGCTTCGGCCTCTCGACTCCGCCGGCCTGAACGACCTTTTCGACCATTACCCCAAACAAATGTCTTCCCTCCAATTCCAGCAGGTCGAGCTGGAAATTTCCCAACCCCCAAAACCCGTCCGGCGCTCCCGGATTTCCAACACCCCCACCGGCTACATTTTCCTGGTGGCCTGGGCCAACGCCTGCCTGCTGCGGTTTCTAATGACCCTCTGGTTTCGCCGGTACCGAAAAATTCACGGATATAATAAAGGATTTTACCCCGAAGAGCGCGACTACGGGGCAGGTAAGAACCTACAGGATTTTACGGGCTCCCCCTCCCCTAAATTCCCTTATAATCCTCTAAATTCCTCTAATTTCCCCCAATCTCCCGTAAACTCCCTTAAATCTCCTCTAAATTCCTTTATTCCGGCGTGGTTAAATCCCAAATTGCTGGACCGGCTCGAAGCCCAACTTTTGGACGCCCTCCGTTCCACCGTCGCCAACATCGAGGAGGGCTACGCCCGGCCGACGACCATGGAATACCTTAATTTCTTAGGCTACAGCCAAGCAAGTTTGAAAGAGGGGAAGGGCGACGTCCAGCGAATGAACCAGGATGGCCTGCTGCCAAGCCGTTCCAACTCCAGTTTGGCGGATTTGGCAATTGATTTGGGAAAATGGCACGCCGCCCTAAAAAAATCAGTCATCTCCGTCTCCCCCCTAATTTCCCCTAAAGTTCCTATAAATTCCCCTAATTCCGACCCCGGCCCCCTCTCCCCTAAACTCCCTTACAATCCTATAAATTCCCCTAATTCCGATTCCCGTTCTGCCCCTAAATTCCCTTATAATCCTGTAAATTCCCCTAATTCCGATTCCCGTTCTGCCCCTAAATTCCCTTATAATCCTGTAAATTCCTTTAATTTCGATTCCCGTTCTGCCCCTAAATTCCCTTATAATCCTGTAAATTCCTTTAATTTCGGCTATCCGCCGGTGGACAATTTCGATCCCTCCCGGCTGACCTATGAAATGCTGATCGAGCTGATCAACAAGACCGACTGGAACTTGCGGCAGCTGGCCGGGTCGCTGGAAAATAAACTTAACTCCGACCAAAAGGCCTACCAAATCGAACGGGCCCGAATCCGGGGCAAAGTCAATTGGGTGAAATAGGTGAAATAAAGGAATTTATAGGAATTTATAGGATTTTATAGGAAATCTCCATGACCCCCTTAACTTCCCTTAAAATCCCTTAACTTCCCTTAACTTCCCCTAACTTCCCTTACTTCCCTTAACTTCCCTTACTTCCCTTAACTTCCCTTACTTCCCTTAACTTCCCTTAAAATCCCTTAACTTCCCCTAAAATCCCTTAACTTCCCCTAAATTCCCCTAAAATCCCCTAATTTACCTTCGTGAAATCTTTGTCTTGACAGATGAATTTTGACGTTGTATTGTTAGTGTCGGTGACAAGGGAGTCCCCGACCTAAAGTCGAGGGAGCGCGCCCTATGTCAGAAAATCAATTCACCCGCCAATCTTTAATCTCCGTTGTTGACCGAATTCTTGACGTCCTGACCGTGGCGGCGGCGGCGGCGATTCCCCTATTCTTTCTGCCGATTACCTCCGAAGCGTTTTTCATCAATAAGCATTTTTTGATGTTCGTTTTGGCGGCGGCAATGCTGGTATTGTGGACCGCCGGGTTCGTGTTAAAAAAGCAAGTCAAGGTCACCGTCAGCCCGCTAATGCTGCCGATGTTTTTACTGGCGGCGGCAGTGGCGGCCAGCCAGATTTTCGGGGGCGGGTCTTTGGCCGAGGCCCTGATAGGCCGGATCGGGCTGTATTTTAGCGCGTTTGTAATTTTCATGGTTGGCTCCAGCCGGCGGGCTGAAGTTGGCAAATGGCTGGTGGCAGCGCTGGCAGGGACGGGGGCGATTCTGGGCGGGGCGTCAATTCTGGCGGTATCAGGGGTATGGCAATCTTTCGGTTTGGCGGATTACACCAAGATTTTCACTCCGGCCGGGAGTTTGGCCGGGGCGCTGATAGTGGAATTGGCGGGGCTGGCGATAGTGTTGTCAGGTTTAAAGGTTAAAAGGTTAAAGGTTGAAGCTAAAACCGAAACCACCGGCCAAGCGCTGAAAAAATTGGGGCTTCTGGCGGCGGCGTTATTAATAGTATCCGGCGCCATCATTGCCGGAATCATGATGTTCCCGGGCCAGGAGGGAGCAATTTCCAATATGCCGCTTAGGACTGGGTGGCAGATTGCGATTGAAACCCTGAAGGAAAAGCCGTTTACCGGAGCCGGGACGGCATCGTATCTATCGGCATTTACCAAATACCGGCCGATTACGGCCAACGCCGGCGACGCTTGGAACCAGCGGTTTTTGCAGGCGCCAAATGAGATTTTGCAGACGTTCACCACCGGCGGCCTGATCGGGCTGGTAGTGTTATTATTCTTGTTATATCAATTATATCGTTTAGCGCAAACTGCCGGTCAGGAAAGGCCTGGTCAGGAAAGGCCTGGCCTCCCTGCGGGAGGCCAGGCCTTATCACAGTCAACCGGCTTGACAATCGGATTATTGATAGTCGCCGCTTCCTTATTGGTACTGCCGCTGAACGTAGTCAGCTTGTCGGTGTTAGTCACCCTGATGACGGCGATGGTGTTGGGAGAGAAAAGTAACACAGGTAGCACGGGTAACACAGGTAGCACAAGTAACACAGGTAACACAGGCAGCGCGGGCGGGGAATCAATTTACGAGGCGACTTTGGGGCTGGTGGCCTGGCGGGAAAAACTGCCGGCAGTATTTACCGCGGTTTTGCCGTGGCTGTTTTTGACGCTGGCGGTGATTTTGGCCGGAGGAACATTGTTTTTAACCGGCCGGGCCTGGGCGGCGGAAGTAACTTACCGGCAGGCCTTGTTATCCATAATCGGAAACGACGGCACCGGCGCCTATAACAAATTAATTCAGACAATTCAATGGAATCCGTTTATTGATACTTATCACCGCCAGTACGCCGATGTCAACTTGCGGCTGGCGAATTCCTTGGCGGGACAGCAGAATTTGACGGATCAAGACAGAGTAAACGTCAGCCAACTGGTACAGCAGTCAATCCGGGAGGGAAAGATCGCGGTTCAGCTGGATCCGGAGGACGTCCAGAACTGGGAGATTTTGGCGCGGACGTATCGGGCACTGATCAATGTGGCCCAGGGGTCCGGCGACTGGACGCTGGTAGCTTACTCCGAGGCGGTCCGCCGCGATCCGGTCAATCCGCTGCTGCGGCTGGAATTGGGCGGGGTTTTCTATAATTTGCAGGATTGGGAGTCGGCAATCAGGAATTTTCAGGCGGCGGTCAATTTGAAGCCGGATTACGCCAACGGTTATTATAATTTGGCTTTGGCGTACGAGCAGGACGGGCGGCCGGAGCGGGCGGCGCAGGCGATGCAGGCGGCGGTGGCGAATTTGAAAGCTGATTCGCCGGATTACGCCGCGGCCCAGACAAAATTGGCGGAACTGGTAGATAAGGCAAAAAGTAACACAGGTAGCACAAGTAACACAGGTAACACAGGCGAGGGGGAGCTTTCGGGGCCGGAGCCGCTGCCGACGCCTTTGCCGGGAGCCAACCGAGTTGAGCTGGGCGAAGAAGAAAAGCCGCCGGTAACCCCGACCCCGTCTCCTACCCCGACTGCTTCCCCAACTCCTTAACTTCTGACAGTATCAAACCATCTCCCGTTTCCGCCGCGTCAAACGCGGCCGGAACGTTTGACGTTCCGCAACCCGCCTGCAATGCCTATGTCTGTGGACCTAGCCAGAATCGAACTGGCGACTGGTCGATGCGAACGACCCGGTATGCCACTTACCTATAGGCCCATAGGCATAGACATTGGCGGGCAGGTGCGAATGCGGCGCCGCGTCAAACGCGGCCGGAACGTTTGACGTTCCGCATTACCACTGTGCTAACGGCCCTTCGACTCGCTCCGCTCGCTCAGGGTGAACCCCCTTATCCAATAAAGGTGCTTGCACTGAGGAGTGAAACGACGTTGTGGACCCGGGGGGAATTGAACCCCCTCCTACTCCGTGCCACGGAGTCGTTCTACCGGTATACTACGGGCCCAAAATTAATTTTCAATTTACAATTTACAATTTTCAATCAAATCACAATGATTCAATTTTCAATTTTCAAACTGTTTGAATCAAATGAAAATTGAATAATTCCTGCCTGCCGGTAGGCAGGGAAAATTAATTGTAAATTGAGAATTGAAAATTGATAATTAACTTGTATTATACCTTCTTATGACCGGAGGGAAAACCATCATTTGCCAAGATTGCGGCCGGGAGTTTTCTGCCGGGCCAGGAGAAAAGCAGCAGAACTTCAGTTTAGGAAAAAATAATTCACAGAATATATCAAAACCGGTCAAAAAAGGCCTGGCCTTTTTTGTATGAGTTTGATCTATTTCAGGAAGTTGAGAGGATTAAGGGGGGTGCCGTTTTGGCGGATTTCAAAGTGGAGATGGGTGCCGGTACTGCGGCCGGTACTACCCATGACGCCGATCACGGCTCCCTTCTCCACCGTCTGGCCCTCGGTGACGCTGAAGGAAGACAGATGAGCGTATAAAGTCTGGAAGCCGTTGCCGTGATCAATAATGATGTGATTGCCGTAGCCGTAGCGCTGGGAAATGACGGCGACAACCTTGCCGGAGTCGGCGGCCAGAATTGGCGGGACGGCTTTGTTGGCGATGTCCAGGGCGGGATGGTACCAGAAAAATCCCTGGGTGATGCGGCCGGCGACGGGCCAGACCCACTGGCCGGAAGCGACGACGGTGCCGGCGTCGGGAGTCTGGCGGGCCAGGTACTGGCGGGGAGCCACCGGAACTTCATCTGGCTTGACGCCGTCGGGAACCACCAGGGATTGGCCGACCGCCAGAGAGAAGTCCTCGTCATTAACAAAAGCATTAAACGGCCAGTCGACTATCGCCTGGGCGGAGACGTCGTATTTTTTGGCGATAGATTCGACTGTTTCGCCGCGGGTGACGGTATGGCGGACGCCGGCGACCGGCAGAATCCGTAATTTATCGCCGGGTTTCAGCACGGTTTTGGGAGTGATGTTATTTTCCCAATAAATAGTGTCGTCGGAGACGTCGAATTTTTTGGCGATGGTACTAACGGTGTCGCCGGGCTGGATGTCGTACTGGATAATCTCGGCCCGGGGCTTGTCGGAAATCTGGGTGGCGACTGTTTCGGCCAGAGAAAAAGTGGATAAACCAAGAATCATGCCTCCGCCGGTACCGGAATATTCGCTTCTCGCCCGGACGGTTTCGTCCAGAATGGCCGGACCGAGAGTGACGCCGATAAACACCAAGCCGATGACGCCGGAATGGATAAAGGGCCGGACCCAGCGGCCGCGCTCTTGGGTGAGGCGGCCGACCAAACCGTCTTTGCGGGTTTCGAACCGGGAAAATAAGCGGCGGAAGCGGACGCCGGAGTACCGGTTTAAGAAAGAACTAAAACCTGCGATATCAGACACAAGCCGCATATTTTAGGGAAGCAGGGGGAGTATAGCACGGTTAATATGATTTATGAATTATGATTTATGAATCGAGATGAATCGCTTGGATGAAGTAATCAGCCCTTGAAGCAGTTGGTGAGCGATGTTGGCTTGTTGCGCCAATTTGTCAAAGTCATCTTTTGACAGATACCCGATATCTTTGGCGGCAAGAATTTGATTTTTAAGTTCAATTAATGATCCTTGAGCTATATAGTAAAATTGGATTTTTTCCTTGTATGTTTGGCGGCCAAATCCTTCGGCAATGTTTGAAGTGATAGAGATGACGGCCCGGCGCATCTGATCTACAAGAGAATAAAGTTCTTCTCTGGGAAATTTTTTGGTAATCAGATAGATAAGAATCACCAATTTATGAGCTTCTTTCCAAGCATTAAGGTCGGTAAAAGACTTTATTTTCCCGGTATTATTCATAATTCATAAATCGTAAATCATAAATCACTTATCCGGCTTTCAAACTCGCCAGAAACTCTTTATTGCTCTTAGTTTCTCTTAATCTTTCCAAAAAGACTTCGGTGCGTTCGTCCGGCGACAGAATGTCGATCATCCGGCGCATGGTGACGACGCTCTTGTATTCGGCGGGAGTGAATAATAATTCCTCTTTGCGGGTGCCGGAGCGGATAACATCTATTGACGGCCAGACGCGGCGGTCGGCCAGGCGGCGGTCAAGGTGGAGCTCCATGTTGCCGGTGCCTTTGAATTCTTCATACACCAATTCATCCATCCGGGAGCCGGTGTCCACCAGGGCGGTGCCGATAATGGTGAGCGAGCCGCCTTCTTCAAAATTGCGGGCGGCGCCGAAGAAGCGTTTTGGCGGATACAGAGCCGCAGGATCAAACCCGCCGGACAGGGTGCGGCCGGAAGTCGGAATCGCCAAATTATAAGCCCGGGCCAGACGGGTAATTGAGTCTAAAACGATAACGACATCGCCGCCCATCTCGGCAACTCGTTTGGCGTATTCCAGGGCCAGTTCGGCGACAATGGTCTGGTCTTCGGCCCGCTCGTCGAAGTTGCTCGCCGCCACAAAATGATGGGGAGATGATTGATGCGTTGATGCGTTAATGCGTTGATGCGTTAATTCAGTTGGTTTATCAGATTCATCTGATTTATCGTCCGCCACCCCTTCGGCGCCGGATTCATTTGGGGTTTGCCCTTCTTCCTTCTTCCTTTTACCTTCTTCCTTCTTCGTAATCGCCTGCAAATGCCGCTTAATATCCGTGACTTCTTCCGGCCGCTCGCCGATGAGGACGGCGATGATGGTGATTTTGGGAAAATTGGCGGCGACGCCGGTCATAATATCTTTGAGAATCGTGGTTTTGCCGGCTTTGGGGGGCGAGACGATCATGCCGCGCTGGCCCATGCCGATGGGAGCGGCCAAATCGATGACCCGGGTGGACAGGACGTCTTTGCCGGTTTCCAGAGTCAGGCGTTTATCGGGATAAATCGGGGTCAGCCGGTCAAACCAGGGCCGGGTCCGCAAGGATGGGTCTTCGGCCGGCTTGCCGTTGACCGATTCGACTTTGAGCAGTCCCCAGAAGCGCTCGCTCTCTTTGGGAGACCGGGCCGGGCCGGAAACCAGGTCGCCGGAGCGGAGCCAGAAGCGGCGGATTTGGGAGGTTGAAATGTAGGCGTCGTGGTCGGAGGGCATGATTTCGGGGCGGATCAAGCCGTGGCCTTCGGTACTATCATCCAAAACGCCGCAAATATCTTCTGTGGGTAAATCGGCGTCTGCCAGGCGGCGGCCGTCGGCGAAGCCGTCGAAGCGCCGGAATCTGGGTTGTGAGTATTGGGTTGTGGGTTGTGAGTCGGGGGATGGGGGTGGGGATGAGTATCCCCTATCGGGGCGGGGGTCAAATTCTTGGTCGGGAGGGAAGTAAGAAGGCATAAAGATTTAAGATTTATGAATTATGAATTATGAATTATGAACCAGATGTCATTCCTACGACCTCTGTCACTCTTGTTTTGAGCCGGAATGACAGAAGAATAAGAAATTTAAAACGGGTTATATGAACAATGCGGACAAATTGTATTTACGGCATGATTCGTAAATCATAAATCATAATTCATAAATCGAATAAGGAAAGGTTCGTCCCCTTGAAGCAATTGGTAGTATCCCACGCTCCGGCGGGGTTTGTCAAGTGGCGGATTTAGTATATCAAATCGTGTCAAAAAAGGCCAGGCCTTTCCAGGAAAAGGCCTGGCCTTTTTTGGATGGGTTTGATCTATTTCGTTCAGTTAACCGGTTCTGCCAGAACGATCAGGCGTTTCCAGGTGGTGCCGGGCGGCCAGCATGTTGCCAGAACTAAAATTTCTTTATCTGTTTGCGGGGTGAGAAAAGAAACGTCATCGGGGGCGGTGATTTTGATTTCGGTAACGCGGTATTTATAGTTTTGGGCCCAAAAAGTGAGGTTGATTTCGTCGCCGATTTCCATTTTATTGAGCAGGTAAAATTGGGCGTTGTATTGGGCGACGAGCGAAGGCGCCGAGGTGGAATGGGCGAATAAATAAATGGTTCTATTGATATCGCTTTTGACTCCGGGCAAACCCGCCTGCGCTGAAGCTGCGGCGGGTAAACCGGTGCCCAAAGCGTGAGCCACCCCTTTTTTCAATGCTTCCATGTAAATTTCGGGGTCGGCGGCATCAACGTTGGGGACCACCACGCTGTGAGCGTTAATTTTGGGAATATGGACGCCGAAGGCCTGGGTCGGGGTGATCGGCCCTAACAGATCCCCCAAAGAGACATCTGTGCCCGGCGGCGGCAGGGAATTAGGATTAGCCGAATTAGGCGAATTTGCCAAATTAGACAAATGGTATTTGACTTCAAGCGCCGCCACCGGCAGCATGGTCAGAAGCAGGCCGGCGGCGCCGACCAGAAGCATCAGGTTGGCGCCGATCCTGGTAAGTTTGCGAAACTTACTAACGGAAGACGGGAGAATTTCCGGCAATTCGAGCCCTACTTCGCCTACGGCTTCGTCAAGGCAAAGCCAGATCGTGCCGGAGGGACGGTGCCAGGAAGAGTCGTAGAGAAGGCCGGAAACCATGGAGACGATTTATGATTTATGAATTATGAATTATGAATAAGAAGGGTAAACTGAATTTCTTGTATTATTCTTAAATCATAAATCTTAATTCATAAATCAATAAACAATAAACTACTCAAGACTTTAAGTTTCTACAGTAATAGCAGCAGTCGAATGGCGATTCCCAGGACGGCGGCGACGCCAAACCAGATCGCGCCGAAGCCGGTTTTGGGTTGGACGGGAGGAACGGCGGCGGGAGTAACGCCGGCCGGGGCGGGAGTCGGGGTGGCGGTCGGCCCCGGGGTGGAAGTGGGACCGGGAGTTGAGGTCGGCGTCGGGGTGGGGGTCGGAGTTGGCGTTGGTGTCGGAGTTGGCGCGATGTTGAAGACGCTCGCTTTAAATAAAATCTCAACCGACGCGTTGGGTTGGAGATTCCCGATCTGTTCCGGCTGCCACAAGAACTGGTTATTGAAATCACATCCATCCGGACAGTTATAACCGTGCAGTCCCGTCGTCACGCCGACAATCCGATAATGCCCATCCAGAGGCCAAAGATATGACTGTTCCCCGTTGGATAATTTCACCGTCGCCGTATCGGACATCGTGTCGGCGTTGTCGGCGGTCACCGTGGACGTCGAAACAAGGGTCGAGCTCAATTGCCGGGGATCCCACGGCATTTGGGATCGAACCGCGAGGTTATTCGCGTCCACACTCCCGTTATTGACGATCCGGAACTTAAACTCGATGATATTCCCCATGGTCGCAGTGACCGGATCGTGCCAGTCGTTCTCGTTGGTGGTGACGTTTGATCCGAGGAATGTATCTCCGCCCTCAAAGCTGGTCCGCTGGTCGGATGAAACCACGGTTGCGTCAACGCCGAAAGTTTGGGCCGGCATGCCCTCAGGCTCGATCTGGCCGCTGGAGTGGATGACCGTCCCAATCGGGATGGAATCCGGGACATGAACTTGAAACACGATGCTATTCTCCTGATTCGGACTCATCGTTCCCATGTTGAACCGGTCCGATATCCATGAGTCCGGAATCGTGAATGTCTCGCTTCCCCGGTGGAAAGTGCTCGATCCGGGGACATACCGGATGTTCCCATTCAGCGACGTCGACGCCACCACGTTGGTCAGATCAGCGTCGGTTTGATTGCGGACATACAGCGTGTACGAGAGATTTTCCCCGGGCGGCACTCGATCCCGATCTTCGCTGAACGTGACGTATACCGAACTGTCCGCCCGGCTATACAGCCGGTAGAAAACCACCGACGTGAGGGCGACCATGGACAGAATAAAGGTGACAATGAGTTTAAATGGGTATTTTTTCAGCATATTATTATTTCGGCTGCCATGGCGTCGGCGACGGTTTCGGAAGCGGCGTAAATGTGGCTTCGGGCGTCGTTCGGGGCTGGGTTGGCGACGGCGGCTGGGTCGGAGTTCCCGCTTCGGTCGGAGCCGGCGTCATGGTCGGCGGGGGCGGCTGAACCGTGGAACTTGGAGCCTGAGTCACCGTCGCCGTCGGCGGCCTCGGCGTTTCGGTCGGCCGGGGAGTCGGCGGCGGGGTGGCGGAGACTTCGGGGGTCGAGGACGGAGGCGGCGATGGGGTGACAGAAACTTCGGGGGTCGAGGACGGAGTCTGGGTCCGAGTCGGTGTTGACGGCAGGGTTTCGGTCGGCCGGGGAGTCGGCGATGGGGTGGCGGAGACTTCGGGAGTTGAGGTCCGAGACGGTGTTGACGGCAGGGTTTCGGTCGGCCGGGGAGTCGGCGGCGGTGTTTCGCCGGGCTGGACCACGCCGGGGCCGCACGGCACCCAGCGGTCAATTCTGGTTCGTTCATCAGCCGATTCCGAATCAAGAGGCTCGGGTTCTCCCGGCTGCAGCGGATCGGGCGGAGATGACAAAGTAAAAATATCGGCGCGGAGACGGCGCCAGTCAGGATCAAAAACAAAACTCACCATAATACTGCCGCGAGTGTCTAGCCGATTAAACCCTTCGTCATTGCCTGGCGTCAGCTTTTCCAAACCTCTAACATAATTTGTTTCCACAAACCGCTCTGGAACCTGTTGTTGTCTTTGGCCGTCTGCCGGCCGGGAACCGATACACACCTCGCCTTCGCCGTCAACGAAACTGCCTGACCGGAAGCCAAAAATCTCTTCGGCGCCGGGCCAGGGCTCGGCGGTTTTGGGCCGGAAACCATTTTCCGTAACGGCATTCCGGACCTCGGCCCGGATCAAATTGTCAAATGCTTGCAAGGCTTCCGGCCGGGTGAAATCTAAATTAGGATACAGAATCGCAAATTTGGCCCGGGCGGCGGCGGCCAACGCAAACTCAAAATCTTCTTGTTCCTGAATCCCGACTATGGCCCGGTAAAGTCCGTCCGAACCGAGTTGAAAAAATTCTTTAGGATTGGTATCTAAGACGGCTTGAACGCCGTCATGGCCGCGATAATTTTCCGGATTGAAGCCCAGGCCGCCGCGCTTTTCCCAGAAATCCGGCAACCGGTCCAGAGGTAATTGAACTTGGCCGCCGGAGTTTTCTTGGGGCGAAGTAAACAGCATATCGGCGGCATAATCCTGGCGCTGGGCGGCATTTCCGTAGCGGGCCAGCTGCTCCCAAGTTGCGGTCAGGTGAGCGGTGAGCCTGTCAAATTGGGCTTGGGCGGCGCCGGCGAAGTTAATTCCAATTTGGTTAGGGCAACTTTCATAAGCGGACACCGGGCAGTCCCGAAGCCCGGGAGTGGCAATAGGTAAAGGAGTTAAAGTCGGCTCAAGAGTTAAGGTGGGGGCATAAGTGGAAGCGGCGACAATCAAGGTGTCGGCGGCAGTCGGACCGGAGGTACCGGTGAGGGTTAAGTAAGGCGGCGGCTCCAGGGTAGAAGCCGCAGTTTGAGCGGCGATTTCGGTGGTTAAATAAATCGCTCCGGCGGCCAGCGCCTGATTGGTGGCAACGGCGTCGGCGTTTTTTTGGCGCTCACTCAAAAACAAATTGCCAACCAGTACTAATGCGGCGCAGCTTAAAGCCAAACCTGATAAATAAGACAATTCAACTTTTGTCGGTTTTCTCATAATCTAATTTATTTGCTGTTTTCTGTTTACCGTTCTCTGTTCTCTGTTCTCTGTTTTTCGGGCGCTGAGTGGGAAGCTGATCGCCTGCCCAACGATCAACTCCCCACTCAATGCCCGGTCCAGAAAACTCAGACTATTCAGAAAGCCGGAATATCAGAAAATCAGAGAATCAGAAAATCTGATTCAATAAAATAAATTCTGATTTTCCGGATTTCCGACGGTCAAATTTTCCCTGCCTACCGGCAGGCAAAAAAACCATAAAAACAAATCAAACTAAAAAAACACAAAAATATTTTGTTAATTTTTTTGGTTTATTGGTTTATTTGTTAGTTTGTAAGTTTGTTAGTTTGTTAGTTTTATCTCCCTTGACAAGTTCTGTTATTTCTGTTATTACCTTTAACGAAACACCTTTAAGTACGACACCTGTCCGTCGGCTAAGGGTGTGGCTTTTGCATTGCTCGCCGGTTTTTGAGGGGTTTGCCCCCCAACGAGATATACGACGAGCGATGCTCTCTTAACGCCTGTCCTTTCGGGGATGGGCGTTATCTTTTTGATTTCAGAAAACTCAGAATACTCAGAGAGCCGGAATATCAGAGAATCAGAGAATCAGTCTGATTCTCTGGCCATCCGAGTTTTCCGAGTTTTCTGAAATTTTCTTGGTTGCGTCGGAGTATATCAGGTTTTGTCAAGAAAATCAAAACAAAGGGCGAAAATGGGGTCAAAATCAACTTCGCATATCAGATTAAAATAGGAAATTGGAAGCTAGATAATGAGGTTATCAACAATTTAATTGCGCTGTGGAAAAGTCTAATCCAACAAAAAACCGCCTCTTAACGAAGCGGCTTTTAGTTCCAACTCCCCGCTTTAGGTGGGTGTGGACTTGTCTAGTGGGTAGAGTACCAGAAACAAAATGGTTTGTCAACCCGAACCCCCGGAGTCGGAATGACAAGTCCATCTCACCCACCAGGGTCCGGCCCACTACAGATATTTTAAAGGAGAAATCTTCAAGATGGAAGGTGGATGTTTTTGAATTAGCGAAGAAATTTTTGTAACTGGGAAATGTGGCCGATTTCCGGCTTGCCGACCAGCCGGCCCATTCCCAGCCGGTTGACCTCTTTCTCCCGGCGGGGCCAGCCGGGGACCATTCTGATTTCGCCGAGAAGGCCGACTTCGCCGCAAAAAATTAGGGAAGAAGGTAAAGGGTAAAGGGAAGAAGGCTCGACTCTAACATTGTGTGTTTCCCTCTTCCCTCTTCCCTCTTCCCTCTTCCCTTGATTAGCGGAGCTAACTATAGCCGCCACCACCGGCAGATCCAGACCGGGATCGGAAGATTTTAACCCGCCGGCGACGTTGACGAAAACGTCCTTCTCCCCTATCCCCAGCCCGAGATGCTTTTCGATGACGGCGCAAAGGAGCTGGAGGCGGCGTTCGTTGATGCCGTGGCCGACGCGGCGGGGAAAAGATAATTTAGTCGGGACCGTCAACGCTTGAACCTCGAGAACCAGCGGCCTTTGGCCTTCGAGAACACAGCCCAGGACCGAGCCGGGGGCGCGACCGGCGAAGTCGCCGACTAAAAGTTCGGCCGGATTTTTAACTTCCGCCATGCCGCCGTCGTCCATACTGAAAATTCCGACCTCATCGACCGGGCCGAAGCGGTTTTTCAAACTCCGAAGGATTCTTAAATTTCCCGATCTATCACCTTCCATCACCAAAACCGTGTCCACCATGTGCTCCAGAACTTTGGGGCCGGCGACCTCGCCTTCTTTGGTGACGTGGCCGACTAAAAATAGCGGGATATTAAGCGATTTGGCAATTTGGGACAGCCGGCCGGTGGATTCGCGGACCTGGCCGACGGCGCCGGCCAGGCCGGATAAATCGGCGGTGGCCATAGTTTGGATACTATCTATAATAACTGCGGAGACAGCGTCATTCCCAGCGAAGCGAAGAATCTCGGTAATCACCGCGTCAACGTCGGTTTGGGGATACAAGGATAATTGTTGATTGTTAATTGTTGATTGTTGATTGTTGGCCAGACGCCGGAGGCGGAGGCCCACCTGCGACGGACTTTCCTCGCCGCAGACGTACAAGACTTTCGGAAAACTCGGAATACTCGGAGAGCCAGATTGTCGGAGAATCGGAGAGTCGGAATGCCGGAGATTATTTTCCGATTTTCCGGGTTTCTGATTTTCTGATTGTCCGGTACTCTGAGTATTCCGAGTGTTCTGGATCATTCGTAAAGCGACCTGGCTCAAGAGCGTGGACTTCCCCATCCCGGGTTCGCCGGCCAAAAGCGCCACCTGGCCGGGAACCAATCCCCCGCCCAGAACCCGGTCCAGCTCGCCGATGCCGGTTGAGATTCTGCGGCTAGTAGTGTCAATATCTTTTAATATATCGCTTAATTTTTGCGGCTTGGCGGCCGCCCCACCT
>Ga0209211_10005405_pt1 | contig 19137 bp, 11 predicted proteins | sample RifGroA2_FD_183992 | JGI IMG/M metagenome (GOLD analysis project Ga0209211, IMG submission 183992) | Groundwater microbial communities from Rifle, Colorado, USA - Groundwater A2 (SPAdes) (version 2) | ecosystem: Environmental > Aquatic > Deep subsurface > Groundwater | place: Rifle, Colorado...
TCTATTGCAGGATGGTTTATATATAATCATTTCATATTGACCATCCTGCAATAGAGCCAGCCAGTAACCCTGCCACAGTCTCAGTTTTGCCTGCGTATACATGGAAAAGTCATACGTGCTGCCATTATAATTATAGATGGCATTTCCTATCCATCCTGCTATTACAGCATCTTGAAAGTTCTTTAAATTCCCTGTGGCTGTATCCTTAATGTATGTATTAATCAAATCTACCTCTGCCGGATATGGATTTCCAATCATATTCCAGCCTGGTTGTAATGTAACTGTCCAGCTTGAATCAGTTATTGCTGTCCCTGTTACATTGAGCACTGCAGAGTCCATATTAGCTTTTATAAAGTAACCACGGCCAGGGGAAACATTGCTTATTAATGTAAAAGAACCACTGGCGTCTTCAAGCCCGGTGGAACTCCACTGGTATAGTTCTACAGGGTCTCCAACTATTGCACCTAACAGTGCCTGGGTATCAGTAGTTGTTGGATTAAGCGGGAATGAGATCATTGTATATCCCTGTCTGATTGCAGTTACAGGAATCGGAGGTGTCTTATCACTGTTTATTACATTGGAGATTGATGAAACATTTCCTTTCTCATCTTTTGCCTTTATTGCAACGTAGTAGACACTGTTTGTATTAAGTTGATCTACCTTGAAAGACTCTAAAGTCCCCGCTATTCCCGGGATTGGCAATCCTGTAATATTCTGAGCATTGGAAAAGTTGATTTCTCCATTTAGTGGTGTAACCCCGTCTTCAATTATTTTCAATTCCGATATCCTAAGATCATAATCAGTTGCAGTCCCTTCATTCCCATCAGCACCGGTTGCTGTCCATTCGAGGATGGCAGTGTTTCTTGTACTCCCGCTAGTCTGGACTCTAAGGTCCATAATAGCTGCCGGTGTATCCGGTTGAGTTGTTTTTAAAGTAGTGAATGTATATTCTGATGATGTAGCTTTATTGTTTGCAAGGTCTACTGAGATAACCCTGAAATGATATACAGTGTTTGCTGATAATCCTGAAAGCATAACTGTATGTGATGTTGTCAGATTGCTATCAGGATTGCTGAAGCTTCCGTAAAGGCCACTGGTGCCATATTCAACCTGGGATGTAGCTGGTTCGTTTGTCGTCCACTTGATAGTGGCTCCATTACTGGTTATGTTGTTTATTCCAATACCTGAAATAACAGGCGCTGTAGTATCTGGTATTGCACTTGTTGTAAATTTATAGTTAGTTGATGTTATCAGGTTACCTGCCGCATCCCTGCTCAATACGCGATAGTTATATGTGGTCGATGGAGATAATCCAGTAAGAGATACACTGTGACTTGTGACCAGATTTGTATCGAGTGTTGTAGATGAGCCATAGCTTGTTGTAGTGCCATATTCCACCTGTGTGGTCGATGCTTCATTTGTTGTCCAGCTTATAATAGCTGTACTGGAGCTTATGCTTCCAGCCCCTATCCCTGATATCGTGGGAGATGTTGAATCGAGTGTTATTGTATCAGTAAAATCTGAAGAAATATTACTTGCATTATCTTTATATTTGACATAAACTGTTTTTGCCCCATCACCGCTGGTCAAAACCCATGACTTGGTTGTAGCATATGTCTCCCATGAATTCCATGAATTCCCATCATTGGAAAGCTGCATCTCGGCGCATGTACTCTCTATGTCAGTACATGATAAGGTCAGCATGACTGAGGTAGAGGTTGCATATGCAGCGCCGTTATTTATTAAGATCGTTCCAGTTGGTGATGTAATATCCTGTGGTGGTAGAGTAGTAAAAGTAAGGTCTCCTGATATCGAAAGGTTTCCTGCTTCATCCCTGCTCTTTACACGATAGTGATATGCGGTTGAAAAAGATAACCCAGTAAGAGATACACTGTGGCTTGTGACCAGATTTGTATCGAGTGTTGTAGATGAGCCATAGCTTATTGTAGTGCCATATTCCACCTGTGTGGTCGATGCTTCATTAGTTGTCCAGCTTATAACAACTGTACTGGAGCTTATGCTTCCAGCCCCTATCCCTGATATCGTGGGGGTTGTTGAATCGAGCGTTATATTATCTGTATAATTTGAAGAAATATTACTTGCATTATCTTTATATTTGACATAAACTGTTTTTGCCCCATCACCGCTGGTCAAAGTCCATGACTTGGTTGCAGCGTATGTCTCCCATGCATTCCATGTAGTCCCATTATTAGAAAGCCGCATCTCGGCACATGTGCTCTCTGTATCAGAGCAGGTGAGAGTTAATGTTACTGATGTGGTGGTTGCATATGCTGCATTGTTATTAATAGTTATAGTACCAGTAGGTGGAGTAGTATCGGGTGGCGCAAGTGTTGAAAATGTGAAATCTCCTGATGTGGCAAGGTTACTTGCTGCATCCTGGCTCTTAACCTTGAAGTGGTATGTAGTCCACGATAAAAGTCCGCTGACTGTTACACTATGGGAAGTTACCATGTTATTGTCTATGGTTGTTGAAGAGCCATAGGAGGTTGTTGTTCCGTATTCAATCTGGGATGTTGATGCCTCATCTGTATTCCATGTTATGGTTGCTCCTGAGTTGGTTATATTGCTCGTAGAGACACCGGAGATCACCGGAGCTGCAGTATCAGATGTTGTTTTAGATACTTCATTGGAATAACTGCTTTCATTGGCTAAAGTATCGTAAGCAGTAACAGCAAAATAATATGTTGTATTTTCTGCCAGACTTGAGACAGTATAATTAATGACGTTCCCGACATCTATAGTAGAGCTGTAGGTTCCTGATGTTGTTCCATAATATACTTTATATCCGGCAAGATCAGTTAATGGTGTTTGGTCTACATTGGTAGTAGGTGGGTCCCATGTGAGTGTGGCGCTGCCAGCGAAAACAGGATAGTCACCTGTAAGAAGTGCTATAAATATTAATGAGCTTATTATTAAAGAATGGAATAATTTGGTGTGCTGTTGCTTGATATTTTTACAATATTTCCTGAGATGCATGCTTCCCTCCCGTTTGTCCAAAAAAAAAGCCACCAGAGTTATTAATTATCCTCTGGCGGCTCGGCGGACATTGGGAGTTCCGGGGACACCATACGTAATTCGCCAAGAATTACGTATGGTGTCCCCGGAACTCCCATTAGTCCCGTTGCTCTGCGCCCCAACCTTTCGGCGGGTTTGCTCTGAGCAAAGGATTTACGATCTTTATATTTTTAAATGTTAAAGACCTGATTCAGGGGAAAAGCAAAAACGATACCACAGATGCTATAATTATTGAAGTCCTGAAATATCCAGTAGTTATAAAAATCATCTCCTGATTAATGCCACTTTTTTATGCAATATTTTACAAAATTTGTCAAGTACTTTTTAAAAATTGTCAGAAATGGATTTTTATAGAATACACAAAAAGCTATATTATTATACTATGCAGGCCAATAATATGGCTTGTTAAGGAAGTTGTTATATTGCATAGTGTATCGCATCAAAACCTTTAAAGAATCTATATAGGTTAGGGCTAAAATCAGACTACACGTCATTGATACATTAACCATAAAGAATCGATCTCTATTGATTTGTAAAGGGAATCTTATTGTAATTGGTTTGGCATATTTCTTGTAAAGTATACAACAAAATGCCTTTTCCCCAATATTATTAACTTTTATTCCAATTTTAAAATTTAGAATCTGAAATGAACTTTTAACAATTAAATCCTTGTTGAGGTGGTGAGATGGAGATGTGTTATTACAAAGGCTTTGAAGATTTAAAGACTATTGATCCCAGGATGATTGAAGTCCTGAACATGGCAAAAAGGGTGGCAAAGACATCAAGTACAGTTTTAATCACCGGTGAGAGTGGAACAGGAAAGGAATTAATCGCCAGGGGAATCCATAATTCAAGCACGAGAGCCAATGGGCCATATATTACAGTAAACTGTGGAGCAATCCCAAATGAGCTTCTGGAAAGCGAATTATTAGGATATGAACGGGGTGCTTTTACAGGGGCAATAAACAAAAAGATCGGTGACTTTGAGAGCGCAAAGGGTGGAACGATCTTTCTGGATGAGATTGCCAGTCTCCCCTATAAACTACAATCAAAGTTATTAAGGGTGCTGCAGGAACGTGAAATAAGGCGTTTAGGTTCAAATATAGTTGTTAAATTAGACGTTCGTGTGATATCTGCGACTAATATAAATCTGGAGGATGAGGTTGAAAAAGGCCAGTTCAGGCATGATCTCTATTTTCGTTTGAATGTTGTCCCAATACATATACCTCCTCTCCGGAATAGGAAAGGGGATATTCCCATTCTCCTGGAGCACTTTATTGAAAAGACTTGTAAAGAATTAAAGAAGACCATACCTGAATACTCCAAAGAGATAATTCCGGTACTACAGAACCATACATGGCCAGGGAATGTCCGGGAATTTGAGAATATAATAGAGAGGATTATCGTTCTGCTTGATGATGGAAGACCAATAACCATTAAGGAGCTGCCCATGAAAATTATCCTTGCAGATAATAAAAACTATGAACAAATTACAGAGGATGTTGATGGGCTGAAAGACAGGTGTATGGTATATGAGAGGAAGGAAATAATCAAGGCTTTGCACAGTACTAAATGGAACAGGATCAAGGCAGCACAGCTATTGAAAATACACAGGAATACCTTATTACAAAAGATAAAAAAGCTAAATATACCTTCAGATTAATAAAATATTGTCATCATTGTTATCCGGGATGCATAACCTATAATAAAAAAGAGGGCAGGTTTAAAACCTTTCAGAAGGATTAAGAACTAAATCATATTGGGTAAATTACTTCATATATATGGAAATAATGTAGGCAGAGTATGTAAGAGGATTCTTAGAAAAGTTGAAACTGTCATTTTGAACTTGTTTCAGCATCTCGAATACGGGACAAGGCAGTGCTTTCTAACCCCGCTGTAAGGCATTTGCCTGATATGTCACCGGGAATTGCTGATTGGAATTGATATTATTTCCCTTTATAAATCAATAGGGTTATTATTTAAGTTTGGCCTATAAATTGCAATATTATGTGTTATGATGAAATATATAGATGTACTAATTTCTTTGATGCCAATTCTATCAGCACTATTATCCTGTGGTCTTGGGATATTAGTATTTATCAGGAATCCCCGTCATCCTGCTAACCTTAGTTTTGGTCTTGGTATGTTAACCCTTACTTTCATTGAAGGAGGGAATGCCATATTTGTAATGTCAGGCGACGAGGCATGGTCTATTCTGGGTAAAAGGGTTTCAATAACAGGGGAGGCCTTTTTACCTTCTGCATGGTTTCTCTTCTCGCTGACTTTTGCAAGGGCGAGCTATAAAGAGATAATCTCCCGCTGGAAGCCAATACTTGCGGTCCTATATCTAACCTCAATATCATTTATATTTCTGATAAAGTCCCCTAACTTTGCCATGCTGCAATATGGGTTAGAAGACAACAGTATCTTAATGATAGGGACTATTGGCAGATATTTTTATATTTTCATTATACTTGGTATGATAATTAACCTGATTCACCTTGAGAATACACTCCGCTTTTCAAGTGGTTCCAGGAGGCAACAGATAAAATATGTTATTGCCGGTGTCGGGGCTATATTTGCATTTCAGATTTATTTATCGAGTAAGGCCCTCCTTTTTTCTTATCTCGATAATTCTTACATCCCGGTTACCTCGGCAGTAATACTCATATCTTGTGGTATTGTTTTATTCAATGTCATACGTCAGCATCTTTTCGATGTGGATATATTTATATCAAGGTATGTGATTTATAATTCTCTCACAGTACTCATCGTAGGTGCCTATCTCCTGACTGCAGGACTTGTAGCACAGGGGATAAAGCTTGCAGGTGGATCTTTTGAAAAATTCTGGAGCGGGCTATTTATTTTTACAGCAATATTAATAATAGTCTTTGCGCTGCTTTCCACCAGACTGAAGAGAAAGGTACAACACTTTATCAGCGCCCATTTCTACAGGCATAAATATGAATTTAAAGACAAATGGATGGAGACAATAGAAAAGATAGGGACAAAGAAAGAATTTTCTCAGGTCCAAAAAGAATTAGTGGATCTGATATCAGAAACCATGGGTGCAAGAGAGGTCTATCTTTGGATTTATGAACCTGTTTTTCACAGGTATCATCTGGCCGCATCAACAGTCACAACTTCCGTACCTTTACATATTAAAGAGGAACAGACATTTATATCATATATCAAAAGGAATCAATCCTCTTTTTTAATAAATGAAATTCCGGAAGATGAGAATATTATTACACCGGAGATAGCCCCTCTGATAATGGCATCGAAGGTTGTTCTGTGTACGCCACTAATAGTCGGGAAAGAAGAGCTTATTGGTTTTATACTTCAGGGTCCTGATATATCCGGAGAACCATATACAATTGATGATTTTGACCTTCTTCGTGCCATAGCAAACCATGCCGCAAGCCGCCTAAAGAATATCCGTCTGACGCAGGATATACTTGCAGCAAAGGAGGCAGAGACATTCCATCAGGTCTCAAGCTTTTTTATTCATGATTTAAAAAACTTAGTATCCACCCTGTCTTTACTGGTTCAAAATGCGGAGGAACATATAAGTAATCCGCTCTTTCAGGAAGATGCAATGAAGACTCTTCAGAATACTGTGTCTAAAATGAACTCAATGATCTCTAACCTTTCATTCCTTTCCCGGGGGTTAAAACTCAGTCAGGGTCCTGTAAATGTCAATACCATTATAGAAGAGACACTTTCTACGCTTAACGGCCAGGTATCTTTGAAGATTGAAAAACAGCTTGAGACTATTCCATCTATCCTTGCAGATAGTGAACAGTTACGAAAGGTCTTTTTAAACCTTCTCTTTAATGCAATGGAGGCCTCAAATCCTGGTGGAGAGATATTGATACAAACAGTAAGTAATAATTCCGATGTGGTTCTTTCAGTAGTGGACAAAGGTTGCGGTATGTCTCAGGAGTTTATTCAATCATCACTATTCAGACCATTTAAGACAACCAAGTCCAAGGGGCTTGGAATAGGCCTGTTTCAGTGTAAGAAGATAATTGAGGCTCATAAAGGAAGAATAGAGGTCGAAAGCGAAGTGGGGAAGGGGAGTATATTTCGTGTGGCGCTGCCGGTATGACTAAACCTAAGCTCTTGATTGTTGATGATGATGAGACCATCCGCTCACAAATGCGATGGGTACTTTCTAAGGAATATGAGGTTCTAGAGGCAGGAGATCGTCTATCAGCCTGGAAGATCATTACCACAGACCACCCCCCTGTTGCTTTACTGGATCTTGGTCTTCCCCCCAGGCCCAGAGATGCAGATGAGGGATTGCAGCTCCTTAAAGAGATTAATAACTTTGATCCAATTATTAAGGTAATTATAATTACAGGAAACACAGACAGGGAAAATGCGCTAAGGGCAATTTCATTCGGGGCCTTTGATTTCTTTACAAAGCCTCCTGTAGTAGAAGAAGTCAGGATAGTTGTTGAGAGGGCCTTCAGGATGGTTGAGTTGGAATTAGAGAATCTTGCCCTTCGTAACAAGGTTCAGACAGAAGGTATGGAGGGCATCCTTGGGAATAGTCCTGCAATGGAAAAGGTCTTCCAGACTATAAGAAAGATTGCAACTGTAGATGTACCAGTGTTGATCTTAGGAGAGTCAGGGACTGGAAAGGAACTTACAGCAAGGGCCGTACACCAATTAAGTAATCGGAGGGACCGGCCATTTGTGGTTATTAATTGTGGGGCAATCCCTGAGACCCTGCTTGAGAGTGAACTCTTTGGCTACGAGAAGGGCGCCTTTACTGGTGCAAATACCCGTAGAAAGGGGAGGTTTGAGTATGCAGAGGGTGGAACACTTTTCCTTGATGAAATTGGAGAGTTAAGTATTACACTCCAGGTAAAAATCCTCAGATTCCTCCAGGAACACATTATTGAAAGGATTGGAGGAAGGGAGACTATTCCGCTTGATGTAAGGGTAGTTGCAGCTACTAATAAGGATCTAAAAAGGGGAGTAGATGAAGGACAGTTCAGAGAAGATTTGTATTTCAGGCTAAGTGTGGTTACTGTATCACTTCCCTCACTTCACGAGAGGGGTGATGATATATTTCTGCTTTCCCAGGCATTTCTCAGGCGCTATTGCGGGGAATTCGAAAGGGATATAAAAGGATTCCTTAATGACGCCATAATATCATTATCTGAATATAACTGGCCCGGAAATGTTAGAGAGCTTGAAAACCGTATTAAGAGGGCTGTGGTTATGGCAGAGGGGGAGATGATAACCTCTAAAGACCTGGACTTTGTAAGTAGTATACCGCAGGAAGGTCTTACTATGTCACTCAAAGAAGCCAAAGACAGGTTAGAAAAAGAGCTCGTTCAAAAGGCATTATTAAGTCAAGGGGGAATTGTAGTAAGGGCTGCCAAAGAGCTTGGTGTATCAAGGCAGACACTTACTGACCTAATAAAAAAATATGGGTTATAGAATATTATAGAAGAGTGACGGAAAATTTAACATATATCAATTAATCATATCTTCTTGAAATATATGAGTTTTATTGAGGTATAGCTATAAAAATTCATTTTGAGATAAGAAATAGACCTAAAAAATGACGGAAAATTTAACATATGGATGCACCTTCTATCTCTTTGAAATAATTAGATTATATTCAAGGTGTGGCATTACGTCATTCATTTTGGGTTAAAAACAGACTTTAAAAATGACGGAAAATTTAACATTAGCATCTCTATATAAATATTAAGAATGAGAAATGTTTTTAAAATCAGATAGTTGTATTTTTGGTATTTAAATTGCATTAAATTAAGACTAACAATAATATAGTAAGAGAAAGGTGCTAAAATGAAAAAGACTCTCTGTATGTTTATATTTCTTGTTATAGTCAGTCTGGGATTCTTATCCAATGTTGCCTTTGCTATACCGACCCTTCAGCTTGATATAGAGGGTGGAACCTATGACGAAGAGTCTCAAACCATAATCGCCCCAGCAGATTCTTTTACCCTTTATGCTTACCTGAAACCGGATTTAAAGGAGAAAAATACCGTAATGGACTGGTATTATATCTCGGCTGCTGTGGTTCCTAAAACTGGACCTACTGGCTCGGATGGTGGTTCCTTTACATTTGACTTTGGGGATGGTGGGGTCAGGACAACTCCCTTACCAGGTGATGGTAATAACACAATCGAGGTTACCGACGAGATGGTTTATGGTTTTCCTCCACTCGAAACTATAGTCGATCTCCAGGGTTGGGATAAAGGAGATTTGAAACCACATGGTATCTTTGATACCTATTTTGCAGAATTCGGGTTCCAGTTCACTGGTGCCCAGATCTCCCCATACAATACACAAGACAGGGCAATATCAGGTGATCCGATTCCAGATTCAGGAAATGGTATGTACTATGCTGCATTTACGATTGATACGTCTAATTTATTAGATGGCTATACGATTCACTTTGATCTATATAACAAGAAATTGAAGAATTGTACACTTGATAAAGACTGTGACATTACACAGTTTGCGCCATTCTCACATGATGCAGAGAGTAAAAAGGTTCCTGAACCCTCAACTTTAATCTTGTTAGGGACAGGTCTTGTGGCGCTTAGTCTCTGGAGGTTGAAAAAAGGTAAAGGTTAAAAGGTATTGTATGTCTTTTTAGCCATTCTTTCCTTTCTGATTATCTCTTCTGCGTGTTATGGCCAGTCAAACTGGCATGTCGTTCCATCTCTATCCATATCTGAGGCATATAATAGTAATATATTTTCAAATGAGACTGATGTCCATGACTATATAACCAGGACAGGGGCTGATATAGCTCTCCTATATAACGGTTCAAACATGGGTCTGAGAGGGAGTTATCTTGCAGAATATAATACATACGCAAAACACTCAGAGGAGAATATTATCACACATGATTTAGGTATAAATGCCAATCTGAACCGTTGGTTTGGGAATCTTTTAAAAGGTGGTGAATTAATTATTAGGGAAGATTTTACATATACGCCTGACCTGAGGGACTATTATTTTTCTTATGAGAGGGATGGTATTGATCCATTAAGCAATTATGGTATACGCCGGGAACGGTCTGATACTTACATGAACGCAGCCCAGTTGAATTCATTAATTCCTCTTACTAACAGATTTAACCTCTCTTTATCTTACTCCAATCTTATGACTGATAATGAAGCCCCTGAACTCCAGGATAGTGTGTCAAATACTGCCGGATTTGGCTTTAAATATTTATTTCCTAAGGATACTATTTATTCTGATGTTTCCGCAAGCATGATCAGGGTGGGTATTAATGATGCCTTTAGTTATTCTTTCACGCCCGGGCTCAGGCATTCCTTTTCAGAAAATTTAATACTTGATATTAATGCAGGTGTTGTTGAATATGAACCGGAAGTAGGTGACAGACAGATAACCTCAAGGTCGAACCTCATGTTAACGAAGCTTTCAAGACGTCATTCGTTCAATGGTGGTTACACAAGATCACTGAATACTGTGATAGGTATCAGTGATACCCCGACTATTGCAGACTTATTTTATTTTAATATGACAAATGTACATTCTTTGAATTTAAACTCAAACATCGGTGGAAATTACGCCGTAAATAAATCGTTGGACAGATCTATAGATGAAGAAGTAGATACAACATCTTATAACATCTCAGGCGGTCTGAGTTATACAATAAATAAATGGTTAAGGTGTTCTTTCACTGTCTCTCACTTCGAACAGGAGTCTGATACTACAGCAGCATCAGATATAAGCAGAGACCAGGTAATTCTGGCCTTTAGTGGGACCTTATTCTGAAAAAAACACTCAGTGAAGAGTAGTTACAACATTAAAGTTATATTATGTATACTTGGGGTTATAAAAGCGGAAATAAAATTCCCACAGGTAAAAATTTAGAATTGTCTATTTTTAGAATATAACTATTTACTTGACTCAAGTTTCAGCTAAATATAGGATGTTGCATATTAGTCTCTTAAGAGAGAAAAGTTTTATGAAGTTTATGCACTATCTGGCATAAATGTTGCGTGTATATAAATCTAAGGATAAGTGTCTACATTGAGGGGATGATTTAGAATTATGAGAATGATAAAGAAGATAATGATAATGATACTTCCAGCGGTCATTGTCTTCTTCGGTACTTATACAAATGCAAATGCAATTCCCATATTTTACGAGGAATATAATCAGGACATCTTCCTTAACTCAGGAGATGAGGTTATATATAAATTTAACCTTACAAGTATCAATTCTTCATGTACCCTATGTCCTTCTACTGATGAAACAGAATTCAATCCCGATTTATGGACCCCCGTGGATACCTTATTGAGTTTTGACCTTTTTTCATTCGATAAAAGTAATGAGAAAATAAAAATAGAGGTTAAACTTAAAGGTGATGGTTGGGTAAAATTATTTAGAGAAACATTGTCTTTTGATGAAGAGGACGGCATTGTTTCCTTTGATTTTAATCTTTCCGATTATGACCTGTTTGATGAAATCAGGGACGGCAAACTTGTGGCTTCTATATCTGCACCGGATGTGATTTCATTCACTAATGATTTTAATGTTGGAAACGCATCCTTGCAGGTATCCGCCACCCCTATTCCGGAACCTGCTACTCTAATATTATATATTACTGGCGTTTTAGGTATAGCGATTTTAAGGGTAGTTTTACCGTGAAAATTCCCGAGCTCGTAGGGACAAACCTTTAGGTTTGTCCACTTCTATGCCTGTTTTGGACAGACCTGAAGGTCTGTCCCTACATCCTTTTCATGTAGCGGGTGTGACAAATTATCCCTGTTATGAACGTTTAGGCTTTATACCCGTAAGTTGGGTACAAATATTGCAACTATTAATGGAATACTTGAAGATAAAAGTAGGTATGATGTTAGGTTATTATAAGCGGGATCAAATTGATTTTTTCATTGGTAAAAGAATGGCGGTAGCTTGTCCTGTGATTAAAAAAAGCGGGAATTTTAGTACTATAGTTTTAAGCAGGATTTCAGGTATAATACTCTCGAACTCTATGTATGTTATCCTGTTTTCGAGCTTTCTCATAATTAGTTTTGTAACAGGATGTACCGGGGGGAGTGCATATTACTATCTTGAGAGATTGAAAAGCCCCAATGAGATTGTTAAGAAGGATGCCATTATCAAACTTGGCTTGGACCAGGAAACGAGAGCGGTTCCCTACTTGTTAGGATTTTTAGATAGTGGTTCGACTGACATCCGTATGATATCTGTAGAGGCCCTTGGCCGTATTGGTGATAGACAGGCGGTGGAGAAACTAATAAGAATAGTAAGTGATGAAAACAGTGATTTACGGATGAAGGCAATAGAGTCATTGGGGAAAATTGGTGACCCGAGGGCAATAGTTGCATTAACTGGTGTGTTCAAAAGGGAAGATTCTTTAAACAGCTTATCCATTGAGGAAAAGACCATTACCATATGGGCCATCGGGGCGATTGGTGCTGAAGACGCTATTCCTGTGTTGACTGAACTTCTGAGTGACGAAGATAAGTTTATCCGGTACAATGCTGAAAGATCTTTGGAAAAGATTAATGAGCATCAGTAACCTTACAAAAACCTTTTTTGATATTTTTAAAGGGGAATCATAACATATGGAATTAAAAAAGATATTTGAGATTATCTGGGCCCGTAAGTGGGTTATTATACAGGCATTTATTGTAATTACCCTGACAGCCTTTATAGGAAGTTATCTAATTAAGCCAACTTATATGGCCATTGCAAAGGCATCTGTTTCCAGCTCAAACGCATCTTCCTCTATTGCATCAAGTCTTGGTATGGAGGACATTGCTCCTTCACTTTCCAGATTTTCTGTAGACAGTATGGAGAATGTTATTGCCCAGGTCACATTACTCCCCTATATGGAAAATATGATTGGTAAACTCCAGTTAAGAAATGAGGAGAATGAATTGATGCTGCCTCAGAATTTAATCAGTACGGGAATATTGTACCAGATCCGCTCATCCATCTTTCCGGTGAGACATATTGAAGTACTTCCTTATAAAGAAACCAATATGTTTCAGATTAATGCCACATCGAGAGATCCGGAAGAGGCTATGATGATGGCAAATACCCTCGCAGGTGTTTTCATCTCAGAATTACAAAAACTTACGAGACAAGAGGCTAATAGTGCACGTATATTCATAGAAGACCAGATTACAAAGATCAGAGGAGAGTGGCTCTCCTCTCTTGAGGGTTTAAAGGAATTTCAGAAAACGAATAAAACCGTAAATCTGGATCAAGAAATCTCAATAGCTATAGCAAAGATGTCAGAATTGATGAAACAAAAAGAAGATAACATTATTGACCTGGCTGAAGAAGAGGCAAGGTTAAAGGCATTGAAAGGACAGGGGAACATTAAAGGCGATCTGGGAATAACCCCTGAGGCACTGGTCGATAATCCCCAGATTAAGATATTGATGGACCGATTGGCTGGATTGAAGATAGAGCTTGCAGGCGCACTGGCTACTGCCACAGAGGAACATCCTAAAGTTATCGGTTTAAGGATGCAAATAGACCGGACTCAGAAGGAACTGAAAAAGGAGATGGCTACCCATAGAGAACTATCTCCCCAAATAGAAGAGAGTTCAAGAAAAATTGCCGCGCTGAAGGCTCACCTGAGTCTTGTGAATGGGAATATAGAGAAATATTCAAGTTTCTTCATGTCCATTCCTGACAAATCGACAGAGATGACAAGGTTTAAACAGTCCATGGGTGCGAGTGAGAAGATATATAACGCACTACTTGATTATAATTATAAGATTGGAATCATTGAGGCAACCACCCTTTCTAATATACGCCTTTTAGAACCAGCCGGTGTTCCACTCTTTCCTTTTAAACCTAATATTTTTCTAAATACAATCCTTGGGGCCTTTTTAGGTCTTATGTCAGGTGTTGGACTTGCCTTTTTTTCCGAATATATGGACGATACCATAAAGAGCCCCGGTGATATAGAAGCCTATGATAATACTCCTTTGCTTGGAACCATATATAATTATGGAAAGGCTCTTCCACAATTGATATCGGGGATGGAAATCAGGAGTCCGGCTTATGAGGCATTCAGGACAACAAGAAACAGTATCCGTTTTGCCTCAATTGATAAGCCTGTTAAAAGCCTTTTAATAACAAGTGCCATTGCAGGAGAAGGCAAGACAAATATAGTAGCAAACCTTGGCATCTCTCTGGCACGGGAAGATAAGAAGGTGCTTCTCATAGATACTGATCTAAGACGACCAAGGCTTGAAACTCTAATGGGTATTAAAAACCAGAGTGGTTTAACCAATGTTCTTGTAGGGGACATAACCATAGAAGATGCCATTTGCCATACCAGTATTGATAAAGTAGACCTGTTGCCTTCCGGTACTACCTCTCTGGATCCAGGCAGGGTTATTGAATCTCAAAAGCTGATGTCTCTCATTGCTTCCCTGTCTCAGGTATATGATTATGTTCTTCTTGATAGTCCTCCAATCCTTTCTTTTGACGATGCAGTCATAATGGCCGGTTATGTTGACGGGACTATCTTAGTAGTAGAAAGTAAAAAGATTACCCCTCAGGCTATAATACGGATAAAGGCCATATTTGAAAGGGCGAGGTTAAAGCCATTGGGGGTTATTTTGAATAAATTTGTTGATAGACACTATAGTGGATCTTATTACTATGGAGATTATTATAACTATTATTATCAGGACAGGAAGAGCAAATGGGGCCTCTGGAGTGGAAAGTTACTGGGGGCAATTGGCAATAAAAAGGGTCATTCTTAGGAAAGGAGGAGGAACATGAGAGTCTCAACATTTATTAAAACAGGGTTGGCCATATTTCTCATAGCAGTAACAGCTATTATGGGGGATATGGTTTTTTCTAAGGAGTCATCCGGAGCCACAATAAAAGTAAAAAAGATCGTCTTTTATTCTGACAGAAATGGGAATGATGACATCTTTATGATGAACCAGGATGGTACAGGTCTGGTTCAACTTACAGATAATCCGGCAAATGACCAGGATGCTTCAATCTCTCCTGATGGGAGGAATATAGTTTTTACCTCAGAGAGGAATGGGACATCGGATCTTTTTATTATAAAAGGGGTAGGAGAGGTAGTTGGACCTGATGCGGAGCTTATAATCTTTCCTGGAAGTGATATCTATGATGAAACACAACCCGATTGGTCTCCAAATGGAGAAGATATTGTTTTTGTTTCAACTATGGGGGGAAGTAAAGATATCTGGATAATAAATTTGCACATTAAAAGTCTGGAGAGATTAACAGATACCCCCTATGATGAACAAGGTCCTCAATGGTCTCCGGATGGTAAGGAGATTGTCTATGTCTCCGACAGAGATGGCAACAGGGATATATTTCTCATTGAGGAATTACCGGGTAAATGGGGCAAGATACGCCAACTGACTTGTGAGATAGGCGATGATGCTGGCCCTTCATGGCACCCTAAATCACAGGTTGGTCATATAGTCTATAATTCATTCTGGATGGGGAAGTCCCATATCTATGAGATGAATACCGATAATTGTAGCTGCAATCCTAACGAAGGGCTTCCGGATTGTGTAAGTAATAGATTGACCTGGGATAATTTTTACGACAGAGGCCCTGTATATTCTCCTGATGGAAGAAATATAGCCTTCTCCTCAAACCGTTTGGACAATTTCGATATCTGGCGAATGAAAGCCAACGGAAGTAGGATGCAGCCATTAACAATAGATCCAGGATATGATTCTGGTCCTGATTGGGGACGGGTGAGAGTCCCTGCGGAGTAAAAAATAATCTCAATTAGTCACCCCCGCTGATGAGAAATCAGCCCTCACCTTTCTCCTCTCCCCTGAGGGGAGAGGATGGGTGGGGGGATTTTCACGGTAAAGGGTACGTCTGACTATTTTTCCCCAGATGCGTGATTATTTATTAATTACAGATTGCATATTAAGGAAGGTGAGAAAGAAACCATTTCTGTTTATCTTACCCCTTCTTCTGACTTTCTCTATTATAGGATGTGCCTCTGCTAAATTGAAAAAGGAAGTCCAATCTTCAGAGGCACCACCTGTCTCTACTGGTGAAGTGACCCAGCAATTATCCTTTCAGGAGATACCGATAGAAAAGGTTTTATCTGTAAAAGAAGAAAGGGAAAGGAAAGAGTACCTCATCGGGATTGGAGACACCATTGAGGTTAAAGTCTTGGAGGATGAGAAGATTGATTACACACAGGAGGTTCAACCTGATGGTAAGATATCTCTTTTTTTGATTGGCGATATATATGCTGCTGAAAAGACAACAGCCCGGTTAAGGGAAGACATAACTAATGTATTACAGAAATATGTTGTGAAACCACATGTTACAGTCAGAGTTACCGGCTATAAGAGTAAGAAAACCTATATCTTTGGAGAGATAAAGACTCCGGGAATCTTTCCGCTAAACGGGGATATGTATCTGCTTGACGCTATTGCACACTCCGGAGGATTAACTCAAGATGCCGATATAAGAGGCGGCTTATTAACAAGGAATGGCCAATTTATCCCTGTTGACTTTGAGAGTCTCTTGAAGAAGGGGGATCTCCAACAAAATGTGCTTTTAGAACCCTATGACATAATCTATTTCCCGAGCATCCTTGATAGAAAAGTGTATATTCTGGGGGAGGTGAATCGTCCAGGAGTCTATAATATTCGTGGAACTATGAATATTATTGAGGCTATTTCCCTGGCAGGCGGTTTTACCAGGGATGCCAAAGAGGATAACTTACTTCTGATTCGGGGTGGTTTGAACAATCCTAAGGTAGCACAACTTTCGAATAATGCCGAAACTAAAGATATGAAAAAAGGGAACTTCTTAAATCTTACAAGTATTAACATGGAAAGTCAGGACATTATTTATGTCTCTCCCACAAAGTTTGCAACGGTTGAAAGATTCTTCCAACGATTCCACTCTATAATTGAACCCATTGTCTGGGCAGAGCGTGCTGTTGTATTCAGCCCTGATGTCGAACGCGCATTTCTGGGAAGAATTGAGTAACCATAATCCCATGTATGAATATCTTATTCATTAATGTAATGGAAGAACGCCATGGTTCTACATATAGGGCAAGGAGATTGGCATCTCTTTTAGCAGCGAAGCATACGGTCTGCTATCTGGAGTCTAATTGCAATGACAAGAAGGAAGTTTTCCCATCCGATATAAATAATGGTAACAGGGTTATATCAATACCTCAGAAGGGTTCAGCCGCTGGTTTTATTTTGGCGTCACTTAAAAGGTGCCTTTTTTGTCTGAGAGAAGATTTTGACCTTATATTTTTACAGAAGGCATGGCCTCTCACCCTTCCCTGTCTTGTAATAGCTAAACTTCGCAGGAAGAAAGTTGTAATAGATTGCGACGACCTTGATTCTTTATGGTTTAAGAGCCCTCTGAGAAAGGGCCTGACTTCTATGACAGAAAAGTTGATGCCCAAATGGGCCGATTTGACAACAACCCATAATAAGTATTTAAAGAGGTATATAAAAAATGAAGGCGGCATAGAGGCTGTTATAGTACCTCAGGGTGTGGATACAGAGCTATTTGATCCTCTTAGATTTAACCCACTTCTGGAGAAAAGAGGTCTTAGTTTGGAAAATAAAAAGGTCTATGCCTTTCTTGGTTCTTTTACTTACGGGAGTGCTATGGATCTCCATACAATCTTAAGGGCAATGCAGCAAATCATAAAGAGGCAGACAAATGCCATACTGCTGATAATTGGCGGGGGAGGCCCTTTAGAGAAGGAATACAGGGACCTCATATCCAACCTGGGGATTAGTAATCATGTAATTATTACTGGAAGGGTCCCCCATTCTCAAGTCCCCCGTTATCTTGCAGCCTCAGATATAGGTCTAATCTTTATGTCTGATGACTTTGCTAATAAAACAAGAGTATCTTTTAAACTCCTTGAATACTTCTCCATGAATCTGCAGGTGGTAGGACATATTGTGGGGGAATCCATGGATACCCTCGGTGAATACTGTTTCCTCTGTCAACCTACGCCTGAATCCATGGCTGACTTGGTCTTAACTGTAACTCAAAAAGACCTTAGAAAAGGGAATGCAAGAAGGTTTATCAAAGAGCATTACGACTGGAATGTTATTGGAAAATCATTAGATCAAGCTATAAGGAGAGTCGAGAATTGAGGATTGCATTTATAGATGGTCCATGGCCTGAATCCGGACACAGGACACAGCGATGGGCCCACAAAAATCCCGGAGGCAAGATTAATCCCCCACCTCTTTTTCAGATGTATGCAGCTTCTGTTGCAGGGAAAAGAGGGTATGAGACAGCAATATGGGATGCACCTGCCAGGCGCCTCGACTATCCAGCACTTTTAAAGGAGGTTGCAGATTTTGGACCACACATATGTGTTATAAATACATCCACTCCAAGTTTCGACCACGACAGAAAACTTCTAAAACTCCTGAATGATACAATAAAAACCAAGAAGGTTATGGTTGGAGCCCACGTTACAGCTCTTCCAAATGAGGTTATGAAAGAGAACCCGGAACTGGATATTATCGCCCACGGTGAATATGACGAGACAATCAGTGATATTGTTGAGCACATTGATAATCTCAGCCAGGTCAAGGGTGTAGTATACAGAGATGGAGATAAGGTAATAAATACAGGTATGCGGCCTTTAATAAAAAAGCTCGATCAGCTCCCGTTTCCAGCCTATGATAAGATTGATATCAACAACTACTCTGAATCAATGTTTCCATCGAGAAAGCATCCGATAGCGTCTATGTGGACAAGCAGGGGCTGCAACTATCATTGTTCCTTCTGCCTTTATCCACAGATCTTTTTCCAGGACAAGCTCCGGCTTCGGAGCCTCGATAATATTATAGCTGAAATAAAATGGCTTAAAAACGATTTTGGGGTTAAATTCTTCTACTTTGAAGATGACAACTTTACTGCCTCATGGAAGAGGGTGGAGGAGCTCTGTCAAAGGCTTATTGATGAGCAGTTAAACATCACATGGGGCTGTCTATCGAGGACTGATGGTGTCACACTCAAGCGACTCAAACTAATGAAGGATTCAGGATGCTACTTGATTAAATTTGG
>Ga0209211_10005409_pt1 | contig 19125 bp, 24 predicted proteins | sample RifGroA2_FD_183992 | JGI IMG/M metagenome (GOLD analysis project Ga0209211, IMG submission 183992) | Groundwater microbial communities from Rifle, Colorado, USA - Groundwater A2 (SPAdes) (version 2) | ecosystem: Environmental > Aquatic > Deep subsurface > Groundwater | place: Rifle, Colorado...
TAGATGATACTCCCCTTCTGATCCAGCAATTGGCAGTATTCACAGGTCATTTAAACAATCGAGCAATGTCATCCAAGCTCACTCCTCCTTCTTTCTCCATCTCTGTTTCTTCTTCCTCACCTTTCTTCTCATCCTGGGGTAGCAGTTCAGGAACATCCCTCTTTTTTTCTACAGCAGCTGTTTCTTGTTCCTTGCCATCATCAATCACTACCACCTCTTTCTTAATTCCCAGCAGCTGATTCAAACGATGTTCCACCGCTAAGTGCACCTTTCGTTGTATGGGAAGATCAAGGAGCTTCTCAGTAGAATCGATAACCCCATCTCCTTCTTTGCGCGGGATCAGATGCACCATGAAATGCTGCGCCTTCTGCCCCGCTGCCAGCCCATTGGCAACATAGACCATAGTTCCTGGCACTTTCATCACTTTCAGCATCGCCTGAGAAAGATATTTTGATACCAGAAATAAATGCCCAATTTCTTTATCTGGTATTTGGGGCAATTCCTCTGGAGACATATGTTTGATCTTTTCTTCCAGCGCTTTACGCTGCTCATCGGTTATGTCAGGCATATCAGGAGAAGTAATTGCTGAATTTATAAACGTATCTTGATTAAATCATGCTTAAAATTCTTTAAATTAGTATATAACAGCCCATGCATTCCTAACTTTTTTGCCACAGCTACGCTATCAGCCCGATCATCTATAAAGAGACATTCCGAAAAAAGAACGGCTTCATCTTTGAGAATGTGTTGAAAGAAACGAGGATCTGGTTTTCTCAATCCAACCTGATAAGAAAATAGAATCTTATCAAACAACTTTTTGATTTCTTTATTTTTTTGAATATAATGGTGCGCTGGCTCGCTATTGTTTGAAAGTAAGAATATTTTGTATCTTTTCTTTAATTGTTCAATTACTTTAATCATCCCTTTACTAAGATGAACAAACTGAGAATGCAGTGCATAATAATCATTGACAGAAATATGAGAATCACATTGACGGTTAATATTATGTACAAACTTTTTTGTGGTAAGGCCACCAACATCATGTTGTAATCTATTTTCTAACTCCGCCCTTCGAAATAAACTAAAATTGATCTTGTACTCTGATGCTATCTTTTTTACAAACCCCTTACGGTAAAAAAAGATAACACCACCCCAGTCAAAAATAATTACTTTTATCATGACTTTCCTCTTGGAAATAAAATATCGTTTGGTAGTCCTAACGTGTGAAGCATAGGAAAGAGAAAGGGAAAAGGTATATAAAATTATCGAGAAAGAGCCAATATGATGAGCAAGATGGTTTCATATTAGTCAAAAAGAGCAAAAAGTTTATAAATAAGTTAAACTTAGTTAAGATTAGGTGAAATAATATGGTACAAGCACTGATAGATTTGGATGAGAATACCAACCGTGTTTTAAATGTGGTAAAAGCGAAGTATAACCTTAAAGACAAAAGCGAAGCAATAAAATTAGTGATAGCTGAATATATTGAATTAGAGGAAGAACCGGAATTGAGGCCAGAATTCATTCAAAAAATGAACCAGATTTCCAGGCAGAAAAGCATTGTAGTAGATAATTTTGCCCGCCGTTATGGTATATAGATAATTGCGTTGAGTTGATACCGATGTACAATTTAGAAGTCAAGGAAGAGGTAGATAGGATTTTTCATAAGCTTGCTAAAAAGAATCCCCAGCAGCTTCTAATCATTGATAAGAAAGTGAAAGAGATCAAGGAGCGTCCACAAGGATACAAATTCCTGCGAAATCCACTTCATGGTTTTAATCGCGTCCATATTGACAAACATTTTGTGCTTATTTTTAAAATAGACCATGCACGAGAGGTTGTAACTCTCTATTACTATGACCATCATGATTTTGTGTATCAATGGCAGCCAAAAGAGGAATAGAAAATCACCCCAAAAACTCCTTCACGTTCTTAAAATCAACCTTCACAAATCGAATAAATTCCAACTCCCTCTTTTTCAACTCCAAGAGCGCTTCTTTAACATGAGTGCTCCCCTTGGGCAAGGTAAATCCTGCCAGCATACTCAAATAATCCATTTGCTGCAGCGCCCCCACCCGCGCCAAAATAGAGGCTGCTGCTACTTCCACATATTTTGACTCTGCCTTCTCTTCCTGCACCTCACCCACAGCGCAGCCGGGATATTTATCCACAATGTGTTTGCCCGGCAGTAAATACTGCGCGCACTGCGCATGCAATTGGTTCAACCGGTCAGTAACAGTGCCATGATGCTTATTATACTCCTCCGGTAGCATACTTCGCACTTCACACGAAGCTATTTTCTTAATTTTCTCTGCCATTGACACCATCTGCTGATCCGATAACGTCTTGCTGTCTGCCACTCCCAGTTCCATCAATTGCTCTCGAATATCCTTATCCGCTTTCACTGCCGCAACCACTAAACCGCCAAAGGTATCTCCTTTCAAGGATTCATCGCTTCCGATGACCAAGCCATTCTCCTGCCTGAACTTCCCACTGTGAACCAAAGTTCCAAAATTCATCTTCTGCAATCGCTGCGCTGCTTGTTCCACTGCCTCTTTGTTTCCCTGCAGCAAGGCCGTTCCAGAAGTGTAGCAGATAACCGCAACTTCCCCCTTGCGAAAACGAGCTGCTTCATAGATTGTTTTAGCTTCTTCCTTCACAAAACCATCTTTCACTAGCAATTGAATTTTTTCCTTGTCAACCTGCTCAAAAACGACCATACTTCAGAGATGAAAGTTAGTGCATTTAAATGTTTCTGCGAGTCGTACTACTTCAGCAATATGAAGCGTTATCGTCATAAGGTCGAGCCTCTTTGATACATACATTGAACAGACAGAGGGACGGCTCCTACGGAGATGTCTGTCCTCAATAAATACCAACAGAAGCGAGAAGACGATAACGCTTCAACTTCAGAAAACTGAAGTATTACTGCGAGTCGAGTTCAGTGAAAGAAACTGCTACCTACTAAATATCCAGCCAGGTTAAATTTTCGAATATCCGGAAATCCCATAAACGTTTGTAATTCAAGCACTTTAGGAACATTACTATCTTGATCCAGCATTATATCCACCCCCATCAGCTTGGAATGAAATACTTCAGCCGCTTTTTTAGCTTCTGTATTTATGCGTTCAACAACATCTTCCGTTAATCCTGTTTCGGGAGAGTGGATAATCCTGCCTCCTTGAGACCAGTTGGTAATTACACTTTCCAAATCATTAATCCTCACAAAAAAATGAGGAATCTCACCACTAACCACATAGACTCTAACATCATATTTTTTACCTCCAAAAAAATCACGAGGGATAATTTCCTGCTCAACAATTACTTCTTGCTCAATAAGTTGCTTCAGCAGTTCTTTTTTTCCGGTTATATCGGTAAAATTCCACTTCTCATAAACGCCGTAGTTTGCTAGCTGACTTCTTTCTACTTTATAGTTGGTTAGCCAACGGTTAGGCTTAACGAGGGTAATCCCCTTTCCTTCAGCGCCATACCGGCATTTTATGAAGATGCCCCTCTCCGGAGTTATTTGATCCAGTATATCTGGTAATGTTTCATAGGAAAGCGTCTTTGAAGTGGAAACATCGTGGTTATTTAAAATCTGGAGAGTTTGAATTTTATCCCTATCTAAAGCGACATAGGCTAACGGAGTAGTGAACTTTAGGTCATGATTACTAAACCTAGACTCTAATCGGCTTTGTATTTCCATAAGGAAGTTTGCAAAGAGGCGATATGCTTTTTCTGAAGTTCCATAAAGACCAGTATCATCTGGGATTTCACAGTTTTCATTCCAAAAAGTGTACGGGAAGAAAAGCATCACATTTAAAGTATTATTTTTGAAGGGGTGTAACAGTTCTAATTTGTGGTAATCTACTGCTTGTACTTCAAAGCCGGCTCTTTTTGCATACTTCACCAGCCGGACTCTATTTTTGTCAGTTTCAGATGAATCTCCCCAACCGATAATTAAAAGGCTTTTACTCATGTTACCAACGCCATTATCCTCCCTATTCAATCCTGCTTCCGGTTGGTTCTTCCGGCTTGTATTTCTGCCAATCGTATTTATTTGGATTTAGTATTGCTTTATAAATTACTTTTCCCAAATCGCCTCTATTTTTTATCCCTCTAAGCCCCGAGTTATTTGCTATAATTTGTGCCAATGGTAATACTTGTTCACTATAAAGACGAGTAGAGGTTACCGGTACTAACCCCGGATAGCCATAGATGCTAATGTGAATTCTATTTTCATCAATATAATACGGTTGGGAATAGTTTGTCGGTCTGATGGTCTCTATTGGACTAGGAAAGTCTACTGATAAATCTAAGATAATTATCCTTGGATTTGACTGTTTTACATCTTCTCTAGTAACCAAATATTTTTTATTATTTCTATGGTCTGCTGACCAACTTATACCATTGATTAACAAGTCGGTATCACTTAGATATTGTTGGATATACTTATACTCTGATTTCCTCAGAATCTTAGTTTTCATTCCCAGTTTATGACACGCTTTTATTGCTCCGCTGGCAACTTGGCCATAACCCATCACCATCACTTTAGTATCGTAGGGCATTTTTTCAAGGTGCCTTAAAGTATAATAAACTCCCACTTCACCAGTAATATCGGTTTGGTCAATTAATCTTTTATTTTTCGAATCATGAATCTTTTCCATTTCTACTATCACTAATCCCTGCAAACCAGCATAGTATATCTGTACGGGATTTTGCTCACTATGAAACATGCAGAATAAAATTGTATCTTTGTGCATCAAAGAGAATTCTGAGGAGGAAGGGGCTTTAACTTTAATTATCATTTCAGCCAGATCATAGAGTTCTTTTGGTTCAGTTACTATACCCGCTCCTGCATTTTGGTATTCTTCATCCAAAATGCCCATATCTCTGGCTGCACCTGATTGAACAAACAAGTGATGTCCTTCTTTAGCAAGTTCTTTTACCGCTGTCGGGGTCAACATAACTCTTTTTTCCAATGGATAAGTTTCTTTTGGTATAGCTATTTTCATTTTAGTCTCGTGAATTTCCTTGTTCTAATATGTTGTCAAAACTCCCCCAGCGTCTTCTGTTTCTTCTTCACTTCCAAATCTTTAAATGGCTGCCACTGCCGGCGAAAGAGATGAGGAAATTTGTCATGATAAGTATCCAGAAAATCTTTGGTTTTAGGATCACTCATATATCCCGACCCAAAATCAATGCCCACCTCCGCTTTCAGATGATCGATATATCTATCCCGAATAACTTTCGCGATAATGGACGCCGCACCCACAATAACATGATTCAAATCAGCTTTATGTTCCATCAGTAGCTTCACTTTCGAAGCCACTCCGGCACTTAAGCGGCTAGTAAAATAATCTTTATACGCCTCAATATTCACGCTCGGACAATCAACAATGGCTGTATCCGGATCGAGTTCCGACACTAATCTGGCCGAAGTATCCGCTTCCAGCCAATTCAAATTGGTATTCTCCTCGCTCAGCGAAAGATCGATGGCATCCGGCTCAATCACTTCAATTCTAAAATCATGCACAATTTCATGAATGCGGTCAAACAACTCCTCCCGCACTGAAGAACTCAGCAGCTTGGAATCCTTCACCCCCAGCCATTCCAATTTCTTTAAATCCTCTTCTTTGATAGCTAAGGCTACCATCACGAGGGGACCTAAGACGGGGCCTCTTCCCGCTTCATCCACACCAACGATGATCTTAGAAGTATTACTTTGAGAGGGCATGTTAGGATAAAATAGGGTTTCTATTAAGAATTTTATGTAAAATAGCAGAAATTTTTTATAAAGGATATAATAATAGAGGGTTACATGGTCACTACAATACAAATAAAAGCTGAAACACTAAAACTACTTAAGAAAGCGAAAGAGGAAACTAAATCAGCATCCTATGACGAAACAATCAGGAAATTATAGTTTGCTCAATTGCCAAAATCAATGGCAGGATATCTTTCATCACCTAACCAGAAAGTTTCTCTGGATGATCTTAGAGAAAAAACCGATCGTTTTTAATCCATAACCCATTCTTCTATCTTACACGCTTGATACGCAACACACCCCTCCACCTTTTCCTGCACATACTGTTTCGTTTGATAGGTAGAATAACTTATTGCTGCTACCATTCCCAAAGCGACCAGAAGTTCTAATGGATGGAAATAATTTTTCTGCTCCATATTCTTTCCCATTTAGGTTTATCTCTTGAACACCCTCACAACCCAAACGCATCGGTAAACTCTCTCATGCGCCTAAACTCCGCCAAGAATCCCAGTCCCTTATCGGTAATGAGCACCGTCTTGGTAGTATTCTGCTTCTTCTTGGAAAACTCCTCCTCCACCTGCACTAAGCCCTTGCCGAGTAACTCCTCCAAATAACTGTTCAACAGCTTGTGAGAAAGATTAGACTTATACATCAAATGGGTGGGTTTAATCCGACCCCCTTTGTTTTGAATAGCCAAAAGGATATCAAAAATCAATTCCAATCGTGAACGTCGTGATCCCATCTTATTTCTTCCTCATCAAAGAACTATAGGTGTACAACAACACCAAAAAACCAGCTAATAACAGCACTTCGCCTACTACATAAAAATGTTCAAACCAGAACACAAACACATAAAAGATGCTGCTCAGCAAGATGCACATGAACGCCAGCATCACCCGCCAGGTGTTTTTATTCTTCTTATTAAGATACGCCCGGTAATAATTCAGCACAATCAGCCCCAGCAAGACTGTGGAAGTAAGATAGAACACAAAGTAATTGAAATTCGCAACCACTGATATCAACAATACCAGATAAATAAAGAGAGCCAATTGCGTGAGCTCATCAAACCGCTTTAATCTCTCCCGCGCTTTTTGGGAAATAAAATAGATTAACAGCCATGCTCCTAAGGTAGCTACCATTTGGAGAAAGAACCCTCCTCGGTATAATAGGCCGGAAAAACGCAGGTGGGAACCAGCAACGGGACCTAAGACCACCGCCGCCACATCCCGAACTGGTGTAAAGTATAAAATGCTGCTGGTAATCATCTTGGCCGCCAAACCGACCGCAACTAAGATAAACGCCAAAGAGAAATACGCAAACCTATTTTCAACATTAAGCCTATACATCCGCCAGCTATAGGCAGCAATAAGCAGCGCTACCACCAGTCCGACGGCTTCAAACACCAAATCCCACCCATTAAACCACACTGGCGTCAAAAATAAGCGATACATGAACCCCTTCCCTCCCTATTTTATGAAGAATTGCCTTTTTTATTTAGATATCCTACGCAATTCTTCATATTAGAAATGCCCTCATTTTAGACTAGTAACGCATTTCTTTATACTTTAGAGTAACAAACTAACAGTTCCATTTAAAAAACTTACGGATAAATCTTCCTAAATTGCCTTCCTTACCATTTATTCCACCGCTTTATAAACCAGCACATTCTAGAGGAATATATCGTAAAAAAAGAGGTGATACTTATGAGCGCCAATGAGCTGCGAAACTTCGTTGCCCAGCTAACCCCCGATGAATTGGTCTATCTCCTCTACAAAAAAGATATCAATTTCGCCAAAAACCTCCATAAATACAATAAAATTAAGTAACACCCACCGTAAAACACCTTCTTCCTGAGCCAAAAGCTCGGGTTTTTATGTTTATCAGAAGTAACTCTAGTCAGCAGCAAGCAACGGTTGGAAATCTTTTTAGGAGGAATATTTAGGATTATCTGGGAAAGCTTGTAATGAATGATTTAGCGAAAAGTAAGGTTTAGCACATTCAAAACAGAAATTTATATATATGAGTTTGAATATAAGTTATAAGAAGAGGTGATACCTGTTAGGGAAACCTCTGAAAAATGAGGTGGATGAAAAATGGGACTAAAAAGCGTACAAATGGTTCGGATACAGGATATGACTCTAGAACAGAAAAAAGAGTTAGGGGTAGTTGCCGAAAAAGGATTAGTAGCTATTGAAACCCATAACTCTGAATATACAACTAAAGCGGTTACTATTACAAATGGAATAGTAAATTATATATTAACTGGAAACTAAAAAAGGTGAATTTGATTGGGAGTTAACTTTCTTTTTTCATACGAACCCGTCAGTAAAGCATTAAATGAGAATATTAAGACTGATTTTGCATTGGTTTCTAGAGAATGTATTCAAAAAATAGGGGAAATAAAATCAGATGTAAGTGATTGTGATTTGTGGTTAACAGGTCAAGCAAGAGATAAGATTAGAGACCAGTTAAATTTTGACCAACAGATTAGGTTTTTGTCTACGTTTAAAGAAGAGAATAAAACAAGAGGGGTATCGGGATTTAATATTACTTCTTCAATAACTGAATCAGCTAAAGTTTTGTCTTATATGGGTAATGTTTTAGTAATTGTTCCTGAAGAAGAAAAATCTTTTGTACCTAATTCAAGTAGAATAATTACAATTACACCCTCAGAGTTTTTATTTATTTATGAAAAAAGTAGGTTAAGTTATGAAAAAATATCCAATAAACGTCAATCGTTTATAGAAGTCCTTCTTTTTGTATTGATTGAAGATGAATTAAGGACTATTTTATTACAACAAAAGAGCAATAATAATGGAAAATAAATATTTTACTAGAAATCTAACGGAGTAATTTTTCTCTTTTTCTTAGTCAACCATTACTTACCAACACGAGCCTAAGGCACAGTTTATTTTGTGAGTGATTTTTGCATTTACGCCACTGTCTAGGTCAAGAGGCGAGCCGAGAACTACCTTTGCTTGCACGAAGTTATTGGTGCAACCCCACGATTAACGAAGCTAAAATTCAGCAAAATTTAGGGCGAGGTTGGCACGAGGCGAGCGACCAAGGTGGCGTAAATGCTTCTTGCGAAATCACTCACTTTTCGAACTGTGCCGAGCCTAAGCAACGTTTATATACCTCTCTTCCTTTCCTTATCCTATGGTGGAATTTGGAACCGGTTATTTTCATACGATGGATAGGGACTATGTTCATGGATCTCCTTCTGACAATTCTACCAATGACGTAGGAGTGAGTCCGGGAGATTTTGGCATGAGCCTCGGCTTAGGTCCCGTTCCCAACGTCCAAGCTATCAATGCCAAGCTTCGTGCCGGAACCAAAACCATGGAATTCGTGTTTACTGGCGCAGGAAAAGGATCCGGCCAGGGACAAACCCCGGAGATGTATGGTCTGAAACAACGCCAGGCTTTGGTAGAAATCGGAAGAGCGAACCAGGTCAATTTTACCACTCACGCTACCGTTGGAGTATATGGGTTAGCCGGAATGGATCAGCAGGGCAATTTTTCCAAGACCAGCAAGAACTTCTCGCTGCAGGAGATCAAACGAGCCATTGAATTTGCTGCTGATGTCGGCACCGGCGGGCCGGTAGTGGTTCACACCGGAGAATTCCAACGCCCCATCGTTGATGCTGACTGGAACGAACAAGATAATGAATGGCGCAAAAAATTCCAAATGCACTCTGAGGAAGAAGGGAGAACTTCCTTTCGGGTTGTTGACACCAGGACCGGCGGAGTTATTCAGGAAGCCAGAAAGAACCGCAACGTCTCCCGTCCGGTGTGGAAAGTAGCCCAGGAAGGGGAGAAATATATTGATTTTGAGAGAAAAGAAAGGATAGCCCATCCCACTAAAGATGAGCCCATCTATATTAACTATGAAAAAAAGCAAATTAAGCCCAAAGACCGTGTTCCTCTCTTCGATGCACAGAAAGGTGTTTTTCTCACTAAGCAAATGAGCTGGGATGATTTAGTTAAGGAAGCAGAAGAAATGACTAAAAGAGCCCGAGAAGAATGGAAAGAGCATAAAGCGGGTAAACTCACCAAAGAAGAAGAAGAAGATGCCATCGGAACTCGTTTCTTCCATGATAAAAACATCACCAAAGAAGAGCAGATTAAAATCCGCCCGGAAGAAGCATACATCATTTCTACCTTAGAAACCAACGCTGCCAACAGCCGCGGCTGGGCCCTTTACTACGGGGGAAACTTCGATGAGCACGTCGAAGATGTCAAGAAATTAAAATTAGCCAAAGAATTTTATGAAAAATTAGAAAAAAGTGCCTCCGAAGAAGAACGCGAAATGATGAAAAAACAAATCAAATCCCTCGCCGGCGGCCTAGTGCCAGCTGATGCCGAACTTCCCACTAAAATTATTGACCTGCAGATACAGCAGCTCGAACGTCAGATGAAACAGGCTATGGAAGCGGCGTCAGCACAGGCTTCACAAGCTGCTGAAGCCCGCGAGACTATCCGCCACGTTCAAAGTGCTGAAACTTACGCTTTAAATGAAGCCTATGATTCCTATGCTCAAGCCGCCATCAGCACCATGATGCATAGTGATAAGCTTCAGCAAGAGGGTAAACTCAAGAAACCTTTATTCATCGCCATGGAAAATCTCTTTCCCGAAAGTTACGGCGCCCATCCGGATGAGCTGATGAAACTGGTGCAGGGAAGCCGGGATCGGATGATACAAATGTTAAAGAATCAAGGCATGAGAGAAGAAGAAGCCAGAAAAAAGTCCGTAGCTCATATCAACACCACCTTGGATACCGGGCACCTTAACATGTGGCGGAAATACTGGATTGGCGACAAAGATAAAACCATGAAAGAAAATAATGAAGAGTTTGACAAATGGATGCTCACCAAGATTGGAGAAATGGCCAAGAAAAAAATGATTGGCCACGTCCACATCGATGACAATTATGGCTATCATGATGATCATCTCGCTCCTGGCGAGGGAAACACTCCCATTGTCAATATGATTCGGGTATTAAAACAAAATGGCTATGACCAGGAAATGATCGTCGAGCCCGGCGCAGATTACACCACTGATAACTCCGGCTTTCACAGCGTCATGAAAACCTGGCGATTGTTTGGCTCTCCTGTCTATGGAGCAGGAAGTGGAGTGAGCTCCCGGCGTCGAAAAAGCTGGAGTGACGTTGGCTACGGCTTCTTCGGCCAGAACGAGCCGCCTTACTTTGTCTTTGGCGCCTACTCCCCTTCAGAAGAATGGACCCTCTGGAGCGGGGTTCCTTTAGAGTAAAAAAGAGGAGGTAAAAATGGGAAAGAAAAAATTAACACTTGGAAAAGTAATTTCTTGGACTGCAATAGGGCTTGGTATTATAGTTATAGTACTGGTATTATATAAAATAATAATTGGATTATAAGATGGATATCAATAAATATGATAACCCCTGATCATTACGACATTGCCGTTCCTTTCTTCTGCTACTACCGATTGCTTAGTAAGGAAGAATCTCCATGCCTTAGCAATGACTGTTCGTTGGATCAAGCACTTCAGAGATCACTACCAGATAAGGGAGTGGAATTTATATCAGCCCAAAATACGGTTCTCTTTCACGACTAGTCCTCGTGGAGTTCGCTGTATTGACCTGCCCTACATGCAAGCCACGGCCTTGGAAGGCGGAATTCTTGCCTTTGCGCATGGTTCCCCCAGTGATTATCTTGAATTTCGTATTACCCGTCCCGGAGCAGGATTCATACTTCGACACAACTATCGGCAGTATGACACTCCGGACAGTATGAAAGATTTAGTAGCCAGAGTGGTGCATCACCTGGACCAAGAAAAAATGCGGTAAGAATTTCCAAGTAGAATCCTAGTAACTCACCTTCCCTTATACCAATCATGCTCAAAGGCACTGCCTTTATCCTTCTTATACACATTCTGCATCGTGGTTCCTATCTGCTGGGTCAAGGAAGCCGCCCGGGCAGCATCCTCGCTGAAAGAATACCTCCCATCTTCCACCGCTTTGAATTTCTCTTCCACTGCTCCGGTCAGATATTCCACCCGCCGTTCCTGCTCCGATGATAAGTAGCCTTTCTCCTGCACCGAACGATTGATATCGCTCATCTCCTTATACAAATCACTAACGGGGCGGCGGCTCAGCTGAAGGGTATATTCAATATTCATAGCCGCAGCTTGTTGCTGCCCATAGTCCATCATAGCCGGCCCCAGTGGAGGGGTTTTTTCTTTTTCTACTGCTTCTTCTAAACCACCTTCCCCTTGCTTTCGAATCTTGGACGGCTTTTTCTCATCATCTTCTTTTGGTGCATTTTTTCGCACCCCCTTATGCACTCGCAGTAATTCCTTGCCACCCTCGCTCAAGTTTTCTAAAGTATCCTGTGCCACTTCCGGAATAGGGACTTTTTCCTTCCACTTACGTTCCTCTTTGATCTCTTCCTCACTTTCCCTAATTCCCTGGTGCGCTTCCTCGATTTCCCTCTTTTTTTCTTCCTCCAGCTGCTTCAGTCTCTTGATCCGTTCCTCCGGAGGCAGTTTCTTCAGGTCTTCTTTAGGCATACCAACAGGACAGATAGACAACTATAAAAACTTTTACTCCCTAAAATCTACTTCCCCAATTCTTCCTCAAAAATCGGCTTCAGTTTAGCCCACAAATGATCTGGAATATTCACTGGCTGATAAATCCTAAAGAACTTTTCTTGAAACTCTTTCTCCCGCATCACCCCTTCCTCATAAAACCGTAATCGAAACAAATCAAACAAACCGCCAGAAGCGCCTCGTTGAATCGCTAAAAGGAAGGCAAAAAGCTGTTCCTCTCGTCCAACCCCGGCAGAATCATAAGCACACATCTTTTGAGAGCTGCTAAACAACGAAAAATACTCTTTATTCTGAGTACTAGACATATCAGAAAGGCCAACCGAAGCCGGATCAAACCCTAGCGCTTTCATAAAAACATAACAGCGGGCGCATTTCGAACAATGTCCGCACCATCTACTTTCTGAAGCGTAAACATTATCCGCGTGACAGGACATTTGAAAACAAGCTAAAGCAGGATAGCGTTGATACAACAATTTAGCAACAGCCAATTCCTGTAATGGTTGAACTAAAGAGAGTGTTGAAACTTTCCCCCCAGTAAGAATTGACAACATCCCGTTCATCTGCTTCATCCAGCCCGTCGATTGATCGTACGCTGGAAAACAAGTGTACCCTGCTTTATTAACATAAGAACTGTCACACGAGTACTCATTTCCAAATAAGATATACTTACAGCCAAAGTTATAAACAAGAGGTAATCCTAAAAGCATAAATTCCGTAATCACATTAGCGCTTCCTAGATCAGTATCTTCTAAATCCCAATTCACGTTGCAGCGCAGATTTCCTAAACCATTCTCCACAAAATGAACTTTAAGCTCAAATTTTTTCTCAAATTGCACTGCCAAACTCCGCAAGTGCTTATTCGTAAAACTCTGAACCAGTTCGCCCCTATAATTCACATTCAAATCGGGATCCAGCACCGTAAAAAGTACCGGATTCAATCCCAGCTCACGAGCGAGTCCAAAACTAAGTAAACTCTCCTTCCCAAAGGTCAGGGTATTCACACTTCTTTCAGAAACATCCGGAACAAGGGGAGAAAAACCACTGCTCTTATCCGAAAAAGAAACCTCCAGGCGGGCAAAATCGGGATAATACTTCAACGCATCACCGCAATCTGAATCTCCGCTATACAAAAAATACTTCCAGAACAAATCATTAAAAAAAGACTTAAACAAAGGAACCGCCGTATCATAATCAACCTCATTAGCTTTAAACATCAATGCTAACTCTACCGTTGAAAGATAAGCTAAATTATCCCGCAGCTGTTCTTTAAGAGAAGATGGAAAGGCCCTCCAGATATCTGAGGGAAACCTTACTTCTTCAATAGAATTAATTCCACTATTATCAAAACGTAAACTCAAACCATTGGGGGTAATAGAAGTGTGGACCCTAAACCCCATTTTATTTCCTCAACTCTTCCTCAAAAATAGGCTTGATTTTCTTCCAGAGCACGGGAGGAACATTCAGCGGCTTATGCACTTTAAAGAAATCAGTTCGAAGCTCTTCTTCCCGAGCAGCCGCTTCTTCATAGAAATCCTTCTTGAAAAGGTCAATCAAATCTCCCGTAGCCCCGCGCTGCGCCGCTAGATAAAAAGCAAACAACTGTTCATCCCGGCCTAATCCCGACCCATCAAACCCCCTCATATCTTTGGTCTGGCTAAACAGAGAAAAATGCTTCTTGAATTCCAGGCTAAACATATCCTTCAATCCCACCGATGCTGGATCAAAACCCAGTGCTTTCATAAAGGTATAAATTCGCGCGCATTTTGAGCAGGTATTGCACCAGCGGTTAAATTCAGCCGAATCAGAATCAGCATGGCAGGACATCTGATACTTGGCCAGTTCCGGATACCGCTGATAGAGTACTTTCGCAACAGCAATCTCCTGGATGGATTGAACTAAGGAAGTGGCTTTGACCCTCCCGTTCATCATCGTATGCAGCATCGCATTCATATGCCCAATCCACTCCGCTGACTGGTCATACACCGGATAACACTTAAATCCCTCTTTACTATAATAATAGCGGTCACAGGAATTCTCATTGCCAAAGACCATATACTTGGACTTAAATGAATAGCAAAAAGGCAGCAGAAAAAACATATACTGTGTCAATTGGCTCGACCAGCCCAGTTCCGTCTCATCAACTCCCCAGTGAGCATAGAAATTCATATCACCAAGACCATTGTAGATTTTATGCATCTGAACTTCAAACTCTTTCTCAAATTGAATTCGCAGATCTTCTTTGTGCTTATTCTCAAAAGAACGCAGGTGCTCATCACGATAGACTATATCCATATCCGGTTCAATCACCGTTACCAGCAGGGGATTTAACCCTATTTCCTTGCACAATCCATAACTCACCAGACTTTCTTTTCCAAAGGTTATGGTATTAACGCTTCTATCCTCGGGAGCAAAATCAACCGTCGTATACGGCGGAGTCTGGCTGTCAAATGAAAACTCTAAATTACAGAGGCGGGAGATATAATCCATGGTCTTCCCCGATGCGCAATCACCACTGTACGCTAAACATTTAAGCACTAATTCCACAAAAAAAGATTTGAACTGCGGGAGAGGGGTATCGTATTTAATTTTCTTAAGGTTAAACATCACTCCTAATTCCACTGATGCTAGATGGGCGATATTGTCTCTCACCACCTTCTTCAGATTGTCAGGAAACGAACTCCAGATTGCCTCAGGCATAACCAAAGGGAAAGAATGGTTAAAAACCCCCTGCTTCAGCGTAAACACCAATCCTTTCTCCACTATGTCGCTGTTCACATAGACGATATTCTGTTTTAACGGGCCAAAAGCAGATTTAACCTGGGAAATTCCTGGCCAGACCATGTTATCAATAGGCAATTCCTGGACCAATGGATCTTCCAAAAGCAAGGAATCATTCTCAACGGTGCTGGCTTCTGGAAGAGAAATCACTTCTGCTGAGAGCGAAGAAGTATCCAGAGCCGCTGCTGCCTCAACACCACTACCAGGAGAACCCGCTGCCAAGCACCCCTTTTTATCAACCCGAGGTATCGTCATACTTATCTCTACTGGCTAAAATATTCAGCCATTTAAATAATTTTTCTTTTTTTCGTTCTCTAACTACAAAAAATTAATTTGTCGTCGGGAAAAGAAGTGTAAAAAAATAATGTGAAAATAGATAAATCCTGAATAAAAATATCAACATCCTAGAAAAAATAATTAAAGACGATAAAAAAAGAGACTACCAGGCGATCATCCGATGAGCTTTCTTAAAATTATGATAGGTGTTCCAGGCCACTGCAAAGGCCCCAAAGGGCCTACCCCTTTTGAAACTGGCAATCGCTTTCTTTTTCTCCTCATCACTCAACCCTTTTTCATCTTTTCCTTTTTTTTTTCGCGAGGGGGTATAGAAATCGCCGAAAAAAGCTTCCATGAACGGCTTCTTTTCTTTTTTGTGCTCTTGGCTTTCCTCCTTGCCCTCTTTCATCGTCAGGGTATTTGCTTCCTCCAGATAATGAGTCAGTTCAGTTCCTAACGATTTCATAGCTTCCTGCACTGACTCCGATATCTGGCCCACTAACTCCAGTGCTTCATCCTTTTTCAGCTTCTTGTAATTATTTATCTCCTCGCCGCTCCATTGATAGACCCGCAGATGCATTTCCATCCTGCCGATATGGACCGGCCCCCGCTGATATCCTTCCTGAACCACTTTCATTTCCGGCCGGGTGCGGTAATTAAACGTTGCCAGAATTCCCTCATAGATTTTATCGACTTCTATTCCTTTGACCTTAATCGTTGCCTTTTCCCGTACCGCCAGAACTTCAATGTCCAGCATGCTTCCCTCAAAAGAAGAAATCAGATCAGCAGAAGTCATATTTTTATGTTTCAGCGACAGCCCCGCTGCATGCCGAAGATACGGTTTCACCCATTCCACGTACATCTGGATAATCTCAAAATGCTGCTTAAGGTAGGTTAACATAAACCGACGCCGATCCTCGTGCTCTTTGTGGGTCCGCTCCTTCCAGCTCTGAAACTGCGCTAAATGCCGCTCCAGAACCCGCAACACGTTCTTGTTAAAATTTCCCGCGAGGTTCTTGACATGGTTTTCCAGCTCCTGCCTATCCTTAAATGGCGGAGCATCAAAAAACAAGTCCGGCAGGGTAATAAATTCCAGCTCTCGGGCCATTCCATAGACGGACGCAGCGCTTTTTCCTCCTCCCTGGACCAAATCCACAAAATATCCCTTCAAGGTTATCTCCGCACTGGTTCCCCGCTTTCCGATTTCCTTCGTAAGCTCCTGAGCAGCGGCACGATAAAATTCCAGCCGCTCATCAATAATTCTTAGTTCCCGCACCATCTGGAACAATTCCTTGATCATCTTTCCCACTGTAGCCAGAAACTGTGATACTTTATCCTGCTGCGCCCCTAAACGCTGCTGGGTAACTCCAAAAAAAGCTGAATTCTCCGACGCCGCAAAGGAATCTTCCATTTTTAGGATAATAGGAAAATTTTCTTTCAGTACATCTAAGACCCAGAAATAAGGCTCCTCTAAACTGAGATCAAAAACTTCCCACATCATGGTATAATGCTTCTCTGATTTTGGGAAACCAGTCTTTCCGTATTGCGCCCGGAGAATTTCCCCCTCCTCCTCCTCAAAACCATGCTTTTCCAAAAGCGCAGAACGAAGCTTATTGGTAAAAACCGGAGGATCATCCTTAGAAGACGTAAAATCTACAGCCATGCTATCACCATACGAGGAATATATACCTCACAATTTAATAAGCTTTCGGCCTTTTGAAGTAAAAAGGAAGTAACTCTAATTTATCCCCTTCTCTCCTCTCAAAAACATCAACCCTTCCTTCGTATACCTCTTTACCGTAAATTCCGCTTCTTTCAGCAGCAAAGACCATTTCTTCCCTGAAAAATCATGCACTTGCTGACGACGCTGCCATTCATTAATCTTACCCCGATATAATACTATCATGAAAATTCCTTTCGGTCTCAACACTCGCCGCACCTCTAAAAATAGTTTGCCGTAATCCCAAACATAATTCAAGACTAAGATGGCAGTAACCGAATCAAAGCACTCATCAGCAAACGGCAAAAAACCTTCCAAATTACCCACTACTCTTTGAGTCAATCGCTCATTAAATTCCAGCATCTTTTCTGACACATCCAAACCTACTGAAGGAATGTAACTATATGCCCCACAGCCGATATCCAAATTTGTTCCCCCAGCTAAAAATTGCAGCTCATCTTCAATAATCTTACGAATCCTGGTATCAATTTTATGCCCCCACATAAACGCTTCCGCGTTCCAGAATGATTTTATATCCTCCGGCCATCCTCTCGCCCAAGGCACGTGTTGTGCACATCTCTTCAACGAATCTTGGACTGGCAGCCCATACTGCAATTCCAGCAAGCCACACAAAAAATCAGTTTCTGGGTCTTCCATGTTCAAAATAACAGGGATGCGCTATTGACAATTCCCTGGAATACCAGACCCCCTGCTAGACTATGAGTCATAAGCACCACCATCAGCAGCAAGATCCGGCCCAGGCAAATAAAGATTTCCCGGCTTACAAAATAGGCCGTAATATCACCCTTAGCTTTGTCATACTCCATCGCCCCCAGTGGAGCTTCTCGAATTCCATGGGTCAAGGCTCCAAAAATAGTCGCTCCAAATATTCCACCGACGCTGGTTGCTAAAGCCCGTGCCCACCAACTCACCGATTCTAAAGGTGTCACAAACAAAATAATCTTTCTTTTTTCGTAATGATCACTATATTTTCCCACCAGCCAAATCAAGACCGCGCTGATACCCGCCAACAGTGATCCCACCACCCCCAGTGAGAAATAATTATCCAGCACGACAAAAACAAAGAGCGGCCAGATAACACCGTCAGCAATAACCCGGCAACCTTGGGACACAAAGAACAGCGAATTTCTCCAATGCTCTTTATTAAGCACCGAGCGGACCGAAAAATGATATCGGACATGCTCCTCCTTGCTCAGGAAAAGCACCAGTGCTGAAAACACCAACAACAAAGATGATAAAAAGAACACAATACGAAAACCAAACCACATGATAAATGCCCCACCCAGCAGCGGCCCAAGAACAGTAGAAAGAATGGAAACCGCCATCCGCTTCCCTACTTCTTCTCCCCGATGCCGATGATCACTGGCATGAAAAAAAACCACGTGCATTCCCACCCAATAAAATGACTGCGAAAGCCCTAAAAAAGCCGCAATAAGCAGCAAGGAAGTGTCAAAATTGGGTAGCACATACAGGAGAACCAGAAAAGCTAAATAAAAAGGACTGCTCACCAATACCGCGTGCTTGACCCCATAGCGGGCGGAAAATTTCGCCGCAACCGGGGTTGAAACGGCAAAGATAACCGAATAAAAGATAAAGAAACCCAACGTCTCTTCCAGCGAAAATCCCAACTCTTTATAGAGGTACAAAGGGATAAAGAGGCCAACCAGCGATAAAGCAAAGGAACGAACGGCCGAGGAGACATAAATATGAGTGAGTTCCCGCTGAGGAAAATACCGCCACCATAAATGAATATTGTGATGCATCACCAATGAAAAAGCAAAAAAGGATATAAAGGTTTTCAATTGGGGTATGTGCATAGCACCATAAAGTCGAAATCCCTGCGATTATCGAAGCTAGTGCATCGCGAGGGGTTGCTCCCCAATGTCATTAAGTTAGCAGGAATCATTATGTTGCCCTTCGCTGGTTCATATAAAATTTACGTTTCGTTCTCTGCCTCTCTCGAGGAAATTTC
>Ga0209211_10005410_pt1 | contig 19123 bp, 22 predicted proteins | sample RifGroA2_FD_183992 | JGI IMG/M metagenome (GOLD analysis project Ga0209211, IMG submission 183992) | Groundwater microbial communities from Rifle, Colorado, USA - Groundwater A2 (SPAdes) (version 2) | ecosystem: Environmental > Aquatic > Deep subsurface > Groundwater | place: Rifle, Colorado...
AAGACCACTGCTACTGCCCAGAGAATAGCTGCAGTAATTAGGGATATTATTGCCCTCTGATATTTAGAAAAAACCATTCCGTCTTATTTTGCTTCAAAATTAAATTCAGGACTCCAATAGTTTTTCCCTTCAATTAAAGCATGGACCCTCATGTAGTATTTGCCCGACTTTTCTATTTTCGCATTACCTACAAATTGCAATGGAACGGAATAATTACCGTCGGCAAAATCTTTCACCTGATCAGTATATTTAGTTTGTTCGTGCGACATTTCCGTGTTGAACTCTCCGGGATCTGATATCTGGCCGAAATGAACAGAAGTGTGATTAATATTGATGGGCGGCCCTTCTATTCTCCATGTAAATGTAGCCACTCCCTCTGTCGGTACTTCATTTTTGGCATCCACCATAATTACAGCATATTTCGGACCGCGGGGGACAAGGAAATACCATCCGAACGCTGCCAACAGAACCACGCCAACTAAAGCTCCTACCCATGCAAACTTATTTGACAATAAATTTGTGGCTTTTTTATTTTCATTTTCATTTTCTGCTGATTTTTCCATAAATCCTCCTCTGAACACTTAATAATATAGAAACAATATATAAAGAATAGTTTGTCATCTGACCTCTGTCAATAAGAATTACTCCTCAAGCACGGCAATTTTGACAATTTTAACCGGTGTAACAGGTTTGGAATCTTCTCCCATAGAATTGGGTGTTACTTCCGATTCCGCAATTTTGTCGACAATTTCCATCCCGTGAGTAACATGACCGAAAATTACATAATTTTTGGGCAGATCCGTATCTTTGTGCATGATGAAAAATTGGCTTCCGTTGGTATTTGGTCCGGAATTGGCCATAGCTACAGTTCCCCTGGTGTAATCCCCCACAATTTTCTCGTCGTCAAATTTATAACCCGGTCCTCCAGTCCCGTCACCGCCCGGATCTCCACCCTGAATCATAAAATCTTTTATTACTCTATGGAAAACGGTATTGTCATAAAAATTACTCCGGGCCAAAGTTACGAAATTATTGGCGGTAACAGGAGTATTCTTCGTATCCAGTTCTACCGTAATATCACCGTCTGTGGTAGATATGACTGCGGAATATTTTTTATTGGGATCAATTGTCATTTTGGGTGTAGGTTTAATATTATCCTGCAGGGATTTATTATTCAACCCCGTATCTTGAAACGATTCTTTAACTCCCTGTTTATTTCTCGAAGTTAATATAAAAGCAATAATAAGACCCAACAAAAATACAAAAATAACAAAAACGTTGTTTTTCATATTATATAATTTAAAAAATTGGTAAATTCGTTTTCTCTTCTTTATATTTTAAATAAAGTTCTAGAGTTTGGTAATGGTCAAAAGCAAACCGCTCGGGAGAAGGCAGTTTGTCCAGGTCAAACCAATAAACACCGGACACTTCATCATCAGATTTTCCGGTCTTCCCCAAAACGGAAAGAAGGAATACAAATTCCACATTTTGTCTGTCTTCCGCGGGTCTTTCCGGATTATCATTAATTCTGAAAAGATTATCAACTGCACATTTATAACCTGTCTCTTCCAAAACTTCACGGATAATTCCTTCTTTTACGGTTTCGTCTCTGTCCAGAAAACCACCCGGTAGACCATATTTGCCTGCTTCCGAATGTTTAATGGATCTTTTTACCAAAAGGATTTCATTTCCCCTTATCACTATACCGTCTGCCACTACGTGACGAAGAGCCGCTTTATTTCCGTTTTCGAAATTACATGTAATCATATTATCCCCTTTCTACAGTAACGGAACATTCCGTAACTAATGCCGCAAGTGCTCCAATGGCTGCCAGCACCGGTGAAATCATCGCTCCGACCGCTCCTAAAGTCAGGGGGAACTCGGCAATTACCTTACTCTTTTTGTCTTTGATAATGATCCTCCTCACGTTTCCTTCATTGATGAGTTCCTTTACTTTGGCCAATAACTTCTCACCATCCACATAAAACGTCTCTAGCTTTGTACTTTGTGTCATATAACCTCCCAATTAATTTTAATAATAAAATTATAACTATTCCACTTCCAAAGATAAATTGGCTGCTTCAAAAGAATGTGTTAAAGCTCCCACAGATACTATATCTACTCTGCTCTTTTCCCATTTTTTTAAATTATCTTTATTAACTCCCCCTGAACCTTCGAATATCGTCAGGTTATCCGGATATCTTTTTCTTACTTCCCGAAGTACTTTTTCGACTCTTTCAGGGAGAAAATTATCAAACATTATGGAAAGATAATTATTTTTGTTATATTTTTGAAAAGCTTCAATCGTCTGGAAAACTTCTTCTTCGTTTTCGGTTTCTATCTCTATCAGCATTTTTACTACACTACCACATATCTCTTGAACAACCCCGGTCATACAATCTTTTTTATCCAACCGGAACTTATTTCTCAGTATATTGATATGATTATCTTTTACCAGTATTCCATCTCTCAAACTAAGTCTGTGTGTAATTCCTCCACCCAGGATAACGGCCTTTTTATCCAGAGACATATAGGGAGTTTTTCTCGTAGCCGCAACATAAGGATTTCCGGGTTTTACCAACATCACGTACTCATGAGTTGAAGTAGCAATTCCTGACATTCTCTGCAGTATATTTAATACTGTCCTTTCCAAACCAAGTATTTCTGACCCGATACCCGAAAGTCTGGCTACTGTTTGTCCTGCTTTCACCTCATCTCCATCCTTAGTAAGAGGCTCAAACGACAAACCAGAACTGATCTTTAAAAGATATGATATCTCTTCTAGACCGGCCATAACCGTATTCTTGATAGCGATTATTTTTGTCCTGGTAAATGTGTCCAGGTGAAGAGACTTTGAAGTGATATCCTTTTTTGCCTCATCATTATTGACCAACCATCTGAAAAGATCGGATATACTGCTTGAGTATGTTACGTTTGTAACTTTCAGTAAACTATCTTTCTGAAAGTATTTTAAGATCAGGGAATTTTTGTCCATATTAATTTGTAACTTCGAGCATTCGTTTTATAGGAATTCGAGCTTTTCTGGCTAGCTCTTGAGAAACTTTTACCTCAAATTCTAAATTTCGTAAAGAGTTCAATAGTTTTTCCAACGTGATTTTTTTCATAAACGGGCAAACCATATCATTTCTCACAGGAATAAATGTTTTCCCGGGATTTTCTTTTCTGAGCCTGTGTAATATACCGATTTCTGTTGCAATTATAAATTCTTTCGTTTGTGAACTGGAAGCATATTTCATCATCTGTCCTGTCGAAAGGATGTGGTTTCTGGTCCCATATTCTTTAATATCCGTATTCATACATTCGGAAACACAACCGCATTCCGGATGAATTAAGAATTCCGCATTGGGATATTCTTTGGTTTTTTGCAAAATATCTTCCGGCCTGACCCTGGAATGTATATGACATTGACCCGGAAATGTAATAATATTTTTCCTGCCAGTCACCTTGGTCACAAAATCACCAAGAAAAATATCCGGTACAAAGAGTATTTCTCTGTCACTCGGGATAGAATTAACTATTTTTACTGCATTGGATGATGTACAACAGTAGTCACTTTCCGCTTTTACTGCAACGCTTGTGTTTATGTAAGACACCACAACCGCATCAGGATATTGTTTTTTCCATTTTTTAAGTTCCTGGACACTGATGCTCTCTGCCAAACTACAACCAGCTCTCAAATCCGGAATAAGTATCTTTTTTTCGGGAGAAAAAATTGCTGCGGATTCAGCCATGAAATGTACTCCACAGAAGATTATAAGTTTACTTTCCGACTCGGAAGCCTTTCTGGATAACTCAAGAGAATCACCTACAAAGTCAGCTATATCCTGTATCTCGGGTATTTGATAATTATGCGCCAGAATCAAAGCTTTACGCTTTTCTTTCCAATCTAGAATTTGAGATATAATAGAAGAATCATGAGATGGAAAAGTTTCGTACATTTTCATTATGGATTTTGATTTTATCATAATCGGCTCAGGACTGTCAGGACTTATCACAAGCTTAATTTTAGAAAAATACGGTAATGTTCTTATAGTAACCAAAAGAAAACCGGAAGATGGAAGTACTTCTTTGGCGCAGGGGGGTATAGCGGCAGTTGTATCGGAAAAAGACAGTTTTATCTCCCACGCAAAAGACACAATGAATGCCGGTTGTCATCTAAATAACCTGAAAGCAGTTAAATTTTTAGTAAAAGATGCTCCGAAAGCCGTTGATTTCTTAAATCACCTTGGAGTTCCGTTTGATCGTAAAGGAAGCGAATATATCTTGGGAAAAGAAGGAGCACATTCTTTTCCCCGTATTGTACACGCCTCCGATTTTACAGGTCAGAACATCGAACAGACTCTATTAAATAGAGTAATAAACAGTAAGCGTATTGCAATCTGGGAAAATACTTTCACCGTGAAACTTCTCATGGAAAATGATGTTTGCCTTGGAGTACAGATAATTAAAGACGATAACGTAATTAATTGCCTGACAGGAACAGTAGTACTAGCCACAGGAGGACTTGGACAAGTATATTTGTGGACCACAAATCCTGAAGTTTCAACAGGTGATGGAATAGCAATGGCAAACCAAGCCGGAGCCGAAATCCAAGATTTGGAATTTATTCAATTCCACCCTACTGCCCTGGAATCCGATAGTCGACCGCTTTTTTTACTATCGGAAGCCATCCGTGGAGAAGGAGCAAAACTTGTCAATACACAAGGCAAACGGTTTATGGAAATAGTTGACCCTAGAATGGAACTGGCACCCAGAGATATCGTGGCAAGAGAAGTTTTCCGTCAGAAAAAGAAAGGTAGAGTGTATTTGGATATAAGACATAAAGGAAAACAGTTTTTAGAAAAACGTTTCCCGAATATTTTCAGCGAGCTGAAAAAAAGAGGAATTAATATGTCTCTTGATTTGATACCCATCACGCCTGCTGCGCATTATAGCTCTGGAGGAATTAAAGTGGATTTGTACGGAAGAACAAATATCCCTAATTTATTTGCGTTCGGAGAAGTCTCCTGTACAGGTATACACGGAGCCAACAGATTGGCCTCAAATTCTCTCCCTGAAGCTGTAGTATTTCCAATGCATTTTGAATCCATTGTAGACAAACTTCCGAAAGAGATACCGCATAAAACTTTTCCCTTACCCCGTATCACAGGAGAAATTACAAAACTACAGAACAAAACTAAAATCAGTCTAAAGAGGTTAATGTGGGAAAAAGTAGGAATCGAAAGGACATTAGGAGGATTAAAAGAAGCATACAATACCATCCTAAACTGGGAAAAAGAAATCAACACTACAGAGGATTTTAATCCTGAATTAATTGAGTTAAAAAATATGCTTGTATCTTCTAAGCTGATCTCCGGAGCCGCGCTAAAAAGGAAAAAGAGTATCGGGTCTCACTATATAACATCAGAATAATTTAGGAAAAGATTTTCTTTCCGGCTATGAATTTAAGCGATTCAAACCAGAATACGCTAATTATCCCTACTATAAAAGTAATAAATAAATCGGTTATTCCCAGGACGCTAAAATGGAAAAGACTACGGAGAAAAGGTACATATAATATAAGAATCAACGAAATTAATGCGCCTCCGACAACCAAAAATAATGCTTTGTTTTTGGAATTTATAACTTCTACGATATTATTTTTCCATGAAATGTTTGTCATTATGAGCATGAGATTCGAAAAGACCAAAGTAACAAAAGTCAAACTCCTGGCTTCTGCCTCTCCTTCTCCTTTGTTCAGTGCCAGTATATATACGATAAATACGAACAGTAATACGCTAAATCCCTGAAGAATACTGAAAATAAAAGATTTTTTATCAAACATAGGTTCTCTCAAATTTCTAGGCTTCCGGTCCATAATATCCCCTTCTTCTGAAATTGCTTCAAATACAGTAGAACTGGCGGGGTCTATGATAAGTTCAAGAAATGCTATATGTGCGGGAAGAAGCACGAGCGGAAGATTAAATATTACGGGAAGAAGCGACATTCCGGCAATTGGGACGTGGATGGCAAAAATATAGGTCATGGCTTTTTTCAGATTGTCAAAAATTCTTCTTCCCAGTCTGACAGCAGCTACTATGGAATAAAAATCATCATTGAGAAGGACTATGTCAGAGGCTTCACGAGCCACGTCTGTCCCCCTTTCTCCCATAGCAATCCCTATATGTGCAGATTTGAGGGCAGGAGCATCATTTACTCCATCACCGGTCATAGCCACTATTTCTCCATTGGCTTTAAGAGCATTTACTATTGATAATTTTTGTTCCGGAATTACCCTGGCAAAAATATTCACGCTTTTGATTTTCTCCCTCAAAGTCATATGGTTCATCTGGGCCAGCTCCTGCCCGGTGATATAATTTTCGGGATTTTTAAGACCGATTTCATGACCGATATATTCTGCCGTACCCGGAAAATCCCCTGTTATCATAATTACCCTGATCCCGGCTCTATAAGCTTCTTTTATTGCTTCGCCCGCTGTTGCACGAACGGGATCTTTAAAACCCAGAAGACCTATGTATTCGAATGGGAAATCATGCTGCTGGTCGGGCAAACTGGTCTTTACAAAAGCGGCCTTGGCAACAGCCAGGACTCTGAGTCCTCTGGTACTCATTTGTGTTACCTCACGAAGTAATTCTTCTGTCTCTTTTTTTGTGAAATGACAAAGGTCTGCAATTGCTTCCGGGGCTCCTTTGGCAGCTATTACATAGTCTTTTTCGTCCGGAGACTGCCATACATGAGACAAAGCCAGATGTTTTTTTGATAACGGGTATTCTTTGATCAACTTCCAATTTTTATGAATATGTTCCGTGCCGGTCAATAGCCGTTCACCAGTATCTTTTACTTCTCTTTCTATCGGATCAAACGGGTCTTTCTGGCTGGCCAGCATGGAATATTCCAGAAGAGGGTGAAAACTTTCCGGAATATTTTTGTCTGTAAGATTAAAGCTTTTACTGCCTGCATATAAAGCCTCCAATTTCATTCTGTTTAAAGTAATCGTACCTGTTTTATCCACACATAGCACTGTAGTTGCACCTAAAGTTTCGATGGCTGCCGTTTTCCGTGTCAATACTTTCCTTTTTGACATCCGCCAGGCACCGAGTGTCATAAAAATCAGAAGTATAACCGGAAATTCCTCCGGCAGAATGGACATACTTAAAGTAAGCCCGGATAAAAGTCCTTTCAGATAGTCTCCTCGGGTCAGCCCGTAAACTACTACGACAATAATACAAAGAAATAATCCGACAATCGTAAAGTTTCTGACCATTTTGGTAATTTCTTTTTGGAGTAATGTGTCTTCATCTTTAATAGTTTCGAGAGCTTTACCGATCTTACCCATCTGAGTATTTATTCCGGTATAAACAACTCTTGCCACTCCCCTTCCGGCAACGACCAACGTACCCGAATAAACCGCAGGAAGATGATCTCCTCCCGGCAAAGGAAATTTTTCTTTTCCATCCCAAAGCGATTTGGCGACTGAAAGGGATTCTCCCGTCAGAAGAGATTGATCCACTGTCAGATTGACTGATTCCAGTACATAAGCATCTGCCGGCACCCTATCCCCCTCGCGGAGAATAATGATATCATCTCTGACCACTTCCCTCCCGGCTATCCGTATCTGCTCTCCGCCCCTTATCACAAGGGCTCTCGGGCTGGAAAGATTTTTGAGAGCGGCCAAAGCTTTTTCCGTTTTCCTCTCCTGGTAAAAAGTGATTCCTATCACTACAAATACAAAAGTGAGAAGCATAAGGGCGTCTTTTACTTCACCGAGAAAGAAGTATATAAGTCCTGCTCCCAAAAGCAGCAGCAGCATAGGTTCTTTACAAACATTAAAGAGAATGAAAAGAACACTTTGCTCTTTTTGTGAAGGAAGCTCGTTGTAGCCGTCTTCGTTCAACCTCTTTTCGGCTTCTTTTTCTGACAAACCCTGTAAATCTTTTACATCCAGTTTTTCCATATTATTCAATTATATCAGGTACAAAACTCCGAAGCGGAACTGATAAATATTAAAATTCAGGAGAAAAGGAATGAGGATAAATTATCCGTCGGAGAATAAATTGAATAATTTAATAAGGAAAACCGTTGAAAAGCAGTTCCGGAATATTGACACTCCTGTCTTTTATCGTAGTAGGAAGCTCCTGATGATAAACTCCTGAAGGAATTACCCCGCATCCGCCGTATTTCTCCATAAGCTTAAGCTGGACATAAACCTCTTCACCGGAGTGGTTTTTGGGTATTTGTTTCCAAAACTCAAATCCCCCTACGGACCGAAGTTTCAGAGTATCATACATTACGCAACCACCAACCCAGGCAACTTTATATATCTTCTGATTTTCAGATGAAATTTTCATTTTCTTTTCTACGTGATATAAGTTGGCCGCGTTATGGAGTTTAAATCTGAACCATTTCCGGTCTCCCGGCATTATTTTTTCCGTTTCCACATGTTCCCTCCAAAATTCTATATCCTGCTGATCCTGGCGTTTGTCACGAGCAAAACTGAGCCCTGTCACTGCCCTGCCTACAAATCCGCATTTTTCTTTTTTGATGACATTAAAGAGTCCCTTCAATACATATTTTTCCAAAATCAGATCATCATCCAGATATAAACAATATTTTGCTTTTACCTTATCCAAAAGATACTGCCGTTGTTCTGCTATTCCTTTATTTATCTTACGATGTATAAACTTCACATAATGCCCTTTAATCTCCAAAAGTCGGATAACAGTACGGAATGAAGGGTTCGACATAGGACTTTCCCTACTCCCCTGGTCCGATATGATTAGATCAAACTTCTTTTCTTCCTGATAAACCAAACTCAGAAGCGTCAAAGTAAGTGCAGTAGTTCTATTGAAAGTCGGGATAAGTACCTCCAGGTTTTTTCTCATATTTAATTTAAAAGATCCTTAACGTGGAATATTACTTCTTCGGGAGTGACTGAGCTGACAAAAGAAGTTTCGTGTTTGCACCTGCCATAATTATTTCTGTAAGGAAAGTTTTTGGCAAAATCCTCTCCGCACAAAGGGCAGGTTGTCGTCCAAGAAGGAATTGCGCGCCATTTTTCTCTTAAAGGAGGAGTACCGTTTATCATGTTTCCGCACCAGTAAATCCCAACCGTTGGTGTACCCAAAACATACGCCAAATGCAATGGACCAGTATCATTTGCCACCATTAGAGAAGATAATGATATAAGCCCGGATAAACCACCCATACTTAACTTTCCGCACAAATTTAGTGCCCCATTTCTCATTTCAGATATAACTTCCCCTGCTATCTTTCTTTCTTTTTCCACACCGGTTACCATCACTTTATATCCCATATCAGATAGCTCATCTCCCACTTTGGCAAAATACAGAGGTAACCAACGCCTTTTGATATCTGTGGCGCCAGGATGAAGTATCACAAATTTTTTATCACTACTTGCCTGTTTTATTGCTTCCCTCCTATCTTTCTCGGTCACTTTAATTTCCGCTTTAAACTCATATGCTTTTATTCCTAACACTGATATCACTTCCATATATCGGAATATTTCGTTCTGATAATATATATAAGGTATGGAAATATCCAAAGGGATCGCATCGGGTGTCTTAAGCCCGACCGTAATTTTGGCTCCTAGATTTCTTATAAAGGGATTGGAATATCTGCCTCCGCCATGCAACTGGATTGCAATGTCAAATTGCTCTCTCTTCATTTTCGCAAAAAAGTTATTCTGTTGGTCTTGGTTATTGGGATAATCTTCCTTTTCTCCGACTCCGGCTGTCGGAGGCACTACAATGACCCTGTCTACGGAACCAATCCTACCGGGTATGAATTTATTGTGCCATGCAAGTCCAAGATATGTAATTTCGGACTCGGGAAAGGCTTTTTTTAATGCGGATATGGCAGGAAGCACGAAAATAAAGTCACCAAGAGCATTTGCTCTGAGTATAGCTATCTTCCTGACCTTAGGCTTAGTCATAATTTTACTTCTTCGGGCGTCCCACGAATTTAAAAAAACGGCTTTCTTTTCCATCGCGAGTCTTATCCTGATAAAGAAAACCCAGGTTTTTTTCATCAAATTTCTGGAAAAATTCTTCCCATGAAATTTCTCTAAGTGCCTTTGTACCGGCCCCATATCCGGGGAAATCTATCCTGAGAAGTCCTGTCTCTGCTTCACCGCTTGTCCCTCTCACTGTTGCCGGTTTACCGCCTCTTTCTTCTACCCACTTTTTGATGGTTTCATGATCGCTGGTGATTTTACTTTCACCTGCCATAAATACCACCTCCTTTCAATTACACTCAAAAAAACAGGAGTTTCTTTGCGGTGTATTCATATCAAAGTATAGAAACGACTGTTAATAATTCATGTTATAAAACGTAAGAATTACAAAAGAAGAAAAAATGCTCTGTGCTTAAAACTGTTGAGAATTAACAGTATGAAGAGGTTAAATGATACCTATCTCCCTGGAAACTGTACTTAATTTATCCGTAAACACTCTTATGTCTTCTCTCGAATGAGAAGCGTTTATTTGGACGCGAATCTCATCCCTTCCTTTGGGCACGATCGGATAATTTATACTTGTCACCAGTATACCTTCGGCAAAAAGCCGACCCGTCAGCAGTTTTGATTTAACGGGATCCCCTGTAAGCACCGGTTGTATCGGATGAATGGAATCCGCAGCAAACTCCAGATTGGCCTTTTTGATGAGTTCTTTAAATAAAGCCAGATTATCCTTAAGTTTATCAAGCAGTTTTTTCCCTTCATCTCCAAGCATTAAATTGACAGAATATAATGAAGCACCGGCAACTCCCGGAGAAACCGGATTAGAATATATATAAGTCGCCGCTGATTCGCGAAGGTAATCTATCACCACTTTATCACCCGCTGCATACCCACCGTCTGATCCGAACGCTTTCCCAAATGTTGCTACAAGTACATCAGATTTTGCGCCGCTTACCTCTTCTACGCCCCGGCCTTTCTCTCCGAATACTCCTACACCATGACTATCGTCCACCACGAGCATAATCCCTTCCTCATATTTACCGTCATATTTATGGATTGCTTTATTTATCTCTTTCAGATCTGCATACGCACCGATCATACTGAAAACTCCGTCTGTAATGACCATTACTCTTTTGAATTTTTCCTGGTTTTCCTCAAGTATGCGTTCAAGGTCCTGATAATCCCTGTGTTTATATATTTGTCTCTGCTCCTTGGAAAAATTCAGAACTCTGATACCTTCAATAATACTGCGATGGTTCAGTTCATCGGAGACAATTAAAGTTTCCGAAGAAATGTAAGAATCTTTACTCTGTCCTTTACCAAGGCTTGCTATCACACCAATATTCGCAGCAAAAGCAGAGGAAAATATAATGGCGTCTTCCCTGCCGTGAAACCTGGCTATAGCCTGTTCAAGCTCACGGTAAAGAGAAAAAGTTCCGGATATAAATCTCACTGCCCCCGGTCCCGCCCCATATTTTTCTGTTGCTTCCTTTTCTCCCTCTTTCAGTTCGGAATGGAATCTGAGTCCTAAATAATCATTTGAATTAAATACCCGATAATTTTTCCCGCCGATAATTGCCCTGGGCCCGTCATCTTTAGTAAATCCTTCTATCACCTTTTCGTATCTCTTGGCCGTCTTTGCCCCCTCTATCCTCTCCAGTTCCTTTTCTAAAGTTTTGAAAAAATTATTTTTTGACATATTATTAGTGAATTTTTTAATACAAAATGCGGGGAGTATAAAATTTTTTTGATTTTGCGCCGAAGGGAAAGCGAGCGAAAAAGAGCTTATGGAAAGATCATCTTTATTCGCGAACGACTCGCAAAATCAAAATAAATTTATATGACCTCAGCATTTTTACCTAATTTTTCCTTTAGTTTTTCAAGCATTACTTTCGTCATTTTTTCCAGATCATACTCCGGCTTCCATCCCCAATCATTTCTGGCCACACTGTCATCTATAGTTTTCGGCCATGAATCCGCAATCTTTTGCCTTTGGTCGGGTAGAAAGTCACATGTAAATTCCGGAATTAACTTTTTTATTTCATTCACTATATCAAGCGGAGCAAAACTTATTGCCGCGAAATTATAACTGGTCCGGACAGAGAGTTTATCGGAAGAAGCTTCCATAAGATCCATAGTTCCTTTGATTGCATCATCTATATACATCATCGGAAGAACAGTATCTTCACTCAAGAAACAGGTGTAATGTTTTTCTTGGATTGCTCCGTAAAAAATATGGACTGAGTATTCCGTCGTCCCGTTTCCCGGAGGCGCTTTGTACCCAGTAAGCCCGGGGTAGCGCAAACTTCTGACGTCCAGACCGTATCTGAGATTGTAATACCGGCAAAGAAGTTCTCCGGAAACTTTATTCACCCCGTACATAGTGGTCGACTCGAGTATCGTATGTTGGGGAGTCATATTTTTGGGAGTTGTGGATCCGAAAGCCGCAATTGAGGACGGCCAAAATACTTTAAGTTTATGTGCAACCGCCACATCCAGGACATTTTTGAGACCCCCCAGATTTACATCCCAGGCCAGATTCGGATCTTTCTCACTGCCCACCGATAGAAGCCCCGCCAGATGATAAACCTGTGATATGCCGTATTTTTTAATTGTCTTATCCAGTCCCTGAGGATCCCGGACATCTCCATTTTCCACGATTCCTTCAAATCCCGGCGAAAGCGTATTATGAGACAAAGTGATGATATTATCCTGACCGTATTTCTTTTTAAGTTCAATTACCAGATCAGTACCTACCAGTCCGAAAGCCCCTGTCACTAGAATTTTTTCTTTCATAAATTACTAGTCGTCACTCATCTTATTCTTCATTCGTTACTTACATCGTTTTCATCCGTTTCTCAATATTTTTTCCTACGATAATATTTCTTTTCATGAAATACATCATTTTCACCTTCGACGGTCACGGTCTTCCTGTCGGTTATCATCTGCAGAAAGAAGGAGCGGATGTAATCGTCGGACAAGTTCAGGATAAAAAAGATGTGATTTCAGATTTGGAAAAAAACTCTATTTGCAGGAGTATTTGCAGGAGGACCTCTTGCAAATGGCTTTCTGACAACCTCTTGCTTTTAATTTATAAATATGTAATAAATTTGTAAGAGTTCTTACTTGTATCTTTTAATGTTCTTACTTTAGAACATATACTCGTGGACTATATTTTATTTAATATGATTTTTGAAAATAGATTACAGGCAGGACGACTTCTGGCAGAAAAAGTGGCATGGTTTGGAAAATATAAACCGGTAGTTTTGGGACTGTCCCGTGGAGGTGTTCCTGTCGGGTACGAGATTGCCAAGCGCCTGGAAGTCCCCTTGGAAATTATAGTGGTCAGAAAAATCGGTTCACCGGAAAATAAGGAGTTCGGTATCGGTGCTTTGGCTGAAGAACATACCCAGATTTTTGACGAAGAGATCATACAAGCTCTGCGTATACCGCTGAGTTCGGTAATGGATATCGTAGAGGAGGAAAAAAAGGAAATAAAAAGAAAAATCGGTATTTATCGGAGAGGGGAAACTCTCCCTGACCTGTCAGGAAAAGCGGTGATCATCACCGATGACGGACTAGCAACAGGAGTCACGGCTGAAGCAGCGATAAAAGAGGTGAAAAAACATAATCCCGAAAAAATCCTCTTAACCTGTCCTGTCGGTGCAAGAAATACGGTAAATGATCTGCGGAAATATGTTGATGAGATAGTGTGTCTGATTACTCCATCAGATTTTACTTCCGTGGGTATCTGGTACAGACAGTTCGGAGAAGTTACTGATAATGAAGTAATAAATTTATTAGATCATTCCCAGAGATCTTCCGACAAAAACCACGTACATAACTTCATTCCCCACTTTATATTTTGATATAAACAGATTACTTCAGATTTATCGGATTATTTCTTTCCGTGTCCTCCACAGCACTTCTCACCTACCCAACTCAGGACCCAACCAGTTACATATCCGCAAACAAATGCGACAACTACCAAAACTAGCGCATTTACTAAACTAAATTCTATAACTGTAAACGGATTTGTCAGGAAATGTATTCCGTAGACAAAATCCATAAGACTTTCAGCAATCCCCAAAGCGACTAATACTGACCAAAGCAGATGAACTAGGGCAAAAAATCCACCTACCGCAAGACCTGTTTTATGTTTACTTTCTAAACAGCACATATATCACCTGCCTTTTCTTTTTTGAATTTTTTTAATTTTTTTGGCCAAACCAGGCTTCCCTGCCATTGCCAAGACAAAAGTTGCATATAGAGCGGGAAGACTGAGTATTAGCGTCAATAACCAATCGAAAGCATTCACGGGAATATCAAGTCTGAAAAAATTAAGGTAAGTATCGACAAACTGTTTAGGCAGGACGAAAAGCTCCAAAAAACCCTCCAGGAGTGTCACGATAAGAATTGATAAAAATATTCTCCAAACCAGTCTGCTGAATAACTTTTTTTTGAAGACATATGAGAATAAGGCCAGAATGGTGACAGCGGTAATAAAGAAACTTACGTAATAGCCGGCTTTAAACGGAGCGTAAGGGAGAAGTGCAATAAGTCCGATGATGTTTAAGATAAGATAAACCCAGAAATAAATTTTCCACCACATAATACTATATTGAGTCCAAAATAATCTCTTGTCAACATTCAGAAATCTTACGCTGATTTTTCAATTAACTGGAAAATCAGCTTAGATTTATGGATACTGAAAAAATTGCGCACAATTTTTTTAGTATATAAATCCCCCTTTCATGTCTAAGTTACAATCTCAAATCTCAAATGTCAAAAGCCAAAAATAAACATGAAATTGAGTAAATAAAGTTGAGTAAATTTTGTTGAGTAAATTTTGTGGAAGTCAGCAGAACTTTGCCGAATGTTGCCAGATGTTGCCGAATATTATTCGTAAATGATGAGGGGTATATTTTGTTAAGTAATTTGTATTGACTATCCTATCAGATTGATTATTATGGTTTTCTATTTCAAATCAATAGATTCTTACTCTATATTTCTTATAGAAATGCTTAAGAATTTTTCAATCCCGCTTAGAACCTCTTTCTTAAGTTTAGCCGGGCTACCTGCTACCCAGATTGCAAAATTGTATAATTCCTGGTTATCTACTTCTATCCACTTGCGGTTTTTATAAAGGAACACAAACATTGTAGTCGTCGCTATCCTTTTATTTCCATTTTGGAAGGGATGGTTTTTGATAAGTAGATAGAAAAGTATAGCGGCTTTACTGATAATACCATGATAAACATCTTTTTTGCTGAATTTTTGAAAGGGTACAGCAAGACAGCTTTCCAATATATTCGGAAATCTGGAACTGAAAGGAGGTATAGGCTCATCAAACTCTAATTTTTCTTTCGCAAGTTGGTATGCTATATATTGTACTTCGACAATCGTGATCGTCTTCATCTTATTCTTCCCCTAATTTGCGTAAAGCTTCTCCATATTCACGCACTGTCTTTTTGACCCCCTCTTCAATAATTTTCTTTTGTTGTGAGCTGAGAGTCTTCCCCAATATACCTTCCAATTCTTCCCTGGACACCGCATAATTACGTCCTATTTTTTCAGCTTTTATGTCTCCCTTTTTGACCTTTTTGAATACAGCTATCCTACTTATACCCAAAAAATTAGCTATCTCCGAAAGCGTATAATATTTTTTATTGATTATTTCTATGTTAACCATTTATACCAAAGTTAACATATGTTAACCTTTTTGTCAAATGTTGCATATTTGTAATAGTAAGAAAAGTATTACTTAATCCAATATTTAAAAGAAGTTGAGGTAGAGTTGGGAGTAAAAAAGTAAAACCTCTATAGAAATATCGGATCTCTCGCGGGAGTAAAAGCAAAAGTAAAGGAAAATGAATAATATGAAGAAATAAGCTTAATTATCCAAGAAGTTTTGCCTTTTCCTCTAGTTTCGAACTTATCCACTGAACTAATTTGGTAGAATTAGGATCGTTACAAGATTCTTTTATAGCATCGTGATAAGCTCTTCGTTGTTTTATATCTGCTCTTGGATACCCTCCCATAATAGTCGGAAGAGAAAAAGCTAAACACAGTTGATCTATTATCATTCGTCCAACCCTTCCGTTACCATCAACAAAAGGATGTATGCGGATAAACTCGAAATGAACTCTTGCCATAATTCGTAACTTATCATTTATATTAGCTTCTCGTGGCTTCAATAAATTACATACATTAACTGCGAGTTCAGACATCCTTGCAGGAACGAGTATACTTTTGGGAATTTTGTACTCTTTTTCGCTTGCTTCTAAAGTATCAAACCACACCTCTTTTCGTCTATACACCCCACAAACGTCAAGAACCCGCTCGAAAAGAATTTTATGATAAGAAAGCCATTCCTTTACCCATTCTCCTGGAACTCTTTGTTGTAATTTTTTCAGATATAAAACTTTCGAATTACCTAACTCCTTTTCTAGTATATTGATAATTCTTTTTAAACCTTCTTCTTCTCTTCTTATTACAATGGGGTGATCTTGCCGTATACCTATTAAGGACGGATCTGTTTTAAATTCCGAGGTTTTCTTATACTCAGCCCACAAATTATCTACCACATCTGACTTGTGATAGAACTCAATCATAATATTATTTATCGGAATAATAGTCGGGGAACTCTAATGCTGAATTGTCTTTAACCATCTCTTCTTTCATTCCCTTTACTAATTTTGATTGAATCAGCTGGTCATCCATTTCATTTTCTATCCCTGATGTCACACTTAAACCTTTAAAATGAATTAGATCTTGAGGAGAGATGAAATATTTATCTCCATTATTATTGTTTATCCACGAATAATCGCTATGACTAATTTCAATAAGAGAACTTGTAGGGTATGAAGAAATTTTTTCCACAATTTCTCTTAATAGATCATAATAATTACTCTTTTCTATCTTGACGCCTGTCTTCAGGGAATAATTTTCCCTATTATATGAAAGACCTACATCTGTAATATTTACCAGAATGTCTTCGTCTCCTTGTAAAACTTCACTGAAATCTGCAGGAACAGGACCTAAAGGCATCCGTATAAACTCTAAATCCTGATAATTGTAATAATTATCAATTACTAATTCTTTAAAAGCAAAATATACCATTTTAGCCAGCCTTACTTTCGGAATTGGTTTACTGGATACCGCTAAAATCTCTTTTATAAGTTTTAATGTAATATTAGGCTTCATGATAATTACAGTTTATCACTGTTTCCGGAAAACACAAAATTGGGACTAGATAAATCTATCAAAAGCATTGAATATGAAAAAGGCAGAAGAAGCAATCTCTTGTCAGGAGTTTACGAGGATTTATGTTGAGTTAATAACTTCTTTCTTAATTTCTAAATTTTTATATAACTCTGTAGACTCCCCTTTGTATTCTTGAAAATATTGCAGTAATCTTTGTTGAACAGTGACAGGGAGCTTTATTTGTATGATCAACACAATGATCTGAAGGTTGTAAGTATTTTTTGTCGTAATCAGGAAAATTTTTTTTAAAAATAGCATGTATTTCCTGACATTGTAAAATCTCTCCCTTATGAATAGACATGAGTTCCGCTAACTCATTATGATATCGAACAAAAGCAGAAGACATAATTTTACCCTACTACATCTTTATGTAAATACTTATATGACTCTTTTGACAACCTTACTGCCTCTGGAATTTGAGAAGGATCAGATATGTGTACATAACTTATCCCATTTGCCAAATGTCCTTTCTTACTGATATCTTCAATTTTTAAAGATGATTTGATAAAATCTGCGGGAAACCGAAAGTAAACTTTGATTCCTCTTTGTTGTGGAATAACTTCAACATAATTCCTGCCATGTTTAGACATGTAAGCTATATATACTTTTGTAAACTTAACTCTCGTTTCAAAACCTATATTTTTAATAGTCCTGTCAAAGTCCTCGTATAATTCACGGCTTTCCGACCAATCCGGTTTGATCAAATCTTCAAGAGAATATACTTTAATTTCTTTTGAAACTCTTTGAATTGTAAGATCTTTTGAAATTCTAGTTATGGACTCAGTAGTCTTATATGGCTTTATCGGATCAAATTCAATAATATCGTCTTCATACAGTTTAACTTCATATAGAAAGATCGGAAGATCTTTGAAGTTTATGGCGTTCCTTTGGTAATTGGTAAAATCAGAAGAAACAAAAATTATCCTCGATTGTTCCCAATCAATATCATTCTTCGTAAAACTTTTGTTTAACCGTTCGTTTAACTCTAAAACAAAATCAGCTTTATGATTTAGCATAGCAGACAAATAAGCAAATCCCTGATCAATTACACTGAAACTTTTATCCTTTTTGTACTCTATAATCACAAATGATTTCTGGCTTTCATCAAAAGCTAAAGTATCAATATAAAATTCCTGTTCCAGAGCCTTCACCGAAAATTCTCTATTTGAAGCGCCACTGACGAAATTTATTCCGAAAAGGACTCTCAGATTTGACTCCGTCAATTTCTGAATATCTTTTTCCAAATCCAATTTCTTCTCAGACACTGGACTTAAAACATTCTTTTTTACTTTAAAGATAGTCATAGGAAAATTTTTTTATAAAAAATTATATTTTAAATATAAGTTTTTCTGGAAATCCATAAATGTTGATCTTATTTTCTCAACATCTCCCAACTCTACTTCTGCATCAGCGATAGTTTGATACTTAAGATTTAGCAAAACTGGCAATTTCTCTTCATCAAGCTCTTCCACTCCTCTTTCTTCATACTTTGAAAGTACAAACGTAAGAAATTCTTTTTGTTTTTCATCGTATCCTTCAAAAATCTTTTTCTTAGACTGATCTACTCTCTGAGACCTGGAAATTGGCTGAGTTAGATATGATATATACAAGAGAACATCAAATAAATCACTTTGCTCTGCATCAATCATTTTTTGTAAAGTTTCAAGCTCATCTTTCCCATAACCGATTTCTGCAATTTTGTCTAAAAATGCCTTGCGAGTCGTAGGATTTGACCATATTTTTCTAAGCTCTTCTTCATTCTTAAAAAAATCCGGCATCGCCCCAAACATATTATTCATAAATTCCTGAAGGGAAATTGGCTTACCGTCAGCTCCCCAGAATGAGGTAGATTTCATGTGT
>Ga0209211_10005412_pt1 | contig 19119 bp, 19 predicted proteins | sample RifGroA2_FD_183992 | JGI IMG/M metagenome (GOLD analysis project Ga0209211, IMG submission 183992) | Groundwater microbial communities from Rifle, Colorado, USA - Groundwater A2 (SPAdes) (version 2) | ecosystem: Environmental > Aquatic > Deep subsurface > Groundwater | place: Rifle, Colorado...
AAGGCAGGCCCTTGCAAAAGGAGCGCTCCTGGGTGAGAGGGATCCCTCCGCTCGCCTCGCATTCGCTCGGGCGAAGCGGGCTTCGGTCGGGATGACGTGAGGGTGAGTGAGCAGTTACCAGTGTTTGTACGCGCTCACTGAGCATCTCAGTGTTTCACTGGATTTTTGCGATGAAATATGTTAGAATAAAAGCGTCTTATCAAACATAGATAAATCCGCTCTATGCGTATCCTCTCAACGCGTGCCCAAATCGTGCATCGCCATGTGGCCACTGCCGGCATCGTCGCTCTCTTTCTCGCCTCTCTCGGCGGGTTTTTTGTTGCACAGCAACCGCAGGCGCAGGCGGTGGGAGATGCTTGTGTGTGGCAGCAGGCGGGCAATACCGTCACCGTGCAGGGCAATGCCAGCGCGGGCGCAAAAACTCCTTTATTGGAGAATGGCATCGCGTATCGTTTGACCGCTTCCGGAACGTATAGTTTCTGGACCGGCAACAGCAAGAACCCGCAGGCAGACGCCGAGTTTGCCGATACGACCGATTTGTCAGCGGCGGACGGCGGCAAAGGCGAGGGCTGGCACGATCCAGGTCCCAATCAGAGGACGCCAGGGCTTTCCAACCTGGAATTGTTGGTGGACGGCCTTGACGTGAATTGGCTTTTCAATGGCGCCATGCAGTACAATCCGGCGCACGTGTATACATACGAACTTCAGGGCGCAAATAAAGAAGTTGCGCTCGTAGTGAACGACAATTATTATCAGGACAATGCGGGTGCGCTCTCGGTGAAAGTGGAGCGCTGCGATACCGCCGCGGGCAAGCCGGATCTCACCATCACGGACATCATTCCCCTGCCGTTGCAGCCAGTCGCGGGTGAGGACGTGACGATAACGGTCAAGGGCAAGAACATCGGCACGGCGACACTGGCCAATAACGCGGGGATTCTGAATCTGTACCGCAGTTTCCAGGATTTTGAATTCAGGGCAGGCGCGGAAGCGATGCCGAATCCCTTAAACAACCCCGTAGAGCCGGGCGAAGAGTTTGCGTACGGTTATTCCGGGAAATTCACTTCATCGGGCGCAAAGACATTGTATCTCAAGGTTGATAATGCAAATGAGCTTCAGGAACTTGATGAGGCGAACAATGCGCTGACCAAGACTATGACAGTTGCCAGTGCAAGCATTTCCAAGCCGGATTTGGTGGTGGAAGACATTTCCTATGCGCCCAACTGGAGCACGTTCAGCGGCGTGGTGCTTGCCACGGTATGCAACCGCGGTACGGCGCCCGCGCCTGCGGTGCAGACGCACACGCAATTCACCATCGCGGGCGTTTCGGAGCGCTACGGCAATGCCGGCGGCCTGGCGGTGAACGGGTGCTACCAAGCCTTTACGCTTTTACGCAATTATGTCGGTGATAATGCCTCAGGGACGTATACCGTGCGGGTTGATGCGGATAGGGATGATGGGGGATTTAGAAATAACGTCATAGACGAATCAAATGAAAATAATAACTCGCTCACCAAAGCGATAACGGTCAGTGCCGCGTCCAAGCCGGATTTGGAATTGAGCAATATAGCGATAACCACCGATTCAAATACCAAAAAGGAGCAGTATACTATAACGGTAACCAATATTGGTACGGGAGAGGTTCAGCAGACCGTATATCTAAAATTGGAGAACCTAACTACGAATCAGGTATTTACGTTGAGCGCGAATTACTTACCCGGTGCACCACTGCTCCCGGGGAAAGAGTTTAAGCTGAGCGTGCCGAATCCTGTTTCGGGGCAGGTACGTGCAACAGTGGATCCCGAAAAATTGATAGACGAATCAAACGAGAATAATAATGCTCTCACGAAAACAATCACCGTGACGGACACCGCCCCTGATCCTACACCTCGCATCTCCTACTGGTACGGCAAGGTCAACCAGCACACCGAGGGAGGCGTCTGGAAAACCGATCCGGACGGGGTGTCAGGGGCTGATCTCGACATGCTGACGTATTGCAAGAAGTGGTATCCCAATACCGCGCGCGTAGAAGCCTACAAAATGGAAACCATCACCGACTGGAAAGAGCGGGGCAACGTAAACAGTCATACCAGCACCAGACAAAGTTACAAATGCGTGGAGGGGGATGTGAAGCCGGATTTAGTGGTTGAAGATGTGTGGTTCCAAAAAGCGTCCAGCAGTCATGAGGGTTCCGGAGTCGTACAATATGATAGTTTAGGCGCCAAGGTGTGTAATAAAGGAAACGGTGCAGCGAGTCTGCAGGTATCGGTATTTACTGAGTTTGAAGTAGGAAGTGTGAAGCTGCACAACAGCATGGGCTCTGATCGTCTCTTGGCCGTTCAACAGTGTATATATCCCGTGGTGCCAGTAAATAATGAGCCATCAATTAAATTCAATCAGACATATTCAGTGACAGTGAGAGCTGATCAAAATACTCAGGAGGAAGCGCTTAATAATTTGCTCGACGAATCAAACGAGAACAACAATACCCTCACGAAGACCGTTGTGGTGGGAGACGCTTCTCTCGACCTCACCAACCGCATCTCCTACTGGTACGGCAAGGTCAACCAGCACACCGAGGGAGGCGTCTGGAAAACCGATCCGGACGGGGTGTCAGGGGCTGATCTCGACATGCTGACGTATTGCAAGAAGTGGTATCCCAATACCGCGCGCGTAGAAGTCTACAAAATGGAAACCATCACCGACTGGAAAGAGCGGGGCAACGTAAACAGTCATACCAGCACCAGACAAAGTTACAAATGCGTGGAGGGGGATGTGAAGCCGGATTTCATCGTGACCGATATCGTCATAAAAAAAGATTCACTTATCGGGAAAAATTATATTTACACCACTATTAAAAATATCGGTGGTGCAGGCAGGCCTCATACGATCACCGGTATTGAGGTGAAGGATTTAGACACGGGTGACGTCTATACCAGCGGCGTCACCGCAGCGGCATACCCCACTGGTTATGTCGCCGAAGCGGTTGCCGCATACCCGATTGTCGAGAAGAGCAATGGGGTGTACCGGCTGGAAGCGTTCGTCGATAGTACGAATTTGCATGGAGAGTCCGACGAAAACAATAACAGGCTCATCAAGACCATTGCGCTTGCAGGCGAAGTTGAAATTATCACTCTGCCCGTCAAGGTTCCTTCTTCCTTTGAATTAAGGTCCCGCCAGCGCGCGCAGGTGACGAATCACAAGGACATGATGATTACGCTCAACCGCATCGTGGCGAATGAGCCATGTGCCAAAGAGCCATGCCCGTCGCGTCCCGCCGTGGTTGAGCACATTGAGGTGACGGTTTCCACACCCGGCGGCTGCGGCGCGGGCGCAGACGACCGGTGTTTGGGTGCTCCGGCATTTTCCCAGGACTACTCTCTCAATGAAGGAGCAAGCGTGACCGTGCAAGGACTTACCCTCACCGCGGCTGACATCAATACGCAGCGAGCGATAGTGACCATAGCTTTTCCTGGCGTAACGACAGTCAAGCCGGATTTGATCGTGATCAAATTAGAAGTAGATAACGCTAATGCTTTGACAGAGGTATCTGCTTCCATTAAGAATATAGGTAACAAAAAAGTTTATATTAATAAAACTTTAGGACCGGAGTATATTCGTATAACTGCAGAAATACCCGAACTCAATATAATCACTGATGGGATATTTGGTTCGCAGCTTCCGATAAGTACTGAAGATGAATATCTAGACCCCAACGAATCGATGGACATTACTATTAACATGCCTGACACGGTATTGAGCGTAGGGAAAACATACACCTATAACATTAAAGTTGACGCAACGAATGTAATAGATGAGTCAAACGAGAACAATAATTCTTTGACCAAAACCGTGACAGTGGCTGGGAGTGAGTTCAGCAAAGCAGAGTTTACCAACATCAAGGTTTCTGATATTACTTCAAATTCGGCAGTAATTAGCTGGACTACCAATCAATCAATCACATCTAATCTGCAATGGGGACTAGGCTCGGACGCTAACAATTTAAATTTTACCAACTCGCTTGATCTGGATAGGAATGTTTTAAAGACCTCGCATAAGGTCGTGCTTAATAATCTGCAGCCAAACAGAAGATATTATTACTTAATTGAAGGTCAAGATACTAATGGCTATGGTAGAGGTGGGCCAGGGGTAAGAAGTTTTGAAACCACGAATACATCCACCGGCACCATCACTGGCGGGGGGCACACTGTGAACGGCCGGATTGCCAAAATTCAGTGGCGCACGGATGGCCGGTATAATTGCTCCATTGTGTTCAAGGGTCGTTCAGATATTGGTGATGATTTGCTCTACCCGGGCGCGGGGATCAGCATCTCGTACGCCGGGCAAGATACTTCGGTGCAAGTGGACTTGGGTCAGCTCAATCTACCAAACCGCGAGAGCGACCGCATCGTGTATTACAAGATCGTCTGTCGCGACAGGAACGACGGACACAAAGTGACGGAGTCATCAGTGAATAAAATCGAGCTGTCCGCACCTGTGCCGACGCAGGCGTCTGTCTCCACGACCGGCGCACCTGTGCAGAACGATCCGGAATTCTCGTCAAATACGGAAGTCCTCGCCCTCCGCGAACGCATTAAGCGTTTGGAATTAAGAATCACCGAACTCGAACGCGAAGTGGTCGCGCGCGAGCGCCAGCTCACCACCCGCATCAATGCCAGGCTTACCCAGCAGGTAAAAGGAGAGATCCTTCTTCAGGTCGAAGGCAAAGGCGAAGCCTGGTATGTAGACCTGATTACCGGCCAGCGCTTCTATTTGCAAAATGGCCAGAGCGCCTACCAAGCCTTGCAAGCCTTTGGCCTGGGGATTACCAATGCTGATTTAGCTAAAATCCCCGTCGGCCTGGAAGAGCGCGCCGAGAGAGTAGACTCGGACGGCGATGGCCTTGATGACCGGCTTGAGGAGGCGCTCGGCACTGACCCCAACAATCCCGATTCAGACGGCGACGGATTCAAGGATGGCGATGAGGTGAAAAACGAATACAGCCCGCGCGGACAGGGAAGGCCTTCCTTCAACCGCACACTTGCCGGTAATCTCGAAGGCCGCATCGCGCTCCAGGTGGAATCGCGCGGCCAGGCATGGTATATCCATGACGGCAAGCGGTATTATCTCAAGGACGGCGCATTGGCCTACCAGATTATGCGGTATCTCTCTCTTGGTATTACCAACGACGATATCCGCCAGATCGCGGTCGGGGAGCTTGAATAAATCGTATTCGTACACTCCATGTATGCAGAAGAGACGGTTCAGAGACCGTCTCTTTGATTATAGTGTGCTTGCTTATTCGTATCGGAGTGCTTCGATCGGATCAAGTTTGGCAGCGCGGCGCGCGGGATAGATGCCGAAGGCAAGGCCCACGACGGTGGAAACGGTGAAGGCGAGCGCGATCGCCTCGGGCGGCACGGTGAAGACCCAGTCAGAAATGAAATTGCGCGCGACGAGATAGGCCAAAAACGATGTGGCGCTGCCGAGCAGAATGCCGATAACGCCGCCGGTGAGTGTGAGAAAGAGCGCCTCCATCAGGAATTGCAGGAGGATGTCTTTTTCCCGCGCGCCGACCGCTTTGCGCAGCCCTATTTCCCGCGTGCGTTCAGTGACCGAGACCAGCATGATATTCATGATGCCGATGCCGCCCACGACGAGCGAAATGGCCGCGATGGAAGAGAGGAGCACCGTGAGGGCAAGCGTGACCGTGCCGACGATTGCCGTGGCCTCTGACGTCGAGCTGACGCGGAACGGGTCTTTTGAAAGATCATTTTCAGGATTGCGGATGCCGTGCACATCGCGCAAGACCGTGCGCATTTCCTCCATCGCGATTTCCACCGGGATGACGGCGCGCGCGCTGACATAATTCACATAGTCAATGCCGAGAAGATCTTGGAACGCGGGAAGCGGCGCATAGATCTGCTCGTCGCGGTTTTGGAAAAATTGGGTTCCCAACGGCTCCATCACGCCGATGACGCGGAAGCGCTGGCCATGGATCCGCAGCTCTTCCCCGAGCGGTTCGCGGTTTTCGAAATACGTATCACGCACGGTTTGCCCGATGACCGCGACGCGCGCGCGGGCGCGCACCTCCGTGTCGTCAAAAAATCTTCCCCGTTCCACCTCCACGTCGTTGATGGCGAGTTCGTCGGGAAGTGCGCCCACCACCTGCAATTTTTTGTCCACTTCTCCCGCCACCACGCGCACCTGGCGGAATACGACGCCGGATACCCTATCGAAGGAGGGGTTTTTCTTCACCGCATCGATGTCGCGCTGCTTGAGGAGCCCCAAATCAACCCCGATGGGCGGGCCTTGCTGGTCGCCCGAGCCCGGCTCCACAAATACGGTCTGTGCGCCAAAGCTTGCCACTTGCGACAAAATCAAGGACTGCGCGCCCTGGCCGAGCGAAAGCATGAGAATGACCGAGGAAATACCGATGACAATCCCCAACATGGTGAGAATGGAACGGGAGCGCTGGGTCACGATGCCCCGAATTGAGATTCGAATGGTGTCTTTCAGGCGCATACCTTTGGAAATTCAAAATCCGAAACCCTAAGTCCTAAACAAATCACAATTCCAAAATTCAAACGTCCGCGAAGCGGCAGGAATCCACGGGCTTGCCCGTGGAGGAATGAGCCCCCGCGAAGCGGGCAAGCGAAGCTTGTAAAGTTTGCAAGTGCCACGGCTTTAGCCGTGGGTATCTACATTTCAAAAACATTTGGAATTTTGATCATTGGGAAATTGTTTAGAGTTTAGAGGTAGAGAGCTTAGAAATTAGAGCTTACTTCAATAATTCTCCTGCCGCCGCCACTCTCTTCTTCACTTTTTCATTCGCCACGATTTCCCCGTCGCGCATTTTAAGAATGCGCTCGGCATGTTCGGCGGTGTAGGTCTCATGCGTGACCAGGATGATGGTATTGCCTTTTTTATGGAGTTCCGCAAGCAGCGCCATGATTTGGCCGCCGGACTTTGAGTCGAGGTTGCCGGTGGGCTCGTCCGCAAAAAACACCTGTGGGCCATTGACCAGCGCGCGGGCGATGGCGACGCGCTGTTTCTCGCCGCCGGACAGCTGGGATGAAAGGTGGTTGCGGCGGTGCGCAAGCCCTACTGATTCAATAACTTCTGTTGCGCGCGCCGTAGGATCCTTTACTCCGTCGTACACAAGGGGGAGCATGACGTTATCCAGGACACTCGTGCGGGGGAGGAGATTGAACGCCTGGAACACAAACCCCACTTTTTTGTTGCGAATGGCTGCAAGATCGTCATCAGTCAAATTCATCGTCTCTGCTCCATCGAACCGGTAGATGCCGCTTGTGGGGCGGTCGAGAAACCCCAGGATGTGCATGAGGGTTGATTTTCCCGACCCCGAAGGCCCCATGATAGCGACAAACTCTCCCTCGTTGATCGAGAAGGAGAGGTCGTGGAGGACGGGAGTGATAACGCCGTCATTGACATAGGACTTGGAAAGGTTTTTGACTTCAATGAGCATGGAATTCTTGATTGGTTAGCGTTGTTCGGTAACGGTAACGAAGTTCGTATCATAGTTTGGGTTACGTAGTTCGTCTGGACGGTTGACGAAAACGTAGGACGATGCGACGGACGTAACCGTTACACGATGCGCGTAGCCGACTATCGTTATTTCTTCTTCATCCCCACCACCACCATCTCTCCTTCCTCCAGCCCTTCGAGGATTTCCACCCATCCGCCGTCGGCGCGCATGCCGAGGGTTATGGATTTTTCCGCGGTCGCTTTGTCGTTGAGCACGTCCACGTATTGCACGCCGTTTTTTTCTTTCACGGCGCGCAGCGGGATGGAGAGGCTCTCGTTCCGGCGGTCGGTATTGATCGTCACGTCCGCGCTCATGCCCGGTTTCACCTCCGGCGGCGTGTCGCTAAAGAAAATGGTGACATCATAATAGACGACGTCATCGATGAGCGTTTCTGCGGGATTGACAAAGTGTACCTCACCGGAGAATTCCTGGTCGTCGCCATAGGCATCCAGCGTGATGCGCACGGCATCGCCCTCATTCACTTTGGGGATATCTGCTTCCGGCACTTGCACGGATATTTCGAATGCATTGGCGGCAAAGAGACGGACTATTGTTTCTCCCGGCGTGACGGTTTCACCCGCTTTCACATTTACTTTGGTCACCACGCCGTCGATGGGCGCCGTCAGCGCGGTGCGCGCGCGCAGGGTTTCCGCGGTGAGCAGTTTTGCCAGGGCTTCGTCTACGCGCGCGCGGCGGAGCGCGCGTTCTTCTGCGGTGGGGGGCGCCGTCAGTTTGTCATAATCCGCCTGGGCCTGTTTGCGTGCGCCGTCCGCCTGGGCCACGGACTGCGCAGAGACCGCTTGTACCGTGTCCATATTTTGTTCTGCCGTGGCCATAGCCGCTTGTTTTACCTCAATCGCGGCGGTGCCGTTGGCGCGCGCATTGGCAAGGCTCACGCGCGCGTCGGCGAGATCCGCAATGGACGCATTGATGTCGGTCCAGGCGGCCGCCACATCCGTGCGGTAGGTCGCCACGGTTTTGGGAGCACTCCCCGATACCTGTGCATCCACCAGCGCGACGCTTGTTTCGTGTACGGCGTTTCGCACCGGCACCAGCGAGGCCTCAAGGAGCGGAAACGAGGAGGCGGCTTGTTGCTCCGTGGGCGCTGCGCGGAAGGCGGCGAGCGCCGTTTTGAAGCTCTGCCAGGCGGCCGCGACCGCTTCATACGCGTTCTCCGCTCTTGCTTGAGCTTCTACGTTAGTAATGGTGAAGAACAGTTCGAAATTGTTGTTTTCCGCATAGAGTTCATCCAGGATATTGCGCACACCTTGCGCTTTTTTTTCCGCAGTATTGGCGGCGGACACCGCGGCTGCCAGTTTTGCGTCAATATCCTGCGTGAGATTCGTGCGCGCGGCTTCCCACGTTACCCGCGCTTCGGCCAGGGATTGTTCGGCTTTAGCGCGGTCTGCGGCGGCGCGCGCCACGGTCTGCACAAGGCTTTCCTGCGCATTGTCGCGCGCTACTTCGGCCACGCGTTTTTCGCCGGCGGATGCGCCGACGATGAGCTGGTCGTATTCCGCCTGCGCGGCGGCCACTGCTGCCGCGGCGTTCGCTACCGAAGCGTCTGCGTCGCGCTGGTTGAGCGTTACGAGCACGGCGTCTTTGGCAATACGGTCGCCTTCTGCGACGGCGAGGGAGGCGATCTGCCCCTGCTGTTCAAACGAGAGCTGGATGTCCGAGGTGGCCTCCACTTTTCCTGACGCAGAGACCGATTGCAGGAGCGCGCCGCGGGTGACCGCTTCCGTGAGATAGGGGCTGTCTTTTCCCTTGCGCGCGAACGCCCAGATTACGCTGCCAATTATGACCGCACCGATGATGATTGCAATGATTTTTTTCATATGTTCAATTTCAATCTCACCCGCATTAAGTATATCACGTCAGATGCATCGCAAGTAGGGTAGGAGATGACGGCGTGGCTTGATTATTTCGGGCGTTCTAGTAAGATAATAGCAACTTGGGCAGTAAAAGGTCGATAATATCAGATGAAAAAGGTAAGAATTTATGAATTTCAACAAATGTCAAATCATAACTAAAGAGGAGAACGAGAAGGAAGCGGTGAGGCTGTATGGTCAGTGTGATATCGACGTTGGATAGTCCAATCGATCGTTCATGAACGATGTTCGTTCTGGGGAGATGTACTTCAGAGCTAATTTTGGTTATGATGTCAGATTCCCGCATTCCACGCCTGCATGGAAATACGTACACTGATAACGTGGAAGGTGGTTATATGCTGGTCTATAATCCTCTCTCCGAGAAAGGTGTGGCAGTTTTAAATAAAGAAGCTGCTTTTTTGTTTCAACAAATCGATCAAAAGAAAACCCTGCACGATATTTTTCTCCAAGCGCAGGGGCTTGACCGCAATGTTGATTTCCATGATGTAGCGAGTGTATTCGAAAATTTTTTCTCTTCAGAAATAATTTATTTTGATACCCCGCGCGTCAAAAATAAATTTTTTAGAGGGAAGCCAAAACATCTTGGCGTATGGCTGCACATCACTAACCAATGCAATTTGCGCTGTACGTATTGTTATGTGTGGAAGACGCATGAAAAAATGAGCGATGCGACCGCGCGGAAGGCGATTGTAACGATTGTCCGCGATGCAGTGCGGCACGGGTTTGAAAAAATTATCTTCAAGTTCGCCGGCGGAGAATGCCTGCTGGCGTTTCCGCTAATCCTCGATTTGGTGCGCGAAGGCAGAAGACTCGCTGGGAACGTCGTCGCAATAGATTTTGTTGTATTAACCAACGGCGTGCTTATTACCGAAGACGTGGCGAGGAAGCTCAAGGAAGAGCGCATAAAAGCGGCTGTTTCCCTTGATGGTTTGGGGGAATATAACGACGCGCAGAGGATTTTTCCGAGCGGGTTAGGAAGTTTTCAGTATGTGGAGCGGGGAATTCAAAGTTTGCAGCATGAACGCGTCCCGTTTAACGTGTCCGTTACCATCACTGCGCGCAATGTCGAAAATGTCCCACAACTCACTCATTATCTCCTTGAGCGGAGTATCCCGTTTGCATTCAATTTTTACCGGGAAAATCCGTATGTGAAAGAAGCAATGAGGAGCGATGAAGAAACACTTATCGCGTGTCTCAAGAAGGCATACGGGCTGATTTCTCAATGTCCACCACGTCATAGCGTCATGAACGGGCTTCTGGATCGCGTTGTGTTTACGCGTCCTCACGTGTATACGTGCGGCATGGGAAATAGCTATCTTGTGGTCAGGCATGACGGAAAGATTGCGCCCTGTCCCGTAGCATTAGATGAAGTAAGCGGTTCTATCGACGATGAGGATGTAATTGACACCATGCAACGTAGTCAATTTGCCAAACGAAGAAACGTGCCGATTGAGAGAAGAACTTCTTGCATGGATTGCCAATGGAAGTATATTTGTTGTGGCGGATGTCCGCTTTTAAATTTTGAACCAAAAACAGGGGCGAATGCCCGCTCTCCGTATTGCGCGGTCTATAAGGCGCTTATTCCGGAAGTGTTGAAGGTTGAGGCCAAGCGGTTGTTGGCCTATGGCACGAGAGAGGCGCAGGAACTGCCTGGTTCACTCGCATCTTGAGGTTGGGGAGATGGGTAAACATTGAGTATATGCGTTGATGACGTATATCCGGCGCATGTGGTATACTTTGGTCATCATTATGATGACGCATGCGAAAATTTTCATTATCATCATCCTCTTGCTTGCTACGGGCGCGAGTGTGTGGCAGTGGCGCGCGCAGCGCAAAGAACCACCGCAGTCCGTCCCGCCGCAGGGGATTGAGACGCCGCAGGATCAGTGGGCGGGGGAAGTTGTGGGTACGGTAGTCGTGCAACACCGTTTTCTCAACGGGACCCATATATATAGCGGAACACTGACCACACCAACCCCCTGCCACCAGGTGTCTGCCGACGCGCGCGTCATGGAATCCTACCCCGAACAGATCGTGCTCGCGCTCACGCTGCAGGAGCCGGAGCCGGACGCCGTGTGCGTTCAGATGATCGCCGAACTGCCGTTTACCGTGCAGGTCCGCGCATCCGAGGAGGCGTCGGTGAGAGGAGAATTGGACGGCGCGCCGGTGCGGCTCGAGCTAATCGAGGGGGGGGATGGTATACACGCGCCTTCGCTCGGCATTGAGCTCATGCCTTAATGAGTGGTCTATTGCTCCATTGTTAAATGGTTATCGGCGGGAAGTTGCCCCCATTTAACGAAATCCCCAATTTCCGCTATACTCAAGGACGTATACACAGGGTATTTATCCACATCCCTTTTCGGGAATATCGTTTTTCAAAGGTCCCCATCTCCTTATTAACTCATAGCAATACCTCACACTTATGGGCAAATCAATGACAAAGACCCAATTCCTCCAAGCGCTCGCAGAGAAGACCGGGCACACGAAGAAGGAGGTGGCGGGCTTCGTAGATTCGTTGGTGTCTCTCGTGTACGGCGAGGTCAAGAAGACCGGCGAGGTCACCTTGCCGGGACTGGGCAAGCTCATGAAGAAGTTCCGCCCGGCTCGCATGGGCCGCAATCCCGCGACCGGCGAGCAGATCCAGATCAAGGCGAAGACGGTGGTCAAATTCCGCGTGGCCAAGGCGGCAAAGGACATGATCCTTGGCGCATAATGACGGTATCGCTGCAGAAAATATCCAGCGCCCCCTTACATCGGGGCGCTGTTCGTTTTTCGGAGTGGGTGATATACTGTGTAGAGCGAGAAAGTGGTTGTGAGAGAAAAGTTACCTTTACCCTATTTATCGTTATTACCTTATAGACACTATGGAGCATATCAAATCGCCAAAATTCATTCTCGGGTTTCTCGGAATCCTTGCGGTGACCGCGGTCGTCATCGTCGCGCTCGCGCGCAATCCGTACGGCAATCCGCCTCCGCAGTTCAACGCGATTGGCGAGGGCAAAGTGCTCGTGGCGCCGGATGTCGCCATGGTACGCGTGGGATTTGCGACCCCGCCGAAAGCAAACGCGTCGGAGGCCGTGAAGGAGAATACGTTCGTGATGAACCGGATACTCACGCTCGTCGCCGAACAGGGCGTCGCGCAGGATCAGATCAAAACGGTGAACTATACGCTGACGCCTCAGTACGAATATCCTGACGGCCGGCAGCGCCTGCTTGGCTATGTCGCGTCACAAGAGCTGCAGCTGAAGATCAAGGATTTGGCAAAGGTAGGGGATGTCATCGGCGCCGCGACCGTCGGAGGCGCCAATCAGGTGAGCGACATCCAATTTACGCTCGAGAATCCGGAGGCGGCCAAGGCAGAAGCGCGGGAAAAGGCGATTGCGGCGGCAAAAGTAAAAGCAGAGGCATCGTCGCAGGCGGCGGGATTGACGCTCAAGAAATTGATCAACATGTATGACAGCGAGCCGTACCCTACCCCCCTGTATGACGGCAAGGGGGGCGTGGGCGGCGGCGGAGCGGGATCAGTGCCGGTGTCGCAGGGGAGTTATGAAGTGGTGGTGCAGGTTACCCTTGTGTATGAGGTGAAGTGATTGCTACATTGCCACATTGTTATCGATTAGAAGTGTAACAGTTTAACCATTTAACAATGTAACGTATGTCTCCCACTCAACGATTTTTCGCAACCGTTCTTGGCGTGATCGCGAGCGCCGTCGTGCTCATCGTCGCGGTCGTGAATCTCGGCAAAACGCCATCGCGCATTGAAGTATCGACTGCCGAGCCGGCTAACAGATTCTCGGTGTCGGCGGAAGGCAAAGTCCACGCGCCACCCGACGTCGCGCTCATGAGCTTCGGCGTCACGAGCGAGCGCGCCACCGTGGATCAGGTTACCAAAGAGAACACCGACAAGATGAACGCCGTCATTGCCGCCATCAAAGACCGCAAGGTTGCGGATAAGGATATCAAGACGATCGTCTATCAGCTCAATCCCGTCTATACGTATCCGCCGAGCGGGCGTGCGTACATCCGCGGCTATTCTCTGCAACAGCAGGCGCAGGTGAAGGTGCGGGATTTTGACGCGGTAGGCGACGTGATTGCCGCGGCGACTGCGGCAGGGGCCAACGAGGTGGGATCGTTGCAATTTACCATTGACGATCCCGAGACCCTGAAGGCGCAGGCGCGCAAGGAAGCGATCGAGAAAGCGAAGCAGAAGGCGGAAGCGATTGCCGACGAGTCGGGATTGCGTTTGGGAAGCTTGCTCAATGTCAGCGAATCAGGCTACACGCCGCCGGTGCCGATGTATGACCGTTTCGCCATGATGAAGGCTGATGCGGCCGAATCCGCGCCTGCGCCCGCTATCCAGGCTGGGGAGCAGGAGATACAGATGAGTGTGACGCTGACATACGATGTGGAATAATGAACGAATCCGCGAGTTCAATTTCCTTCTGCGGAACTCGCGTGCCTCCGGCACCGTCCCGCTAAGCTCCCACCCCAATGTCCCCAGCTTATCGGGACTCGCTCAAGCAGTCCTCGTGCGGAAATTGCCTCGCGGACTCGTAAGTCAGCGGGGGAGGGAGAGAAATAAAACGTCCCCTGCGTAATGTCGGGGGGCGTTTTGAGTTACAGAATTAAATTCAGTTATTTCTCTTCGGCTGGCGTTTCGGGTTCATCGCCCTTCTTCACGTTCTTTTTCTTCTTAAACTCCTCCACGGTTTTTTTCACTTCGCCTGCCATTTCCTGCGCCGTTTTTTTCATCTCCGTTGCCACGTCCGTCAGATGCGTGCGATTGAGGTCAGAGCCGCTCTCGCCTTCAAGCGGCACGATAATCCAGAGCACGATATAGAGGAGCACCCCGAATCCGCTCATGAGCGTGAGGAGTACGAAGGCAAGGCGCACGATCGTGGCGTCGATGTTGAGATATTCTCCCAGGCCCCCGCATACGCCGGCGATCATTTTATTGGTGCGAGAACGATAGAGTTTTTTCATATCCGCCTACATTTTGCACGTTATGAGTGCAAAAATTTGATTAGGGATAAGTTCATTATTCGGATGAGTTCGGAGCGTTCCGCACAACGTAGGAGGCATACTCCTTAATTAATATATTCCATCTCACGCCGTTCGTCAAAAAGGGTGTCTTTCTATATATTCCCTTGCCTCTTGCAGCACCTGTTTGCTTTCGGGGAATGTCAGTTGGACGAACGCTTCGTCATACGGAAGCCAGAGCGCATTGTCCACATCGCCGTGGAAGCCGTTGACGCGTTTGGGATACACAACCTCGCCGATGAAAAAGACGACTTCTTTGGGCACGCGCGAGCCGTCCGGCAAGGGAAGGAGGTACTGTTCGCGCAGGGTGACGCCGGGAATCACGCGCACGTTTGTGATGCCTGTTTCTTCCTGGAATTCCCTCAAGGCCGTCTCTTCCGGCGTTTCATCTCTCCGCGGCGTTCCTTTTGGAAATTCCCAATGCCCGTTGATATTATGCACCAGTAAAAAAAGAAATCCTTCAGGGATCTTTTGCACGGGAACAATGCCGTAGGAGCGAAGCACATTCATACATAATGCGGTAGGGGTACTATATCAGGAGTTGACCGCTATCGCAAATCCATAGTACAGAAAGAGCAAAGAGGGTGGGCATAAAGCACCCGGTCGTCGAGGCTGAAAGAATTTTATGAAAATTCTTGCAGGGTCTTCGACCGGGATTTTTTCGTAGGCAGATCATAGGTTTCTCCGATGAAATAGGTCTATAAATTACATTTGTCGGTTGCTGACGAAGAAATTGCACACAAGATGTTGCAAGAATTCCTATTGTCCCAATAAAGACGAATGCTACTCCGAATTCCTTTGGAACATCGCCAACGAACAGAGATAAGAAACCGATGACTGCCACGACGGTTGTGAAAAAGAATAAATATTTTTCCATTACTTCTCACCTCCTTTCTTTTTTGTTGAGAAGTTTTTTTACACCTTAAGCGTCGCAGAGAGAGAGAGAGAGTTGTCAATAGCCGCGGAAGGACTCGGAAATTTTGCAATAAAAAACCGCCGGTGGGCGGCGGGGCATTGCTCGCAATGGCGCGTCAGGGCGCGAGGCTGAATTCGGTCAATCCTTTTTTAATCACCGCGTCGTCCACTTCATGCCCTTTCATGAATATCACTTCTTCCGAATAATCAATGTCATGGAAGTATCCGAGTTGCTCGCGGAAGATTCTCGCGTTGAATTCGTTGCCAAAAACCTGTTTCGCTTTGTCCGCGACGCACTGGATGCCGTGATGCAATTTCAAGATAAAATAAAGATCAACATAATCCTTCCACTTCGCCCGCCGGCCCAATGCAAAGGCCTTCATCGCGGCAAGCGTTACCAGATCAGGCAGCCTGCACGTCCCGTCAAAATATTCAGCATATTCGATTGGGTAAGGGTAATGGAAAAAGGTGAATCTGATGTCATGGATTGAAAGCGTGAATTGTCCATTTTCGTCCCGGAAGACGCGATCGATAGTCTCGCGTCGCGAGATTTTTTTCCCGACCTTGGCGTTGTCGAATTCCTTGCTCGAAAACAGATCAAAATCGATTGACCGTCGATGGCCGAGGTGGAGCGCGATTGCGGTGCCGCCTACCAGCCCGAAGTCTTGAGAGAAAGACTTTACTAGCGGCATGAGGGCGGATTGCGCGGGCGTGAGGATGTCAGGATGCATGGCGGTTGAAATAGAGTTTGAAATAATTGAGAGTCGATGGGTGATAGTTCACCCTCATTCGATTGGTCGTTTGTGCGCGGAAGATCGCGGCGGCCTTCTTGATGCCGAGGATGGCAAAGAGCGTTTTCACATCGTCCCAGTCGCCATAATTGAGCACGGCCTCCACGATCGCCGCGTTCGAGAGTTTGTCGTAATCCTTCACATACCAGATGAGTTGTTTCCTGTTTTTTATGAAATCATGAATGGTCATACGAATGTATTATATCATATTTCAGGCGCTTAACAAAATAAAAAACACCCGAGCAATCGTCCAATCATGCGCGGGTGTTTTTCTTGCCTTAAGACGTTATTTTTATAAAGGCAAGAGCCCCCAGCCCTCCCCCCAGGAGGGCTAGGGCGATTTTCATCCACAACGGTGGGTTGAAAATCACAATTGCGGCGGCACATACCGTCGCGATCGTTAATATCGCGACGGTGGCGATTAATGTTACCACCAAAGCTTTTTTTTGCTCTTTATCCATCTTTTTTTCACCTCCTTTCAGGTGCCCGGTTTTTCTAGGACGTCGTGTCCGCAGAACCGGTTTTTTGTTCGCCCCCACACCGGTTTGGTGCGGGGATATTTTTTTCACCATGAGCGTCGCAGAGAGAGAGAGAGAGAGTTGTCAATAGGGGGGAGGAGCCCGTTGTACGTTGAAATAATTAAGAGGAGGTGATACTGTAGAAGCACTATGGAATACGCGGTGATTCAAAAAGCCTTTGATTGGGTGGTGCGGGCATCAGGTGAGGGGTTTTTGCAAGAATCGGAATACTGCCAGACGCGGGATGTCTTTCTCGGCCGCCTCGACCATCTTCGCCTTGCGTGGGAGAGAGTACCCATGAAGGACGCGCCGTTGCTGATCGCGGTATTGGGAGAAATCGGCAACAACGCGTATGATCACAATCTCGGCAACTGGCGCGACGTGCCGGGAGCGTATTTTGCCATTGATCAGGACAAGCGCCTCTTTGTGATCGCGGACCGCGGGCAGGGAATCAAGCAGACGATTGCGCGGGTGAAGCCGGATATACAGAATGACGAGAACGCATTGCGGGCAGCGTTTACCGAGACTATTTCCGGACGGTCGCCGGAGCAACGGGGGAACGGGCTGAAATTCGTGAAAGCGGCGATCGAGCAAAACCAGTGGCGCCTCGAATGTTATTCAGGTACGGCGGTGATACGGTTTGAGGGGGGCGAGACTTTCTTGCAGGCGCATCAACAGGCGATGCAAGGAACCGTAACTGCGATCCACCTATGAATTTGGAGCTAAAAAAATTCGGGACAATGCTCATTTCCCGCCCTGCCGGGCGGGAGGCGTGGTTGGCGGCGCGGGCGTATACGCTTCCGCAATCTTTGCGCGGTCAGATCGTTGTGGATTTTTCCGGCGTGGCGGTCTTGGCGCCCTCTTGGGCCGACGAGTTCCTGACCAAACTGGTGGAGAAGTATGGCAAGGAGGCGGTCTCCTTCGCGCATACCGAAAACCCTTCCGTGCTTGCGACGCTGAAGACCTTGCGCCTTACTTGAGGCATGGCAGGAACATGGCGGTGTCTGGCGTACTGGAGAAAGATTCTTCACGGAAAATAAAAACACCCGAGCTGCGTCTTGCATGCGCGGGTGTTTTTTGTACGCCCCTACCTTACTGCAGGAGGGGCGCACATTCTGGCGCGGTTGTTAGTAATAACAGCAGCACCAGAAAAATCAAAAGTACTACATTATTTTTCATTTTTTCACCTCCTTTTTTCCGGCTATTCTAGAGCATCCGAGCCCGCAGAGCCGGTTTTTTTTGGTTATTTTTTTTCGTTTTGAGCGTCGCAGAGAGAGAGAGAGTTGTCAAGGGCGGTGAGAGGGTGAGAGTTAGTAGAGTTCATAAAGTCCGTGAAGTCCATAAAGAGATTGTAAAAAACTGAGGGAAATGCTAGGATTTTACCGTATGGAATTAAGTGAAACGCAGAAGGGGAAACTGGAGCAGGCCGCGAAAAAGCACGGTCTGACGCTGGTGCTCCTATTCGGCTCGCGCGCGGATGGCGGGGTGCATGCGGAGAGCGACTGGGACGTCGCGGTGCAGATGAAGGGGTTTGATTGGATGAAGTATTCGGAACTCACGTGGGATATCGCGGAGGCTCTCGGTGTGCCGAGTGAACGGCTTGATCTCTCCAGCGTGGATATCGCCGACCCGTTATTTCTCAAAAAGATAAGCGATACGAGCGTCGTGCTCTACGGCGATTCGCGCGCGTATCAGGGATTTCTCCTCAAAGCATTTCATCGTTACGAGGATTACAAACCGTTTTTGGCGCAGGAGGCCCAGGCGGTAGGCCGATACGTGCGCCAGTACGCCTATGCCCATTGATGAGGAAATAGTGCGCAGAAAAATCAAATTCATCGGCGAGGATTTCGAAAAGCTCAAGCCGATCGTTGCCGCGTCGTATGACGAATTCATGGCGCGTGAAGTCGCTCAACCGGCGTTGGAACGCTATCTTGAGCGCATCATCGGTCGCATGATTGATATCAATTACCATTTCGTGCGGGAGCTTCGACACCTTCCGCCGAAAGACTACTTTGAATCATTTAAGGAATTGGGAAATCTCAAGATAGTGTCCTTCGCAGCGGCGAACGAACTCGCGCGTTATGCGGGGCTCCGCAATCGGCTCGCGCACGAATACGATGAGATCGATGCGCGCGTTCTCTATGAACAGGCGAAGAAGTTCTTGGACGAACTTCCCGAATACCTGCGCGCGGTGGAAGAGTTTATCTCGAAGTAGTATTAGTATTTGTTTTTTTGTTTCTTCCCGATCCCGTCAAAGGGCTCGGTCGGGGATGATAGTTTAGGAAGTATGGAACGAAGTTTATCTCTTGAGACTACGCAAAAAGTCGGCCAGGCGGTAGCGCTGAAAGGCTGGATACACGCGCGGCGTAGCCACGGTAAGATCGTGTTTTTCGACCTGCGCGACCGGGGCGGGCTGG
>Ga0209211_10005413_pt1 | contig 19118 bp, 13 predicted proteins | sample RifGroA2_FD_183992 | JGI IMG/M metagenome (GOLD analysis project Ga0209211, IMG submission 183992) | Groundwater microbial communities from Rifle, Colorado, USA - Groundwater A2 (SPAdes) (version 2) | ecosystem: Environmental > Aquatic > Deep subsurface > Groundwater | place: Rifle, Colorado...
CTTCTTGGCCAACTGGCGCAGCCGCGGCTCCACCGGACTCAAATTGCGTGCGGGTATTGAGGTATTGGCTGAAACTTTTGGCTAAGCTCGGCTCACTGCTCCCCGCAACTTGGAAAGAGTTATAGAAATTTATGGCGACGATATTTCCGGCGTCCATTACTACCCGAGTGAAAAACAAACTGAAATTTATCAGAACAGCGGCGATTATAAGTTTTGCTAACATACTGCGGATGTTGTATGAAGATAATTGGAGAATAGTAGAGATGGCGATGTAAAGCAAAATGAAAATGAAACTCATATTGACCAAGTCGCGAATGAGTTTCCAACCATCTTTAACGGCAGGTATATTGAATTTTGCCGTGTTTAGCGAATAGGCAATGGTCGCATCCAATAAACTCCCGGCCCAAGCTAAAATATAACCGGCGATAGGAACAAAAAAACTGTCAATAACTCCAGTTATACCCTCTATGAGACACTTAAACCAAGTGCTGGGGCGATAAAGACTACATCCGCCAGGACTAATAGTAGGTTCTGCCGATGGTGTTGGGGTGAGTGCTTTAGCAACATCAGGTATAACTGGTTGCGCTTTGACTATATTCACCGGCGCCAAAGCCAAAGGCGTGGCGATGAGGCCGACCAGGACGACGGCGAGAATCAGTTTTTTATTTTTTTTAAAAAAATTCAATTCCATTATTTTTTAAAATTCAATACTTATTGCGGAATTAGCGGCGGCGGGGGTGGCGGCGTTGTCGGCGGCGGAGCGCTTCCTCCGCTTCCTCCGCCTCCGCTTCCGACTGTTATCTTTCTGACCAGCGGATTACTATTCACTCCAGCCGAATCAGTCGCTGTGTAGGTAATGTCGTAAGTGCCGGCCATAGTGATGTCAACGGTGCCGGTGTATCCAACAGCGGTCGCCTCTCCCTTGAAATCCTTGCCTTCAACGCCCGTCGTATAATCAAATGTTCCTCCAACCGCCACCGTATCCACCGCTTCCGAAGTGATTGATATGGTCGGGCGGGGGTGATTTAACGCCTGCAGTTCGGCCAAAGCGACGCAACCACTTCGACTTAAACCCACATTGCCGGTTCCACTTGATAGTAACCTGATTTTAGTTGAAAGTTGGCAACCGATTGTGGGGGACGCTGAACATAAATTGATTGTTATCGGGTCTGGAGTGGTGACACCACTGACAACTTGAGAGCCAACCTCCGCTGCGCCGTTGTAGATTTTAAGAGTTATTCCATTTAGCAGGTTCCAAGCGTCATAAATGTCGCCACTCCCGCTCTGTTTAATAGTTGTTGCTGGATAAATTATGATTTTATCCAAATAAGTGCTAACCGAACTTGATACATTATATTCCACTTCCCACCACCCTTGGCTTCCGTTTGTGGCCGGACAGGCGACGGCGGTGCCAAAAGAGAAACTATCTCCGGCTGGCATAGTGCTACCGTCATTGGCGTAGGATGAAAGGTAAGTACCTATGCCACTAACACTTAACACAGCTGAACTTTTTGTCAGGGCGCTACCGTTTATATTCATAGCAATGTTTATTGATGGCATCGGCTCTTGTCCGCTCTGATTAACCGGCGGGATGCTGCTACTAGCCACATTGTCAACCGCTCCTTGAGCGCCAGTCCAGAAACCCAATTGGCCGCAGTATTTGGTGAGAAGGGAATAGACTTGGGATTGGCTGGTCGGTGTTGTTGACGGTGGAACAGATGACGGAGTATCTTTATCCGGCCAAGGTGTGGCGATGGCGCCATTGAGTGGGTCTTTTACATTCCTTGTAGTTGGTGGAGTTACGGCGCTGTTTATATAACTGACATTTACATTATCAACACGGGCGTAATTACCAATAGTTGAACAATTAAAACCTTCAAACCCCGCCGGCGCGGTGGCGCCCGAGCCGACATTGAAGACGCCGGCCGCCTTGTCGCTCTCAAATTTATTGCGGTAATAATTGGTGCCTTTGGTGGTGCCGGAGAAAATACCGGCGGCGCTGAAGATTGAGCCGATCATTTGATCAAAGAGAGCGACGAAAATGGCGTCAATATCGGTGGCGGAAACATATTCGTCAACTTGGGCGCCAACGACTTTGCCGATGCCTTCCTGAACCAATTTACCCGGCGTGACGGTTTCCCATCTTTCGCATATTGGTTCACCTTCCGCCAATATTGGGTCGGACATTGGTCTGCCTTCGGCCAATCCAGGATCAAGTGGCACACATCTTTTGGTCGCCAAAAACCCGCTGCCCCAATCGGCTTCTTTGCCGGCCGTGAATTTTTGATTGGCGATGCGGATTTCCAATTCGCTTTTGGCTAAAGCGAAAGCGCCGTAAGGATTGTTTTGCGGTTTGGTGGTGAGGTCAAGCCAGCTTTGCCAGCTGTTGCGGTAAGCCAATCGGTCGCCGGCGCTGGTGACATTGCCGATAACATCGGATAAAGTGCACCTGATGCGGTCGCGGAACTTAGGCCCCCAATACTGAAGACCCAAAGCTAATCTTATATCCAAAGCGAACGGACTGCATAAGAATTTAAGGTCGCTGCCGTAAATCATTTGACCGACGCCTCTATCAACCACATCGGCAAAGAAGCCCTCTATATCGCTGATGAATCTGGGGCCCGAACTGTCAAAACCATTGTTAATCCAATCCACGATGCTGGCAAGAAATTGGTGAATCATTTCTTTGACCAAAGCTTTAACCATTGGTTCAATAATGCAGACTTTAACCCAAGACCCGAAATTACTGCCGGCGCTGCTGGCGGTACTACTTTGCATCGGCTGATTTTGAATAGGAATGCTCATAACCGTCATCAGTCCGCCGATTAATTTACTGATGAAACCCATAATGAGGCCGGCAATACAGCTGGTTTGGGCTTCGGCTTTTTTCGGGAAGAGCAAAACGCCGCCGGGCAAGGCAACCATAGCGACGATTGCCACCAAGATAATACCGGCCGTAATTTTTTGGAACCAAGTTTTCATAAAAAACTTTCTTTATTGGCTCTATTTTATCAAATTTATAAACCGATAGCCCGTTTCCGTCTGTGCAAAACTCACGCCGCTGGCTTCCAAGCCGCTACCGATGCTTTGCAAAAGTGGCAAAAGATTGCCGGCGGCGTCGGGATAATTTTTCAAGCCGGCGGCGGCTTTAATTGGGTCGGAAAAAGTCAATTTCATCGCTTCAATGCCGGTAAGAACGGTGGCGATAGCGTTAGTCAGAGTGAGATGGTCGGGTAAAAAGGTTTTCGGTACCGAGATTTTTAACAAGCCATTTAAGATTTTTTTATAAGCGGCGATATTGGCGTCAAGTTTCGTTAGTTCCAGCGGGTTGTTGTTTTCGGTGGCCCGCTGAAGCACCACCAGTTCGTTTTCCATATCCGGAATTTCATCGGCGATGAAGAGCGCGCCGAATTCGTTGCCGTAGCGGCGAATGTCGTCGGGCGTTTCGTTCGCGATAACTTTGAAATCGGCGGCGGCGTAAGTTTTTGCCGCCATGACCGTCGCCTCCTTATCAATGTAGGTTTGAACCAAATCGGAATAATTTTCAAAATCCGCCGGATCGCCGCCGCCGTTTTGTTTGAGGGTGACATAACGAGTAAATAACTCGCGAGAAAATTGAGCGGAAGTCGTGAGCGGGCTCGCGGTTTTCGGCGTGGTGGAAGCGGTTTCCAAAGTGAGTTGGTCATTCGGGCCTTTTTTCAGCGGGTCGCGATTTTGGGCGATTTCTTCACCGTCGCTTGTTCCGTCCGCATCGGTGTCGGGATTATTGGGAGCGGTTTGCCAAAGGGCTTCTTCCCAATCCTTCAAGCCGTCATGGTCGGTGTCTTTAGTGGCGACGGAATCAATCAGTTTTTGGTCGGTAACCGAAAGAACGCCTTCATTGTTGATTGTTTTCGCCTGGTTTTTGTATTCAAGCAAAGCAAAAATGCCGCCGATGACGATGAGGCAGACGATAAAAACCGGAATAATTTTTCTGGTTGGTTTTACCACCGAACTTTATTATATCAAAGTTTTCCGGCAATCTTTTGGCAAAGTGTGGATAGCGGAGAAAATCTTCCTTGTAAAGGGAGAGCCCCGCCGTCAGACGGGGGAGGGATTTAAAATTAGAAAATCCCCCGTCCCGATGGACATCGGGACACCCCCTTTACAAGGGGGATTGGGGGAGATTAAGATTTTCGGGACTTATGGTAAAATATCGGTAATGAAAAAAAAAGTCTGGCTTTGGTCGGTGGCGTTTGGGGCGGTGATTGTTTTGACAATTGCGTTGCTGACTTTGCGCGTCGGAATAAAAACACAAAATCCGTTACCGATATCTAAAAGCGTCCAGACGCAAATTTCCGAGAGCGAAAACTTTTTGGAAAAAATCGGCGCTAGCGGCGATTCAAATATCACCTCAATTCTTGAGCGCGGAAATCCGCTTGAGGTTTTTGAAACCGTGAGACAACAAACGGTGAAAACCGAAACCAATGCCAACTCAAAACCGGAAAGCGTGCCCCCCTCCTCGTCTTTTTTGCCGAATCAAAACGAAATGGCCGAACCGGCCATTCCGGCCGATTTCAACACTCAAAATGTCGGCGATATGATTTCGGCGGTTTGGAAAGTTGGTCGCGAACAGGGTTTCACCGAAGAGCGATTAGTCTTGATTGAAAAAGAGGTCAGAAGCGCCGTGGCGGCCACTTCCACCAATTATATGGAACTTTTTATTTCGGAAATGAATAAAATTGGCCAGCCGGTTTCCAAAGCAGAAAATCCCATTGTTTCATTTTTGGTAAAATTACTAGCACCTAAAGCATATGCTCAAAGTGGCGGCCAGAATTTCGGCGGCATGGTTTTGTTTCCGTTTTTTTGTCCTTGTAGCGGCAATTGGCTGGTTGCGATGATGCCTTATCCGCCGAGTACTATCGCTTTAATCACTCACTATATGGGCGCTCAAATGTTTTTAAATTACAATTTTCCTTTCAGTCGTTTTGTTCTAGGCAAATACACTTCAGGCGGCGCGCCATGTCTAATTTATGTCGTATATGGTTGCATCACTTTACCTTCGCAAGGCATGACGACGCCGATGATTGGCACCTCGGGCGTGTAATTTTTTATTTAATCTCCCTTTGAAAAAGGGAGTGTCCCGATGTTACATCGGGACGAGGGATTTACAAATTTTTCGCCAGATATTTCCACTGTCTAAGGGTTAAATTCTCGGCGCGGGCGTTGGGGGCAACGCCGCAATCGGCGAGAACTTTTTTGCCGGCCAGCGTGATGATTTCTAAATTATTTATCAGCAATTTGCGTTTGTGGGCGAAGCCGCGTTTGACGACACTGAAAAATCGTTTTTCGGAAACATCGGTGAAAAAGTCGCGCGAGATTTTATCAATGACAATTACGGCCGAATCCACTTTTGGTTTGGGGGTAAAAAGTTCGGCAGGGACTGTTTCCAAATATTTTGGTTCCGCATAGGCTTTGATGGAAATTGATAAGATGCTTTCTCTAAATCTGTCTTCGGCTGATCGAGCGACCGAATCCAAAGGATTCGGTTTAGCTTTGCCTTGGCCGAGCGAGCCATTCGCTTTAGGCCGCCCTAAAATTCTCTCCGCCACTTCTTTTTGGACCATTATTACCATTTTGCTTGGTTGAACAACTTCGCTTAAAAAGTGCCGTAAGAATTCGCCGGTGATGTAATAAGGGATGTTGGCGACGATTTTGTAGCCGCCGGCCTGCAGGCCGACGGTGGCCGGGTCAAATTTCAGAATGTCGGCGCCGATGATGACCAGTTTGTTTTGTTTGAATTCTTCTTTGAATTTTAAGGTGAGATAAAAAACCAATCGTTCGTCTTTTTCCACGGCGAACACTTGGCGGGCGTGCGGTAAAATTTTTTCGGTTAGCGCGCCCTTGCCTGGGCCGACTTCCAAAACCAAATCGTTTGAACGGATTTCGGCGGCCTCAACCATCCGTTCGGCCACCGCCGGCGATTTCAAAAAATTTTGCCCGTAAGTTTTGTTTGGTTTCATTATTTTTCTTAATCTCCCTTGTAAAGGGAGTACCCGAGTTTGCGAGGGGGAGGGATTTTTAAAATCCCCTGCCCCGATGTCCATCGGGGCGCCCCCTTTATAAGGGGGATTTAAGTCGAGCCTTACAAATATATCATTTTGCCTTTAAGATTTCCGCCCGAGGCGGACCAGCCTTGGGCTGGATATTCCTCCTCCAAATGCTCATTGTCAATGTCAGCGAAAAATTCGGATGGCAAATTGACTTGGCGCGAGCCGAAAATCGTTCGGATTGAAGCATAAGACAGAAAAATCTTTTTGCGGGCGCGGGTTAGAGCGACATAAAATAGCCGCCGCTCTTCTTCGCTTTCTTCATCAGTTTTTTCATTACCTAAACGTTCGTGCGGAAATAGTCCGTCTTCCAATCCGGTAATGAAAACATAATCAAATTCCAAACCTTTGGCGGCGTGGACGGTCATCAATTTAACCGCCGGTTTGTTTTCTTGCAGTTCGTCTTGGTCGGAAGCCAAAGCGGCGTCGCTTAACAATTTTTCTATTCCCCCCTCGGCTGGCAGGGCGTCGTATTTTACCGCCAAGCTCGCCAATTCGCGGATGTTTTCCAATCTTTCTTTTTCATCTTCTCCGCCGCTTTTTAATTGAGTTTCAATACCGCTTGCCCGCAAGACAAACTTGATTGTTTCCGACGGTTTGCCTGACAGCGCTTGTTTTTTTATTTGCGCCAACAAATTTCTGAATTCGCCGATTTTTGTTCGCGCCGCGGCGGGCAGTTTTTCTTCCATACCGGAAAGCGCTTTGGCCAAGGTAACTTTTCCGACGCCGCGGCGCGGATTTTCAATCGCCCTTTTGAAATCGCTCAAATTATCAGGATTAAGAGCCGCTTTGATGTAAGCCAGCACATCTTTGATTTCTTTCCTTTCAAAAAATCTGACGCCCAACACTTGATAAGGAATTTGTTCGTTCAAAAACGCTTCCTCAATCGCCCGCGATTGAAAATTGGCGCGATAAAGCGCGGCAATTTCTTCCGGCGCCACGCCCGCCGCTATCAGCGATTGCGCTTTGCCGGCAATGTAATTGGCCTCATCGGTTTCATCGTAAGCCGGATAAAGGCCGATTTTTTCGCCCAAGGGTTTTTGGGTGAAGAGCCGTTTTTCTTTGCGCAAACGATTCTTTTCAATCACTTGATTGGCCACGGCCAAAATTCTTTTGCTGGAGCGATAATTTTCTTCCAGTAAAACCACCGTGGTATTCGGATAATCGTTTTCAAATTCCAGCAAGTTGCGGACGCTTGCTCCTCGCCAACCATAAATTAGCTGGTCGGTGTCGCCCACGGCGCAAATGTTTTTATTCTTATCCGCCAAAAGTTTTGCCAATTCATATTGAATTTTATTGGTGTCCTGATATTCGTCAATTAAAAGATAGTGCCAATTATTCTGATATTTTTCCAAAATTGCCGGTTGGTTTTTAAGCAGGCGAACCGTCTGCAACAGCAAATCGTCAAAATCGAAAGCTTTTTCCTCGGCGAGAATTCTGTCGTATTCCCGCCAAACTTTGGCGACAATCCCCGGGAGATATTCATTGCTGCTCGTTTGTTCGTATTCGGCAACAATCAAGTTGTTGCTTTTTTCGCGGGCGATAATTTCCAAAATCCGGCCCGGTTCAAATTGTTTGGGATTGACGCCGACATTTTCCATCGCTTGGCGGACGCTTTTTTTGGAATCGCTCCGGTCAAAAATATTAAAATGGCGGTTTAAGCCGATAGTTCCGGCATTTTCCCGCAAGATATGGACGCCGAGCGCGTGGAAAGTAGCAACGAAAGGTCTTTCCATTAGGGTCAGCGGCCGATTCAACGACTGCTCGCTTTGAAGGGCAAAAACCACGCGCTCGCGCATTTCTTTGGCGGCTTTATTGGTAAAAGTAATGGCTAAAATATTTTCCGGCGCGGCGCCGTTTTGAACCAAGCGAACAATGCGGGCGGCAATGGTTTTGGTTTTGCCGGCGCCGGCGCCGGCCACAATCAGCAATGGCCCGTTTTGATGTTCGGCCGCCTGTTTTTGCCGTTCGTTTAAATTATCAAGATAAGACACAGGGGAAATATAGCAGAAATTTTCAAAAATTCCTTATCAACAGGTCAATTGACTTTCGGTTGGCAGACGCTATAGTGGAAGGGTCGGTATTTTTCAGCGAAACGGCGGGCGGAGCATGAAAGCAAACAGAACGGTTATTAATGGCTAAAAACAAGGATATTTTTCTAAATCCACAGGACCCCGTACATAGTAGGTTGTTTGCGCTTGCCGGCAAGCTTTCTTTTTCTTTGGCGCTGGTTTTTTTGCCGATTGCCGCTAAGGCCGGACTTTTTTCAGTTCTCGCCGACATTTTTAACGGCGATATCTCATTGGCGGTCGCGCCGATGGCTAATGTTCGCAATATGGTTTTGCTTCAAGCGGCATTGAATCCCGACCCCAATCCGTCCAAAGGCGGCGGCGACATTACCGTAGTCGGCGGTTCGGCTTTATTGCCGGAAACCGGTCCGACCGGCACTATGGCCGATGTCAATGACGAGCCGCGCGGCAGCAATATCAGCATTTATGTTGTTCGTCGCGGCGATACTCTTTCGCAGATTGCCAAGATGTTCGGGGTATCGGCTAATACGATTGCTTGGAGCAATGAAATAGCGGGCGGTTTGATTCGCGAGGGGCAAAAACTCGTTATCTTGCCAATTTCCGGCATTAGCCACATGGTCAAAGCTGGCGACACGATTCAAAGCATCGCGAAATTTTATAAAGGCGATGCGACGGAAATTACTCGTTACAATGATTTAGTTGCTAATAGTCCATTGACGCCGGGCCAAACGATTATTGTGCCCGATGGTGAAATAGCCGCGCCGAAATACGCCGTGAGCGGTAGCGGCGGCAATTCATTGCGCGGCGCCGGCGGTCCGGATTACGGCGGCTATTATTTGCGTCCAATTAACTCCGGCAGGAAAACTCAAGGTTTGCATGGTTATAACGGGGTTGATTTAGCCGATGCTTACGGCACGCCGATTTACGCCGCCGCCGCCGGGACCGTTATAATCGTCAAGGATTCCGGTTGGAACGGCGGTTATGGCAAATATGTCGTCATTCAGCACGCTAACGGCACCCAAACGCTTTACTCTCACAATACGGAAAATTTAGTGACTGAAGGCCAGTGGGTCGGCCGCGGTCAAGCTATCGCTTTGATGGGTTCTACCGGTAAAGCCACCGGGCCTCACGTTCATTTTGAAATAAGAGGCGCCAAAAACCCGTTTTAGTTTGTCATCATTTCTTTCGGTCGATACTGAAGAGCTTCCATCAGGTGATTTTCTTCAATTTGTTCGGCGTTTGCCAAGTCGGCGATGGTGCGCGCCAATTTGATGACCCGATGGTAGGCGCGGGCCGAGAGTCCAAGCCGTTCGGCGGCGGCGTTTAAGACAGCGCGCTCGCTTTCTCCCAAGGGCGCCAATTTTTCCAGTTGGCGCGAATTCATTTGGCTATTGGTCTGGATTTTTATTTTCGCTTTTTCAAAACGCTCTTTTTGTTGTTCGCGCGCCGCTAAAATTTTTTTCTTGATTTCGGCGCTGGTTTCGCTTTCGTTTTTGCCGCTTAAGATTTTCGCCGACACCCGCGGCACTTCAATCCACATGTCAATTCGGTCGGCAATCGGCCCCGAAACTTTTTTCCGATAATGAATCAAACTAGTCGGCAGGCAAGTGCAAGGTTTTTCTTTGGAACCGTAATTACCACAGGGGCAGGGATTCATCGCCGCGATTAAAATAAAGTCAGCCGGAAAAACCGCTGAACCGCGAGCGCGCGAAACCGAAACAATTCGGTCTTCCAACGGCTGGCGCAACGCTTCAATCACTCGCCGTTCAAATTCCGGAAATTCGTCAAGAAATAAAACGCCGCGGTGGGCCAAAGTGACCTCGCCGGGTTTAGGAAAAGTGCCGCCGCCGACCAGCGAAACATAAGAGGAGGTGTGATGGGGCGAACGGAACGGTCGGCGCGTCACTAAACTGTTTTCCAGCGCGCCAGCCACCGAGTAAATCGCCGTCGCTTCCAGCATTTCTTCAAAAGACAATGGCGGCAAAATGTCGGCTAATGCGCGCGCCAGCATGGTTTTGCCGGTGCCGGGCGGGCCCCAGAGAGCGATGTTGTGGCCGCCGGCGGCGGCAATTTCCAATCCTCTTTTGCCGCTTTGCTGGCCCTTGATGTCGGACAAATCAATAGCCGATTCGCCGTAATTTTCTTCCGGTTTGGTTCTGGGCTGAAGCGTCAGGGAAAAATTTTTCGGTCCGTCTAAAATCGCTTCCGGGTCCAAATGGCGAATGACCGTTTCCAAAGTGGCGGCGGGAAAAATTTTGATGTCGCCGATCAAAGCCGCCTCGCGGGCATTTTCAATCGGCACAAATAATTCTCGGAAACCGCGTTTGGCCGCTTCTTCCGCTAATGGCAAGACGCCGGCGATGGGCCGCAAGTCGCCCTGCAAAGATAATTCACCCAAAAAGATTTTTTTGTCGGGATTAAAATTGATTTTTCCTGCTGCCAAGAGATAGGCCAAAGCCATGGACAAATCAAAAGCCGAACCTTCTTTTTTCAGGCCGGCCGGCGCCAAGGCGATGACCACTTTTTGGTTTTGGCTTTTGGGCGAATCAAAACCGGTGTTTTTAATGGCCGCCGAAATCCGGTCTTTGGCTTCTTCCACTGCTTTGTCGGGCAAACCGACGATGGAAAAAGCGTGAAGGCCTTTGGACAAATCAACTTCGGTGGTGACGATTTTGGCTTTTAAAAAATGAGTTTGGGCGCTGTAGGTTTTGGCAAAAGACATAAAATAAACTAATTAAGTTTGACTTATGTGCGCCTTACACGTTCGGGCTGCAGGATTGGCTTCCAGGCGAGCTTGTTCAATTTGTTCGCCGCAAGTTTCGCAAATGCCGAATTTGTCTTGTTCAATTCTTTCTAATGCCCCCTTGATTTCGTTATAGCGGATTTCCAATTGTTTAAGAATGGCCGTTCGGTCTTCAAATTCGGTAAAACTTTCCGCCACTTCATCGCGGTCAGATGCCAAAACATCGCTTTTTTCCGGCGTCGGTTCCCAATCCGCCGGATTGGCCGGATTGACGCGGCCGACGGTTTTCAGTTCTTCTTCCACTTTCGCCAACTCCTCGGTCAGTTTGCCCCGAAATTTTTCCACCAACCCCCTTTCCATTTTTATCGTTTCAATTTTTGTCATAAAGCAATAATAACAAAGCGGATTATTAAAGCAATACTTTTAGATGATTTACGATGATTTAAATAAATTTTCGTCTAATTTACTGCGCTCAATTTCGGTCAATATAAAAACCTTGCTGCTCTAGCAATTTGATAAGTTTGACGGAAGTAAAAACTTTGTACTTTTTAGGCATAAGTCCGTGTCGGAGAAATTCCAATAGAAGAAACAAACGTATTATTTTCTATTTCGGGTTTTTCTCCGTGAGCGGCAAGCGATTCCAAATAAAGTTCCATTGCTTCTTTAATATTGGCTTTCGTTTTTTCTATTGTTTTGCCACAAGAGACGCAACCGGGCAACGCAGGCACAATCGCCGTGTATCCGCCCTCCGGTTCCGCTTGAAAAATTACATTGTAATGAAGTTGGTTTTTCATATTAATGAAATTACCACAAAAACCAACTACAACAATCTTAACCACCTTTAGATTTAAAATTTCAACTTATTCCACCACCTACCACCGCTCTTTAGTTTTCTTTTTATTTCCACCAAAGTCTCTCTGTTAGTAATATTGTTTTTAAGCAAATCTTGAAATTTATCTATGCCTAAAATTATTTCTAGCTTTTCTAAGATCTCAACATGTTTAAGTCTGTCTTTTGGTGAATTTGTTTCATTTCTAATTTCCACTAATAGACTTGTAAACAAAGGATCAGATATTTTAATTAAATATTCCTTAATATTTTCAAATTCGCCTATATTAAAATCTAACCCATGTAATAATATTTCATCAGCGCGTTCCACTTGCGATATTGCGGTAAACAATTGACCCGCGCTCAACTTTTTTGTTTCTAATTCCTCTATATGAGGTTGTTCTTGAATCTCGGGGTTGTTTTCTGGTTTAAATTGCTCCATATTTTTTATAAATTTATCTTTTTAACCAAATCTTCTGTTCTCACCCTTTCTTGTTTCCCACTGTCGCGGTCGCGGACAGTAACCGTATTATCGTCAAGTGTTTGAAAATCGCAAGTAATTGCCACGGGCGTGCCGATCTCGTCTTGACGGCGATAGCGTTTGCCGATGTTGCCGTTGTCGTCAAACTCCACCGAGTCGATTTCTTTTTTAAGCATTTTGTAAATCTCTCTCGCCTTTTCCACTAATTTCGGTTTGTTTTTCAAAAGAGGAAATACCGCCACCTTGACCGGCGCGATTTTTGGAGGAAGTTTAAGGAAAGTTCTTTTGTCTCCACCCATCTCGTCCTCGGTATAGGCGGAAGACAAAACAGCTAAAACAAGCCTGTCAACGCCAAATGACGGCTCAATGACATGAGGAATAAATTTTGTTTTGGACTCTTCGTCCAAATACTCAAGCGGCACGCCGGAGTTTTCTTGATGCGCCGATAAATCAAAATCGGTGCGATACGCAAGTCCGGACAGCTCTTTGCGACCGAACGGATAATCAAACTCAAAATCAATGGTGCGTTTGGAGTAGTGGGCGCGTTCATTGTCCGGCACTTCCAATTCATGAACGCTTTTGGGAGACAAACCGAGAGAAGTAAAAAATCTTTTAGTTTGCTCGCGAAATTCCTCAAACGATTTCTCCCATTCGCTCGGACGGACAAAATACTCTATTTCCATCTGTTCAAACTCTCTTGCGCGAAACAAAAAATCTCTCGGCGCGATTTCGTTCCGAAACGCCTTGCCTATCTGGGCGAGTCCGAACGGCAATTTCGGATGGAGCGAGTCAATGGTATTTTTGAAATTAGCAAACATCCCCTGCGCCGTTTCAGGACGAAGGTAGGAAAGCGCGAAATCGTCCTCAATCGCCCCAACATGTGTCCTAAACATCATATTAAACTGGCGCGCCTCTCCAAGTCTGCCGCCGCAGTCGGGACACCCGCTCGACTGAACGATTCCAGTCCCCGCCAGAATGACCTTGTCGGGCTGGGTTCGGGCAGGTAAAGGTTGAACCTTTTCGGAATCTTTAAGGTTCAACCTTGAATTCCCAATCTGGTCTTCGCGGAATTGTTTTTTGCATTTCTCGCACTCTACCAGCGGGTCGGCGAAACCTTTGGCGTGGCCGCTCGCTTGCCACACTTTTTGATTCATCACGATTGCCGCGTCAAAACGAAACATATCCTCGCGTCCATCAACAAATTGCCCCCACCAAACTTGCTTGATATTTTCTTTCAATAAAGCGCCGTAGTGCCCGTAATCCCAAAAACCGGAAAGTCCGCCGTAAATCTCCGAGCCGGGAAAAACAAACCCGCGCCGTTTGCAGAGCGCGACGATTTTTTCCAACAAATCCGTTTGTTTGTTTTTTTCCATACGATTATCTGGTTACCCGGCCATCATCAAACTTTGCTCTGGAATCGGCGCGCAAATCGGTAGTCAGAGAGTTAGCTCGGCCGTTTAATTTTTCGCCGGTCCAATCATCGTCGCCGACGGCTTTGATGTCGCTCATTACCGAAGGTGAAGCGCCGATAAAATTTACGCTGGGCAAAACGGCAACCTGGAAAGACACCTCTCGGGCTGGACCGGAAAAACCAGCCAAGGCCGAAACCTTGCCGACATTCCAAATAATCATACCGCCCAATTGATTAAACACCACATTTTCCGTTTGCGGATTGACCGTTCCTAGAAACCTGACATACAGCGGCAAGCGGCCGGTAACCGAAACATTAGAAACATCATTGACCGCATTGGCGATTCGCAAGGTAACGGTGTAAAAAGTTTCAGTGTCGGCTTTGGGCGGAACCGGACCTTGATTAGTGAACGGACCATCGTAATAGGTTAATTTGGCGTCCAAGGATAATTCGGAAGAAATTTTTATTGTTTTAGAATCGCTGGCATTAAAATCCGATTTATTGCTACCGGTAATAGTTTGACCCTTGACATTTGCGCTAACGGTCATTGTCGGTTTGGTAATACCGGCGCCGATTAAGGATGCCATATTCAAAATGGTAAAACCTAAACTTGGCGATACTTTGGCGCCAGGTTCAAGCCGCGGCAAGGCGGCGGCATTGCCTTTGTTCCAGACCACCGTATTGTCGGCCGAACGGTAATAACCGTCGGTGGCAACGGCAAAACGATTAAAAGCTGAACCGGTTAAGGCGGCGCTGACCTCAACATTTTCAGCCGGCGTTTCCGAATTATTGCTTAAAAGCAAATCGGCTCTGATTTGACTGCCGGCATTGGCGATTGTTTCTTTGGCAATCGCGTCCCCATTTAAGGCGATGGAAATCCCGACGGCCGGCTTTTTCAAAGTAATGGTTTGATTGGTTGTCAAGAAAGCGGTGCCAATGAGATTTTCATCTTGTTTGTCGGCTGTGCCGACGGTAAAGCGGAAAACCTTTTCTTCTTCGTTCTGGCCTTCAAAGCGGCCGTGGATTTTAATGATTCGCTTGCCGCCCGATTTCAAATCGCCGAGCCGCCAGGTATTGCCCGCGAGCGATTTTGGTTCGGAATTAGAGAGGATAAAACCAAAACCATATTCCGCTTTGAGCAACAGATTTTCAATGACATTCGCCGAATTAGAAGTCAGAGTAACCGTCAGTTCAAAAGGCAAGCCGGCCGAGATTTCCGTCGGAGCTTCAACTGCGACCGCGATTGGCGCCGAGCTTAAAACTATTTCAATTTTTTTTTCTTTGAATAAAAGAGCGCTGGAGCCCGGTATTCGGTATTCAATAGAAACGGCGATTTCTTTGGTTTCTTTTTCTTGGCCGAACAAGACCGCCCGAATTTCTCGGCGAACGCTTTCCCCGACGGCAATCGCGCCGAGCGTTTCTCTTTGCCGCAAAAATTCTTTGCCAAGGTCATCGGCCCGGCGCGTGCCGGCTGGAAATTCCACCACCAAATCTACCGCTTCTATCGCCGCGGGATTTTGATTGTCAATAATAATGGTAAGCGGCAATTCTTCGCCGCCGCCGACCGATATCGGTCCGACGACGGAAATATTGACGTTGTCGCCGGAAATTGTTTGGCCGCCGCCGACGAACATATAGCCGGCGAAGCCGGCGGAAATTAAAAAGAAGACGGCGGCGGCCATGAAAAAGTATTTGGTCATTGAACTTTTGTTGGGCGCGCCCATAAAGAGATATTTGGGCATTTCGCCCTCTTCCCAATCGCCTTTCACTTCCGGCGCGCCGTCGTCCTGAAGAACTCGCCGCTCTTTTTCGCCGCCGCCCTTAAGGGAATCAATTTTTTCCTGAAGCGTTTCTATGCCGCTTTTTTCCTCTTCAGCGCGAAACATTCAAAAATTGTAGCATAAAATTTACCCAACGGAAATCTTGTATTTGTTGGGATTTTCCAAGACATTTTTAATGGCGGTCAGAAAGACATCAAAATCGCCGAGGTCTTTTTGTAGAATTTCATAAAGTTCCGTTGGAGAAATTTCGGCATAAAAATGAACCAAGCGATTCCGGTATTTTGCCATCGACAGTAATTTCTCTTGAGCGAAAATGCCGCCGATTCTTTTTAAGACAGTATCTTTTTCAATTGGCAAGTTTTTCATCTTGAATAAAACGATCACGCGATACGCGCCAAAGCCGCCCTTTGGAAAATTTCTCGAAGCGGCGCAAAATCGGCGTAAGTAATCATTTCTCTTTCCTTGAAATTTGCGAAAGCAAGTGGTTCGCCGTAAATCAATTGCCCGTTTTTAATCACATGCGCCTTGAGTTCCGCCGGCATCTTCTCCAAAAAAACTATATCAATGTTAGTGAGTTTGGCGATATTGACGGAAAGAATATCATAAAGCGAATTATAGAGATTTTTGCGTTTTTTTTCATCTTCAAGAACGGCGCGATTGGAAACTAACACGCCTATGTCGTAATCGCTATTTTCTCTCGCTAAACCTTGGGTGCGCGAACCAAACAGCACAAGAGCCGAGACCGGCAAGTCCCGTAGTTTTTTCTCGTCGTATTTGGAAAATTTAATTTTATCTTCCATGACGAGAGTATAACACAAATTTTACTTTATGTTTATTTAAACGCCTCAATCAGTTGCGCAATCGCCGCCAGGATGCTAGCGAGGTTAAGATTCTTCTTTTGGCTGAACTCGGCGAGAGCTTGAACGGTTTGGGGATTAAGCGATGTGGTGGGAGCGGGGGCAATGATGGTAAACGCGGAATCGCTTTGGTCCATAACACTTCCGTTTGTGGCCGACGAAACGGTAACTTTGTACTCCCCGGCGGGTATATCGCCGCCGCTTGCGGTCTTGCCGGTAGTCCAGTTGTAGGAAGAGCCGGAAACACTATTCGCCAGCTGGTAAAGAACTGCTGGCGCGCCGCAAGCCGGAGTTGCCGTCCAACAGGCAAGATAGTTGCTTAGAGTAAGGTTCACTGGACCGCCGGAGGTATTATTCCAATTTATTACTTGCGTTGAACCGACTGGCCATACTTCCCCCCCATTCGGCGAGAGAACGGTGATGGAGGGTGGGGTAGGTGGGTATACTCTCGATCCTATCATTGCTCCACTAATCCGTGTTTTGTCATCTTGGCCAATCCCGCCATTGCGGTTGACATCAAAGTTGCTTTCGTAGTTAGTGCTACCGCTTGTCAATCCCATTCGCGCATCGATCGCCGCCATGATTTTCTTATAAACGGTGTCAAACTGGCTGTCGGAAAGGGTTAGAATATTTCTCATTGTATTCTCATCGGATACATCTACCCGATTGTCACCGTTGAAATCAAAGTTGAGATCGCAGGTGCCTTGCGAAAAAGTAAGGAAGTTGCATGGATGCGCCCGAACTGCCGCCTCAAGAGCGGTGATGATCTCCGCGTTGGTCATCACTGGCGCAGTGATGGTGAAGAAGGAGTCGCTGGAATCACATAGAGGTTTACCGGGTGTTAATGGGCTGTCAGTCTTTTCATCACAAAGGGTTACTTTGTACTGTCCGTCTTTGATGACATTTGCAGTCTTGTATTTATTAATGTCAAAACTAAGTACTCCTTTGCCGGTTCCAGTACCATGATTCACTCCGTAAAATTCAGAGTAATGCGCCACATTACCGTCAATCGAACTGTAAAGGTACACATGTATCTCATTAGATAACCTGTTTCCAGAGTAACTAACGGGAATGATGCTATTTGGTGCGTAGTGCTCCCCCCCATTCGGAGCGAGAACGGTGATGGAGGGTTTCGTGCAAACCGGGAAAGTCGCAAGGGTGCCGACGAGGTATCCGTTGATAGTTGTGATATCAAGGGTGGAAATCAAGCCGTCGCCGCTCACATCCGCGCGCGCCCTTTGCTCCTCATTCATAAGCCGCGTATTCAAGATATGCAGGCGGATTATTTCAACATCGGCACTGGTAATCAATCCATCGCTATCCACATCGCCGTATTTCCCGCAGGGAGGAACCTTGCCGGTTGCTCCAGTTGTAATCTTGAAATATGAATCGCTTGAGTCGCAAGTAGTGGTTCCAGACTGGCAGACTTGGATGGTGTATGAGCCGTCGGGAATAATTGTATTTGAGTCAATAATTTTGCCAATACTCCAACTATACGAGGAATCACTTACACTTTTAGCGATGGTGTACACTGGGAATCCGGGAAAAACAACTATCCCGGAACTGGGTTGAGTTCCGACAAGTTTGAGGTCATAAGATGATACTCGGCATGGCATACCTACTGGCGGATTTCCACCACCACATGTAGTAATTTCTTGCCACTTAATTGTCTGCGTCGTTCCTTTCACCCAACTTTCCCCCCCATTCGGCGAGAGAACGGTGATGGAGGGTTGGATGGAAGTTGGAATCACATTCACATTAACAGTATTCGATTTAATTCCACCCACCGTAACCCAATATGTGAATACCCCTCCGGCTTTCCCATAATTTGCGTTATCTGATTTAACAAATACACCTGAACTATCAGTTTTGCCGATGACATCCGAATTAATAATGTTGGTAATCGGGCTATCCGGATCTGTGTTGTACAAAACTATTTCGGCATTTGGGAGAGCGTTTGTTATTTTGATAGTCAAAATTGTATTTTGACCAGCTATAACCATAGTCGGCTCAATAACTAATGCTGGGATTCTAGAATCTGGACCAACCTGCACCGAAATGGATGACTGCGCCGTAAGACCTTTGTTGTCCGTTATGGTGAACACGACTTTGTAGGTGCCAGCGCGGGAATAGCTGTGAGTAAAGGTAGTGGTTTGCGAGGCTGATATGGACATCGGGGCGGCTCCGCCTCCTCCACTACCAGAACTAACACTGTCGCCCCAATTGACGATGTAAGAGAGTAGGCCGCTTTCGGGGTCATGCGCTTTGACGCTCCAGGTGCCCGTTTCTCCAACATTGAGTGTGGTTGGCCCGGATACGCCGTCAATCACCGGCGGGAGGTTTGAACCTGCCGAATAAATCTTGAAATACGAATCGCTTGAGTCGCACTGACTGCTGGAGCAAACCTGCATCATATACGCCCCGTCGGGGACGGTGGTGTTGCTATTTACTGTGGCGCCGACTGGCCAGCGATACTCGCCGGTATTCAGCGCATTTGAAGTAATGAGATAAATAGCGGTGGGCATCAGCGGACAAGGGTTTGTGGTGCACGGCGGCGTATATGAAGTAAGCGAGATATTGACTGTGTTAGGCGATACTACAGAAGTAGAAGTGTTTGAACTAACCGCGCTTGTTTCGGCCGGAGTAGTTGGAGTAACAGAAAATCCACGCGCCCAGCGGATAACTTGCGTTGTGCCTTTCTGCCATGTCTCTCCGCCATTTGGCGAGAGAACAGTAATTTGAGGCGATGGAACAGGAATTGGTTTTGGAGTTGGCAGAGGATAAGGATAGATATCGCCGCAAGAAATTTCGGCGATTTTCGCCCGCGTTAAGGAGCCAACGACGCCAAAGCCGGTGGTTTCAGCGTTGCCGCCGGAAACAATTCCGACACGGGATTGG
>Ga0209211_10005414_pt1 | contig 19117 bp, 19 predicted proteins | sample RifGroA2_FD_183992 | JGI IMG/M metagenome (GOLD analysis project Ga0209211, IMG submission 183992) | Groundwater microbial communities from Rifle, Colorado, USA - Groundwater A2 (SPAdes) (version 2) | ecosystem: Environmental > Aquatic > Deep subsurface > Groundwater | place: Rifle, Colorado...
GTGCGCCGAATTTCCCTCGTTGTCGTGGCTGGCCAAGACCCCGGAAGCCGCCCTGAAAGGTATCCGGCGGGTAGTGTCCGAAGCGGTCGCCGACATGCAGTCTGCAGGCGAGGAGATTCCGGTGCCCCTGGCGGAAAAACACTATAGCGGCGAGTTCCGCGTCCGCATTCCCCCGCAAGTTCATCGCGCGCTGGCGACAGAGGCCGCCGAACAAGGCGTCAGCCTGAATCGGCTGGCGAGTGCAAAACTGGCGGCATGAATCGGAATTTTGGCCATAGGGCCATAGGGGTCGGGGTCATTTGACTTTGCCAAATGACCCCGACCCTGAGGTATGAATGCAGAAAGCGGGGATTGGCGCTATGGCGGCTGGTCGGCTTGAACGGCCATTGGCGTACCGATTCTAGGTGGTCCGCAATGCAGCGGTTTGCGGCCAGTCGGCCCTGAATTACGACGAACGACTGCTTACGCATTCGCCGAATTCACACTAAGTGCCCACAACGGCCTGATGACAAACAAAAGTCGTCTGGCAGCTTACTGAACAGAAAGCTGCCGCTCAGGGATTTGAGTTGGGCGACTCTTGCCCGACTGAGTGGCCGCTGGTGACCGGAGCCAACTACGTTTGCAATGAATCGGTCACCGGTCGGAGGCCAGGAAATCATTCCGAATGACGCCCACCACTTCAGGCTATAGCCGGCCCCAGCCCTTAGCCGCCGTTACAAGTAGCGACGGTCTAACGACCGCAGAACCGACACATGGCTGCAAGTGATATTGATCATGACGAACCGCCCTTTTTCACCAAGTAGATTTCTACCCAATGCCGGTACAAATCGCGCGCCTCATCATGCTCCTGCCCAAAGCTTGCCTGCAGTATTCGTCGTGCAGATATTCCATGCGCCAACAATCGATCCTTGACAATATGAAGGGCTTTGTCCGCCACGCCAATACTCAATGCCGGGCTGCCACCATCGGGCACGTAGGCTTCAAGCCGAAAAATTATACGGTCATCCTTCTTGGCCCCTTCCGCCACCATCAGCAATCGGGCCTCCATTTCTCTGGTCAGCTTTCCAGTCTTCGGGTCGAGCTTGATCACAGCATCCGGCTCGGCATAAGTTTCAACCGGCTCCGAAGACTGCAACCGTGAGGCAGGCGAAACGCTAACGGCGCTAATTGGTTTCGCCTGACGCTTGCGGACTGGGGGCGGCTGAGTCGGCGCTTGTTCGGAGGATATGCTTGCTTCCGCTCCCGAAGCAGCGGGGATCCTCGCCGGCGTGGCACACCCACCCAGCCCGACCAACAGAATGGCTGACGCCATTGCCAGTGATTTCATTTCTTTCCTTTGAGCATGGGATAAACCAAGCATCGGCGAGCTAAGCCTTTCCAAAATCATTTTGAATTGCGCCTTCGTTGAGTACAACTTGAATGGCTTCCTGCCTTGGAGATGCGAGCACCTTGTCTACGCGCTTGCCATCGAGGTCTACCACTTCCAACTGCCAACTCTCCCAAGTGGCAATATCCCCGGTTTGCGGAAGGCGCCCAAGCAACCACATCATCAGCCCGCTCAAGGTGTGATACCGATTCTTGTCTTCCTCGGGAACTGACTTCAACTCCAGCCTGTCCTTGAGTTCCGGAATCGGTATGAGACCATCGAGCAGCCATGAGCCGTCTTCGCGCTGGACCGCCCAGGCGTCTTCTTGATTTCGCGGCTTGAATTCGCCCGTCACGGCTTCGAGCACATCTTGCAGGGTAACCAAACCTTGCACCTCGCCGTATTCATCGACCACCAGCACCATTTGCATGCCCGATGCCCGGAAGTGTCCGAGCAAATCCATGCCGTTCAGGGTTTCGGGAACAAACACCGCGGGCTGAAGATGGGCGGCCAGATCGGTGTCGGCACCCTTGATCTTCTGGTTTAAGAGCTGTTTGGCATTGACGATGCCCAGCACATCATGCAGTCCGCCACGGCAAACGGGAAAGCGCGAGTGATCGGAAGAGGCAATTCTCAGCATGTTCTCTTCCAGCGGTCGATCAACGTCAAGATAGACAATGTCGGCACGCGGAATCATGAGCGAACCGATCTGACGGTCATCCAGGCGAAAGACGTTGCGAACCATCTCGCGCTCCTGCTGCTCGATCACGCCGGATTCCGATCCTTCGTCGATCATGGCGTGAATCTCTTCTTCGGTTACGCCTTGGCCCGGCAGCGCTTGCTGCCCCATCAGGTGCAGGATCGTGTCGGTCGAAAAGGAGAGCAGGCGCACGAATGGTCGGGTGAAGAGTGCAAGAAACCGCATGGGCCTGGCCACCAGTCGCGCGATGCCTTCCGGATTGAATTGACCTATGCGCTTCGGCACCAACTCGCCGATGACGATCGATACATAGGTAATGACCACGACGACGAGGCCGGTGGCAGCGATTCCGCTGAGTTCTTCCTCAAGGCCCAATCCATGCATCCAGATTGCAAATGGTGCCGCCAGCACAGCTTCACCGACAATACCGTTCAGGATGCCAATGGACGTAATCCCGATCTGGATGGTGGAGAGGAATCGGGTCGGATCGTCATGCAGTTGCATCGCAACAGCCGCTGCGTCATCACCATCCTCGGCTAGTCGGGCAAGGCGACCCCGACGTGCGGTGACCAGAGCAATCTCGGACATGGCAAAGGCACCATTAAGCAGAACAAGGGCAATCAGGAACAGAATTTCCATAGTCGTAGCTGGCACCATAGGGCGCGAAAGAACTCGTAATCAGCTAAGGAACGGCTACACATAATGCGGCGCGGAAACTCCGCATATCCTTCCGGTGGTTGGCGAGCGGCAATTGTCTACGAATCCGACAGCGGTGTCACCTTAGCTGTTCGCGGGTGTTGCGAGTTAATGAGTTGTCCGGTTCTGTAACACGCAATCTGTCCGGTCGTCATAGTGCCACGACGAGGCTGACCAACGCATCCCTGCCAGCGCCTGTCAGTCGGGCTTGCAACATTCCATTGGCGTAGTCGAACAGCAATCCAAACCACTTCCCGGCGGTAGGACGCTCCCCGAGGGGGTAGCCTGCATGTGGAGAAGACGATCAGTTGAAACAAAATGTTTCAGTCGTTCTGGCAAATGCTACGGCTAATAGAATCCGGTTCGAGCCGAATGCCCATTAATTAGCAGAGGAATTTTCATGCACCCCTCGTACTTAATCACATCAGCCGTATTCGCTATCGCCATTTCCGGTTGCGCAGCGACGCCACCACCCGATGTGAACAGTATCAGTGTCAGTGCCCCGGCGAAGGCGGTGTCAGGCGCAAACACTGCTCCAGTCGCCGCACCGCCACCAACCAGCATTGATCCGCGCCAGCAAGCCGGCTCGGTGCTAACCAAGCGAAGCATTTACTTCGACTACGACAGCTATGCTGTCAAAGCTGAATATCAGGATATTGTCGCCGCTCATGCCAAGTTCTTGAGCTCACGCAAAGATCTGAAGGTCATGTTGGAAGGTCATGCCGATGAACGGGGCAGCCGTGAATACAACCTCGCATTGGGGCAGCAACGCTCTGAGGCCGTATTCAAAGTAATAACGATGACAGGCGGCCTGAAAGACAACCTGGAAGCCGTGAGCTTTGGCAAAGAGAAACCCGTGGCAATTGGTCATGACGAGTCTGCCTGGAAACAGAATCGTCGTGTTGATATCCGCTATTCGGATGACAAAGCCCGTAAGTAAGGTTTATCTCCAGTAGTTTTGCTGCTTGGGCAGAGTTCTGTTCCGCGCTCTTCGAAGGCCACCCCAGTCACCAAGGACACATCTCGGAATTGTGCCGGGCCGCTGGAGCAACAAACTACCGAGCGGAAACCACCGCACTTCAATGTGCCCGTGCGTAGAAGACAGCGAGTACGGTGTAATTAAGCCGGGTTCTTGGGTTTTTAGCCGGCCGCATACTAGGGTAGTCTAAAAAACACGGGTGAATGCTTTGCTCTTTGGCGTGCCGTTGATTGAAGCCGCAGCGAGATTCAGATGCGGCTTGACGTACTTTGACGAAGCCTGCGGTTGTCCGGTTTTGCGGCACGATTTTATTGCCGGCCAGACCGTGCGGGACGCCTGCATGAGCATCGCGCGACGCGAGAAAGTGACAAATAATGATTCGCAAACTTGGTGCCCTGACTCTTGCTGTCCTCGGCTTCACAGCAATCGCCGCACTGCTCGGTTGGTTCGTGTGGCCGAACCGTGCATCTGAACTCCCGTCACCGGAAGTCACATTGGTCGAGCCAGCTACTCCGACGGCCACCCCTGCACTGCGGACGGACACGATCAAGCTGCGCAAGCGCGACACCATGGTCGCCGCGCTGCTGCGGCACGATGTGTCGTCGGCGGCAGCGCACGAAATAACCGGTGCTCTACGGGCGGCTGGCGCCAATCTGCGACTCTTGCAGCCTGGCGATGAATTGGAGTTGGCGCGCGCGGATGACGGCCGCCCGGTAATGCTCGCGTTTGCGCCGAATGCCTGGTTGCGTTTCGAAGCTTTCGATAGCGACGGCAAATGGGAGGTTGACCGTACCGAGATAGAACCCGAAATACGCACTGAAGTACGCCAGGGCGAAGTGCGACACTCGCTATGGGATACGGTCGAAAACGGTGACGTAGCGCCGTCTGTTCTGCTCGATCTGGTGCAGATCTTCGAGTCCGAGTTCGATTTCACTGCCGATACGCAGCCGGGCGACCGCTTTCGCTTGCTCGTCGAAACGCGCTACGCGGACGGCGTGCCCGTCGATTTCGGTCGCATTCTCGCCGCCCAATACATAAGCGATGGCCTGACGCTGACTGGCGTTGGCTTTACTGCTCCAGGCCGTGCGTCAGATCAACTGGCGTATTACGACGCCGAAGGTGGCTCGCTGAAAAAGATGTTCCTGCGCTCGCCGCTGCAGTTCACGCGCATCAGTTCCGGCTTTACGTACCGGCGCCCGCATCCAATCCTCGGTGGCACACGCCCCCACTTGGCGATCGATTACGCCGCGCCGACCGGAACGCCGGTATGGGCCGTCGCCGATGGCGTCGTGCTATTCGCTGGCCGTAACCGGGGTAACGGCATCCAAGTGCAATTGCGCCATCGCACCGGCTATCAGACCTACTATAACCACCTGTCTCGTGTCGGGCGCGGCATACGTCGCGGCGTAAACGTCGGGCAGAAACAGGTAATCGGCTACGTCGGCTCGACCGGACTTTCCACCGGCCCGCATCTCGACTACCGCGTGAAACACAGCGGCAAGTTCGTCAATCCTTTGAACGAGAAGTTTTTGCCTGGCGAACAGATCGCAGCAGCACATCGCGCGCAGTTTCTCGAACGCGCCCGCGCATTCGTGGCGCGACTGGAGCAGGAGGCGCCATCACAACGGTCCGGCGACCGCGCGTCTCAGAGCAAGTCCTAGTAGTGGGTTTCATGGCAAGTGGCCAGGCCCACTTTATTGAATTCTCGGCGGATTCATTGGTCGACGAAAAAAGCTGGGAGAGTCGTTGTCTGATACGTAAGGGAGGGGATGATGAATTCAAAACAAGTCGCAGGCGGGTTGGCGCTGCTGGTTGTGATTCTCGTCGCCGGTTACCTCTGGTGGCAGCAGCGTATCGAACCGGAGGCGATGATGCCGCCTGTCGCTGTCCCCGCGTCACCCGAGCCACCGGCGCCGCCTGCGATCCAGCATCCAATCGCTGTGGCGCCGGTCGAGCAGCCGTTGCCGCCACTGGAAGCCAGCGACAAAGCGCTGGCCCAAGCGTTTGCTGCCGTGGTTGGCGACAAAGCATGGCGCCAACTCTTTCTTGGCGACCGCATTATTCGACGCATCGTCGCCACGGTGGATAACCTGCCGCGCAAGGAGGCACCAGTGAAAATGTGGCCGGTACGCCCTGTGGGATCATGGCTGGAGACCGTTACCACGGGCGAGATGATCACCCTTGCTCCGTCCAATTCCCGGCGCTATGCCAAATACGTCAAGCTGACGCAGTTGATCAATGCCGACGTTCTCGCCGAGATTTATAAGCGCTTCTATCCGCTGTTCCAGCAGGCCTATGTCGAGCTTGGCTATCCGCAGGGCTATTTCAATGACAGGCTGATCGTGGCGATTGACGACCTTCTGGCGGCCCCCGAGCTTTCCGAACCACCGAAACTGACGTCGATCAAGATACTCTACGAGTATGCAGATCCTAATCTGCAACGACGGTCCGCCGGCCAGAAGATCATGCTGCGCATCGGTACCGACAACGCCCGTATCGTCAAGTCAAAACTGCGTGAAATTCGCCGTGCGGTGCTCGGCCCGTAGCCGAGCGCTGGACTGCAGTTTTGTTTAGCACCTTACTCGCGTCATCAGGCAGCAGTGAGCGCATAGGGTGAGTAGCGATTTTCGATAAACAGCCGTTCGTATCTATCACTCTAGGATTTTTCGACAGAACTACTCGACGGCACCAATACGAAGTGCTGCAGCCACTCAAACACCAAGCCGTCAATGACCGTTGTGGCCGATCAAGAGTCATCCTCGATTCCCATCTGATCGTCGGCAATATTGGGTGACAGACGCGCCCCCGCATTGGCCCGGCAGACTCCCCGGCGCCTTGCGGCTCTTGCCCGGCAAGCCCGCTCCGGCACAGGTCTTCCCGAGCCCCTGCATCCTTTTGCCGCCGCGTTCGTCTCCTGTGCGAGTCGGGATGTTTTCCCGCCGCATTCGCCTCGGAGACCCCCGCATGCAATCCCTAACCATCCAACTCAAACGCTGGCCCGGCCAACAGCCTTTCATCTTCCTGGCGCTGGCGGCCGTGCTCTGGTTTGCGCTCTACCAGACGCTGATCCCCGTGTCCGAGGCGCTGGTCGCGGCGCTGCCGGTGGATCGCGCCAGCCATCTGGGCGGGGCGCTGCAATTCTTCTTCTACGACACGCCCAAGGTGCTGCTGCTGCTCACCGGCATCGTCTTCCTGATGGGCATCGTGCATACCTTCGTCTCGCCCGAGCGCACGCGCGCCATGCTTTCCGGCAAGCGCCTCGGCGTCGGCAACGTGATGGCCGCGTCCCTGGGCATCGTCACGCCCTTCTGCTCCTGCTCCGCCGTGCCGCTGTTCATCGGCTTCCTGCAGGCCGGCGTGCCGCTGGGCATCACCTTTTCCTTCCTGATCTCGGCGCCGATGGTCAATGAGGTCGCGCTGGCCCTGCTGTTCGGCATGTTCGGTTGGAAAGTCGCGGCGCTGTATCTGGTCATGGGCCTGCTGGTCGCCATCGTCGCCGGCCTGGTGATCGGCAAGCTGGGCATGGAGCATCACCTGGAAGACTGGGTGCGCGCCATGCAGAACAGCCAGCCCGTCGTCGGTGGTGTCGGCACCCCGGCGCTCTCCTGGGGCGAGCGCATCGACAGCGGCTATTCCCACGTGCATGAGATCGTCGGCAAGGTCTGGCCCTACATCCTCGCCGGCATTGCGCTCGGCGCCGGCATCCACGGCTATGTGCCGAAAGATTTCATGGCCTCGATCATGGGCCGTGATGCGCCCTGGTGGTCGGTGCCCGCGGCGGTCGCGATCGGTGTGCCGATGTACACCAACGCCGCCGGCATCATCCCCATCGTCGAAGCGCTGATGGGCAAGGGCGCGGCACTGGGCACGGTGCTGGCCTTCATGATGAGCGTGATCGCGCTCTCCGCCCCCGAGGTGATCATCCTGCGCAAGGTGCTCAAGCCGCGGCTGATCGCGACTTTCGTCGGGGTGGTGGCGGCCGGCATCCTGCTGGTCGGCTACGTGTTCAATGTGGTGCTGTAGCGGCGCCGGAGGGAGGCCCCTACCCCTTTCCCGGTATGGGAAATGATTGCATCCGTTTTGCGCGTTGGTCGTCTACCATGGAAAGATGCAAGACCAATTCAATCGTTCAACATGACTCAGGGAGACACCATGAAAATCGCAAGCAAATTCCGCAAAGGCGCCATTATTCAAGCGACAGTCATGATGATGGGGGCGGCGGCCGCGACTGCCATCGCCGCAGACAAGCCCGTGGATGTGGGCAAGCTCGAATACGAAGGCGCCTGCGCCGCCTGCCACGGCACCGACGGCCGGGGTGGCGGCATCGTCGCCAGCCAGATGAGCGTGCGCATGCCCAACCTGACCCAGCTCGCCAGAACCAACAGCGGGGTGTTTCCCTTCGATCGCGTGTATCAGGTCATCGATGGCCGCGAGGAGATCAAGGCGCACGGCACGCGCGACATGCCGGTCTGGGGCCAGTCCTTCCGCCGCCAGTCTTCGGTCTTTTTCCAGAACTATCCGGCGCAGGACCAGGAATCCAACGCGCGCAGCCGCATCCTGGCGCTGACCGAGTATGTGTATCGATTGCAGGCGAAATAGGCCCCGGTTGTGTCCAGCCCCTGAGACAGCGGCCTCGGCGCGAAGGAAACCCGTCATGAAGCCGCGCGCCTGCCTCAATCGGGACTTCCAAAGGTTCTGATGCTCAAGTCGTGAGCGAACATGGACAGCCTGAGTTCGACCCACCTCATCGCCACCGCGCTGGTCTTCGCCGTGTCGCTGGTGTTTTCCATGCTCGGGCTGGGCGGCGCCATGCTTTACGTGCCGATCTTCAAGTGGCTGGAACTGCCGCTGAAGACGGTGGCGATTCCGCTGGGCCTGCTGCTCAACGGCGCGACCTCGCTCTCCGCTTTCCTGCGTTACTGGCGCGAAGGGTTGGTGGATTTTCGCGGCGGTCTGCCGGCGGCGGTCAGCGCCGTCATCGCCGCGCCGCTGGGTGCCTGGTGCATGGCCTACGTGGCGCGCGATGCGCTGTTGCTGCTGTTTGCCGCATTCACCGCACTGGCCGGCGCCTATAGCCTGAAGGCCGGGGCGAAGGAAGCGGCCGAGCCGCCGTCCCGCCAGCGCCGACTTTTGATCGGCCTGGGACTCGGGGCCGGCGAGGGTTTCGTCGGCGGACTGCTCGGCGTGGGCGGCGGCTTCATCGTCGCGCCGGTGCTGATGGCGCTGGGTTTCCCCACCAAGCGAGCGGTGGCCACGACCAGTTTCATTGTCAGCTTCGCCTCCATCTCGGGCTTCGCCGCCCATGCGGCAGCGGGGCGCTTCGATCCGCTGCTGACCGGGCTGACGCTGGTCGCGGCGACTGCCGGCGCCCAGGCCGGCGCCTGGTTCATGGCGACGCGCGCCAAGCCGGCGTGGGTGAAGCGGTTTTACGGCGGCCTGCTGCTGGCGGTGGCGGCCAAGCTATTCTGGGATGTGATGCATTGATCGGGAGTACACCATGGACATCAACGATACGAAACGAATCTTGTTGCAAGCCCTCGAATTCCACGGTCATCGCTGCTGGGCCAGCGTCGCCGGCGTGCGCGTCGGCCTCGCCGCGCTGCGCGACCTGGGCGTCAAGCGTTCCGGCGGCGGCCAGTTGCATGCCATCGTCGAAATCGGCGAAGACCACGGCGGCATGTGCTTCGCCGACGGCGTGCAATACGTCACCGGCTGCACCCTGGGCAAGGGCAACATGAGCAAGCAGCCGCTGGGCAAGCTGGCGGTGACGGTGATCGAGAAGAAAACCAATCGCGCGCTGCGCATCGGCTACAAGCCGACACTGCAAAAGCAGATCGGCGAATCCGCCTTCATGACCAAGCGCGGCCAGGGCATCGAACCCGACGACATTCCCGAGAGCGAGCAGATGGAACTGGTCGATCTGGTCTGGAACGCGCCGGAGGTTGACGTGCTGACCATCGACAAAATCTTCGAGTTCGACCGCGACTGGATTCCCGAGACCATGGGTTTCGTGCCCTGCGCTGCTTGCCACGAACTGACGGCGCGGGCCTATCTGCGCGTGGTGGGAGACAAGCATGTCTGCATTCCGTGTTCCGGCTATGACCGCTGAAGGCAGGTCGGGCGCGATGCAGCGCTTCGGCGTTCTTGTCCTGCTCTGCCTGACGCTGTTGGCGCCGCTCGCCGCACGCGCAGAAGACCCCTGGATCGTCACCGGCGCCGACGGTACGCCGCAGGTGCAGCTCTACTTCTTCTGGTCGCTGACCTGCCCGCATTGCACGGCCGCGCACCCTTACATCGAGGCAATCCCGCAGGTGCGGCCCTGGGTGAAGCTGCACGCGCTGGAACTCACCCGCCACCCGGAAAACGTGCGGCGCTATGAAGCCATGGCCCGCGGACTCGGCGAAGAGGCGGCCTCCGTGCCGGCAGTGTTGTTCTGCGGCGAAATGCATGTCGGCTGGGGCGACGACGAAACCACCGGGGCGACCATTCGCCAACGCCTTGACGACTGTCGCGCGCGTGCCATCGGTGGCGCCGCGACCACCAACCGCGCAGACCCCCCGGCCGCGGCCAGCATCAATCTGCCGCTGATCGGCGCGCTGGATCCCGCCAGCCTTTCGCTGCCGGCGCTGACGCTGGTGCTGGCCGGGCTCGATGCCTTCAACCCCTGCGCCTTCTTCGTGCTGCTGTTCCTGCTGTCGATGATGGCGCATCAAAAGAGCCGCACGCGCATGCTGGTCATCGGCGGCGTCTTCGTTGTCATCTCCGGCCTCATGTACTTTGCTTTCATGGCGGCCTGGCTCAATGTCTTCCAGCTTTTCGGCCATCTGGCCTGGGTGACGCTGGCCGCCGGTGCGCTGGCGGTCTTCGTCGGCGCGGTCAATGTCAAGGATTATTTCTGGTTCGAAAAAGGCCTGACCCTGTCCATCCCCGAATCGAAAAAGCCCGACATCTTCCGCCGCACGCGCAACATCCTGAGCGCCGAAAACATGCCGGCGATGATCGCCGCCACGGCCTTCCTCGCCATCGCCGCCAACTTCTACGAGCTGCTGTGCACCGCCGGCTTTCCCATGGTCTATACGCGGCTGCTGACGCTGGCCGACTTGTCGCCCGCTGCCCGCTATGGCTATCTGGCCTTCTACAACCTGATCTACGTAGTGCCGCTGGCCGCCATCGTCGCCGTCTTCGCCGGCAGCCTCGGCGCACGCAAGCTCAGCGAACGCGAAGGCCGCCTGCTCAAGCTGATGTCCGGCGTGATGATGCTGGAACTGGGCGCCCTGCTGCTGCTGGCGCCCGAGCGCGTCAGCCAGGTCGGCATCGCCTTCGGGTTGATGGCGGTGGCGGTCGGCGTCACCTTCACGGCCGCGAAATTCCGCCGCGACGCATAGAATCATTCCCGACATGAGCGCGAACCATCACGACCATTCACACGATCATTCCCACGGCCACGGCAACGCGGGGAATCCGGAGCAGCGTCGTCGCCTGCTGATCGCGCTCGGGCTGACCTGGGGGTTTGCCGTGGTCGAGGCCGTCGCCGGCTGGCAAGGCGGGTCGCTGGCCCTGCTGGCCGATGCCGGCCACATGGTGACCGACGGCGCGGCACTGGGACTGGCCCTGCTGGCCGCCTGGGTCGCCGCGCGGCCACCGTCGGCGCGGCATTCCTATGGATTCGGCCGTGCCGAATTGTTTGCGGCGCTGATCAACGCGCTGGCGATGCTGGCGGTGGTCGCCGGCATCGGCATCGAGGCCTGGTCGCGCTTTTCGACGCCACACCCGATCGACGGCGCGCTGGTTTCGGCGGTAGCCGTAGTGGGCCTGGCGGTCAATCTGCTCGTCGCCTGGATGCTCTCGCACGGCCAGGACAACCTCAACGTGCGTGGCGCCTTCCTGCATGTGCTGGGCGACGTGCTCGGCTCGGTTGCTGCCATCGCCGCCGGCCTGGTGGTCTGGCTGACCGGCTGGACGCCGATCGACCCGCTGCTCTCGCTCTTGATCGGCGGCCTGGTACTGGCGGCCAGCCTGCGCCTGCTGCGCGATGCCCTGCACGGCCTGATGGACGGCGTGCCCTTCGCCATCGACCTCGCCGCGCTGGGCCGCGAACTGGCCGCCGTGCCCGGCGTGGCCGAGGTGCACGACCTGCACGTCTGGGCGCTGTCTGGTGAGCGTCTGGCGCTCACCGCGCATGTGCGGGTGCGCGATCTTGGCGACTGGCCCGCGGTTCTGGAAGGCTTGCGCCACGAGGCAACGGAACACGGCATCGGCCACGCCACCTTCCAGCCCGAAGTCGTGCCGTGGGAACCGCTGACACGGCATTGATGCGGCGCTGACGTCGCTGCAGCGTCATTAAATCTGCATCCTTTTCGGCCCGGCTTCGTCTCCCTTGGTATCTACGATCCAAGGGAGTGAATGCGATGAAGAACATCAAGGTGCTGGGTACCGGCTGTGCCAACTGCAAGACCACCCTCAAGCTGATCGAAGACATGGCCGCCGCCAGAGGCGTCGCCGTCCAGCTCGAAAAGGTCGAGGAGATCAAGGACATCATGGGCTACGGCGTGATGAGTACCCCTGGCGTGGTGATCGACGGCAAGGTGGTACATGCCGGCGGCGTGCCCGGTCGCGACAAGATCGCGCAATGGCTAGCCGGCGCCTGATGCGGAAGGGAGACCGATCTCATGAACCCGCAAAAGAAGTTTCATTTCGTTTTCTCCCTGATCATGGGCGCCACGATGGCGTTCCTCATGACTTTCGTCATCACGCTGATCAATGTTGGCTGGGTGGAGAATTTCTTCCAGCTGTGGTTCAAGGCCTTCAGCATTGCATATGTCATCGTGGTGCCGGTGATCTTTTTCCTCGCGCCCATGGCGCGCAAGCTCACCGGCCGCCTGCTCGGCATGCCGGCGTGATGCGAACGAAACACGAGGGTCGCCGTGCCACCAGCGCCGACTCCCATCTACAAAGCCTTGCTTTTTCCCCGATAGGCAAGCAATGCCAGTCTGTGTTGCTCGAAATGAACCGACGCATTGCCGGATGTTTCTTAACTTAATCACTGAAGGAGTCTGATCATGAAACTTGCACACATTGCACTTGTTGCATTTCTCGGCGCAGCGCTGGCCGCCCCGGTTGTTGCCCAGCCGGTTCAGGGCGCTGGCCCGGGCATGGGGCCGGGTGCCGGAATGGGGCCGGGTGCCGGCATGGGTCCTGCCGCGGGCAAGCGTGGCAAAGCCGCGCGCTTCGCCTGGAACAAGACCAACACTGCCGGCTGGTCGCTGATGACCGCGGAAGAACGCACCGCCAATCAAGCCAGGATGCGCGCCGCCAAGACCTACGACGAATGCAAGGCCCTGCAGGCCGAGAATCACACCGCCATGGAAGCTCGTGCCAAGGAGAAGGGCGTGACCCTGTCCGCGCCGAAGCAGAACGGTTGCGACGTGATGAAGTCGCGCGGCTATCTGAAGTAGCACTCGGCATCCGCTCTGTTACGGCTCAAGCCAGCCAGGCCGCCGCAAGGCGACCTGGCGTTCTTTCCGGGTATCCGGATTTTGTGATGGATTTTCCGTTGGCGGGGCAGAAGGCAGCAGTCGCTGTTCTGGCGCGAGGGATCCGGCCGGGCCCGTCGGCAGGACGTCGCCGATGGTAGGCTAGCAAAATCCTTTTCCAGCGAGTGGCGACCATGAGCAAACACATCGGCATTCTCACCTCCGGCGGCGACAGCCCGGGTCTCAACGCCGCCATTCGCGGCGTCGGCAAGGCGGTGCTTGGTCATTACGGCATGCACATCGTCGGCTTTCGCGACGGCTTTCGCGGCCTGATGGAAAATCGCACGGCGCCGCTCGATGGCGGGCAGCTCTCGGGCATCCTCACGATCGGCGGCACCATCCTCGGCACCAGCCGCGACAAGCCGCACAAGATGCCGGTCGGCGGCAAAATCCTGAACATGCTCGACACCATCGCCGGCAACTACCAAAGCAACCACCTTGATTGCCTGGTCTGCCTCGGCGGTGGCGGCACCGTGAAGAATGCCCTGCGCCTCAAACAAATGGGGCTCAAGGTCATCACGCTGCCCAAGACCATCGACAACGACGTTGCCGGGACCGACATCACCTTCGGCTTCGATACCGCCCTGGGCATTGCCACCGAGGCCATCGATCGACTGCACAGCACCGCCCACAGCCATCACCGCATCATCGTGGTCGAGATCATGGGCCATCGGGCCGGCTGGCTGGCGCTCGGCGCGGGGATCGCCGGCGGCGCCGACGTCATCCTGATTCCGGAAATTCCCTACGATGTCGATAGCGTGGCCGACGCCATCCGGGCGCGGGCCCGCGGCGGCAAGCCTTTTTCCATCGTCGCCGTGGCCGAAGGCGCCATCTCGCAGCAGGATCTGGCCGCGATAGCCGCAGCGAGGGCCAAGGGAAGCAAGTCGGCGAAGGCCAGGGACGGACGCAAGCTCGACGATCAGGAAGCCGACGCCGCGGAACTGCTCTATGCCGATCGAACGCTGCGGCTGGCCAAGAGACTGGAAGCCCTGACCGGTCTGGAAGCTCGCGTCACCATCCTCGGCCACGTGCAGCGCGGCGGCTCACCGTCGGCCGCCGACCGCCTGCTGGCGACGCGTCTCGGCACGGCGTGCGCCGATCTGATTGCCAAGGGTAGTTACGGAGTCATGGTTGCCGCCAAAGGGGACGGCACGCGCCCGGTGAAGCTCGAAGACGTCGCAGGCAAGGTCAAGACGGTACCGCTCGATCACCCCTGGATCGGCAGTGCGCGACGTGTCGGCACAAACTTCGGCGACTGAGTTGGCGACTGAGTCGGCGACTGAGCGGTTTTGACAGGCAAAGACGACCCGCCATGCCTTCCGCGTTGATCGCCTTCTGCCCATGGGTCGTCCGGCTGCTGCTGGTGCTGGGCGCGCGTTCGGGCCAATCGCTGCGCAAGCGCCCGGCCGGCGCCGGAAACCGTTGGCCTGCCTGGCGCACACTCCTTGCCCTGCTTGCCATCGGGTTGGTCTCGGGCTGTGCAAGCTTGCGCTCCGATGTGCCGCGTGTGCCCTCGCATGCGTTCGAGCAGCCGGAAGAAACCTCGCTCGGACGCAACTTCGCCGCGCGGCTGGCCGAATCGCCGGGGCTTTCCGGCTTCCATCTGCTGGCCTCCGGCGAAGAGGCCTTCATCGTCCGCGCCGCCACGGCCGAGGCCGCGCAAAAGACGCTCGACCTGCAATATTTCATCGTCGCCGACGATGCCACCGCCACGCTGCTGCTCTACCGGGCGCTGCGCGCCGCCGAACGCGGCGTGCGCGTGCGCATTCTCGTGGACGATGCCGGCACGCATGATCGTGACGACCTGCTGGCCACCCTCGACACCCATCCGAACATCGAGGTGCGAGCTTACAATCCGTTTTCCGGCCGCAGCGTCTGGGGACTTTCCCGCGTGCTCGAATACCTTGGCGATGGCGAGCGCCTCAACCGGCGCATGCACAACAAGTTGTGGATCGCCGACAACGCCGTTGCCGTGCTGGGCGGCCGCAATCTCGGTGATGCCTACTTTGCCACCAATCGCGACAGCGATTTTGCCGATCTCGATGTGTTTGTCGCCGGCCCGCTGGTGCGCGAGGTGTCGCGCAGTTTCGATGCCTACTGGAACAGTCCCGCGGCCATCCCGATCGGGAGCTTTTCCGCCACGTCGCCAGGCCCCGAGCAGCTTGCCGCGATCCAGGCGCAACTGAAAGCGCGCGCCGAAATATTTCGCGACACCGACTATGCCAAGAGCGTGCGCGGCACGGATCTGGGTCGCCTGCTGCGCGGCGGCCAGTTTGCGTTGGTCACCGCCCCGGCCGCGATACTTCATGACGCACCGGAAAAGATCCAGCCGCAGGGGACGGAGCAACCCATCGTCTCCGCCTTGCGCTCGACCATCTTCGCCGCCCGCCGCGAGGCCCTGCTGATTTCGCCCTATTTCATTCCCAGCGAACGCGGCGTCGCCGGCTTGTGTTCGCTTGTCGCCAAAGGCGTGCGGGTGCGGATACTGACCAACTCGCTGGCGTCGACCGATGTGCCGGTGGTGCACGCCGGCTATGCGCGCTACCGGCCGCGCCTCGTGGCTTGCGGCGTCGAATTGCACGAACTGCGCCCCGGCGCCAAGGCCACGCGACGCGGGCTCTCTTCGGGCGCCAGCCTGCACGCCAAGGCGGTGATCGTGGATCGCTCGGCGCTGATCATCGGTTCGATGAATCTCGACCCGCGTTCGCGCCAGCTGAACACCGAAGTCGCCGTGAAGATCGACAGCCCCGTCCTGGGGGAGGAACTGGGTGCCCTGTTCGAAGAGGCCGTGTCACCCGACCAAGCCTTTCGTGTCGAACTGGCCGAGCCCGGCAATGCGGCATCGGCGCTGTTCTGGCGGGGCGAGGAGGATGGCCGGCCCGTGCGTTATGACAGCGAGCCATTGGCCGGCTGGTGGCGCCACTTCGTCAGTGGCCTGCTGGGGAGCCTGGCGCCGGAGGAGTTGCTTTGATCTACCGTGTGGACTGAATTTCTCGGCTTACCGCAGATCTTTCGACGGCACCGTTCCGCCAGCGCCGACTTCCGGACCTTGCCGGCTAGCGTGGCAGGACCAGCGTCGCCGCCAGGCCGCCTTGCGGTCGATTGAGCAGCAGCAGTTCTCCGCCGTGCAGCAGCGCTGCGTCGCGCGCGATGCTCAGCCCGAGCCCGACGCCGCCCGTCTCGCGGCTGCGCGAGGCTTCCAGGCGCACATAGGGCTCGACCACGCGCGCCAGATCGGCTTCGGCAATGCCGGGGCCTTCGTCCTCGACGATCAGCCGCAACTCGGCGGCGCCGTCCTCGATCGCGATGTGCGCCGAGTGGCCGTACTTCACTGCGTTGTCGATCAGGTTGCCCAGCGCGCGCTTGAGGGTCGACAGCCGGCCGACGTAGGGCGCGACGACGCTGTCCGTCATTGTCACCGGATGCCCCAGGGCCTGTTCATCTGACACCAGGCTTTGCAGCAGCGCCTTCATGTCGATGGATTGGGGAGCTTCGTTCTCGCGCAGGCCGCGCATGTAATCCAGCGTCGATTCGACCATGGCCTGCATGTCGTCGATGTCGGCGTTGATCTGCGCGCGCAGCGCTTCGTCGTCCACCAGCTCGGCGCGCAGTCGCATGCGGGTGAGCGGCGTGCGCAGGTCGTGGGAGACGGCGGCCAGCGCCCGGCCGCGCTCGGCGATCAGGCGGCGCAGACGCTCCTGCATGCGGTTGAAGGCCTCCGCGGCGCGGCGCGTTTCGGCCGGACCCGATTCCTCCAGCGGCGGCGAGTCGAGGTCATGGCCAAAGGCATCCGCCGCCTCGGCCAGGCGCTGGATCGGCCTCGTCACCAGGCGCACCGCGATCAGCGCGACGCCGATGACGACGGTCAGCGTCAGCCCCAGATGCATCCAGAAGCGCGTCGGCACACCGGCTACGTGGGCATGGCCCTGCGCCAGCATCAACGCGCGTTCCTCCATGTGCAGCCAGAGGCTGGTGAATTGCGCGGCCAGCATGCCGATGATCAGGATCAGCGTCAGGCGGCCGAACAACGAGGAGGGGATCAGTCGCCTCATTGATCACACCCGGCACGCCCCTCGACGCTGGCCGCCAGCACATAGCCTTCGCCGCGCACGGTCTGGATCAGCTGCGGCTCACGGCCTTCGTCGCGCAGGCGCTGGCGCAAGCGGCTCATCTGCACGTCGATGGCGCGGTCATACGGACCCGCCTCGCGGCCGTGGATCAGCTCCACCAGCTGGTCGCGATTGAGTACCCGATTGGGATGATCAAGCAGGATGCGCAGCAGCCGGTATTCGCCGCCGGACAGCGGCACCACGACGCCATCGGGCGCGCTCAAGATCCGCGTTGCGGTGTCCAGCCGCCAGCCGGCGAAGACCAGGCAGCGCTGCGATTCGGGACGCAGGTTGGGCGGCAGGGCGCGGGTGCGGCGCAGGATGCTCTTGATCCGCGCCAGCAGTTCGCGCGGGCTGAAGGGCTTGACCAGATAGTCGTCGGCGCCCATTTCGATGCCGACGATGCGGTCGGCCTCCTCGCCGCGCGCGGTAAGCATCAGCACCGGCATGCTGGAGCGGGCGCGCAGGTCGCGGCACAGGGTCAGGCCATCGGTGTCGGGCAGCATCAGGTCGAGCACCACCAGGTCGATGGCGTGCCGCTCCAGGCCCTGCCACATCTCGCGGCCGTCCCTCGCGGCGTAGGCTTCGAAGCCGTTCTTCGCCAGGTAATCCACCAGCAGGCGGCGGATTTCCGGGTCGTCGTCGACGATGAGTATGCGGTCCTTGGTGTCCATGGCGGTCTTATAACGTGTTCGATCAAGCTTGGGTGCTGGCAATGTAACGCACTGTAACGATCCATGGGTTCGCAATGCAGCGATGCAAAACGGCGCGCCGTGGCAAAGGCTTGCTTACAACCCCGGCGTCAAATGGCATCCATGGGCGAACCAACCGGCAAACCCGCCGGCGCACGCTCCACCGATGGACCGGAAACCTCCGGCCCCGAATGTCACTCGCTACAGGAGATCAACATGAGCACCACCAAGTTTCGCAAGGGCGCAATTGGCATCGCGATTGCTGCCGGCCTCGCCACCGCCTTCGTCGCGGTAGCACATCCCGGTTTCGGCTATGGTCCCGGTTCCGGCTATGGCCCCGGCATGATGGGCCGCGGCGGTCCAGGCATGATGATGGGCGGCGGTGGTCCCGGGATGATGGGCGGCGGTCCGGGCATGATGATGGGTTGGGGTCACGGCCGGATGTTCGCCAGCAACGATACCGACATCGCCAAATTCCAGCAGGATCGGCTTGGCGAGCTCAAGTCGCAACTCGGCATCACGGCGGAACAGCAGCCGGCGTGGGACGCCTTCGCCGCCAGGGCCGCGGAACAGCCCAGGACCATGCAGGCCCTGCGCAATGACACCAGCGCCGCGACGACGCCGGAGCGCATGCAGCAGCGCCAGAAAGCCATGGCGTCGATGAGCGAATCCTTCACCAGGCTCTACGAGGCGCTGACGCCGAAGCAACGCGAAGTGTTCGACCGCTCCCACGGCCCGATGCAGCGGCGCGGCTGAGCGGCGACAGGCGAATGCCGCAGCTTCCGCATGCCCATGAGTCATGGGTATGCGGAAGAACTCGCAGGATCGGACGATGTCTCGCCCAACCAGTTCATGTAGCGGCCATTGAAGCCAAAATAGCTACGGTCGTGGCAATAAGTGCTGCATGCGCTGTCAATCCGTATAGCCCGATCGGCCGTGCCGGTTGAAAAGTGGTGCCGCTATTGGTGCCATTAATCCATGGCGTCTTCCACCAAAATCCTCGACCAGATGCGACGCGAACCCGGCAACGTGCGGTTCGCCG
>Ga0209211_10005415_pt1 | contig 19117 bp, 18 predicted proteins | sample RifGroA2_FD_183992 | JGI IMG/M metagenome (GOLD analysis project Ga0209211, IMG submission 183992) | Groundwater microbial communities from Rifle, Colorado, USA - Groundwater A2 (SPAdes) (version 2) | ecosystem: Environmental > Aquatic > Deep subsurface > Groundwater | place: Rifle, Colorado...
CCAAAAATGCTTGCAGAATACAAAAAGCGCAGAAGAATGCTGGTTGACGGAATACGCAACACCCCTAAATTCAGTTGTTTCGAGCCAAAAGGTGCGTTCTATGTTTTCTTGAATATCTCCAAGCTGGGTGTTTCTTCTGAAGAGGCAACCTCTCTCCTGCTTGAAAAGGCGCAGGTAGCATCTGTTTCCGGCTCTGCATTTGGAAAAAGCGGAGAGGGTTACGTGCGGTTATCATTTGCAACAAGCGAGGCGAATATTGAACTCGCATTATCAAACTTGACTGGGATTTGAAGAGGTATTGAGAATGAATGATATTGTTAGTGGAATCGGTGTTGACGTCGAATCTATCTCGCGTTTCAGGAAACCAGAATCAAAAAAACAAAGTTTTCTAATCCGGATTTTTACCAAAAAGGAAATCAGATATTGCAATTCAAAGCGTGATCCTGCTCCTTCTCTTGCAGTGAGATATGCGGCAAAAGAGGCCATCTTCAAGGCGTTTAGTGGTATAGGTGTCAAATGTCCGGGCTATAATAATATTGAAATCCTCAATAAGGAAAATGGCGCTCCAATCGTTAAGATTAATAAGGAAGGATATGATAAATTCAATATTCTTGTCAGTCTTTCACACAGCGGAGATATGGCAATTGCTTTTGTAGTAATAACCTGAATTGTTCGGGCTCAGTTGTCCGGGTAATCTTATGAAAAAAGTCAATATTCTTGAAACTACTTTGCGCGACGGCAGTTACGCGGTAAACTATTCCTTCACCGCACTCGACACCGCTACAATATCCAGGCAGTTGGAGCTGGCCGGATTTGAATATATTGAAATAGGCCACGGGGTAGGTTTCAATGGAAGCACCAAAGGTTATGGCAAAGCTGTTGCAACTGATGAAGAATACTTAGTTGCCGCGGAAGGTGTGCTGAAAAATTCAAAATTCGGAATGTTCTGCATTCCAGGAATTGCAGAAGTTGAAAACATTGACATGGCCCACAAGCATGGAATGGGTTTCGTGCGTGTAGGAACCAACGTAACAGAAGTAGCTAATTCCGAACCATTCATAAAGCGTGCCAAGGACTGTGGAATGTTCGTTGCAGCAAATTATATGAAATCCTATGCGCTTCCTCCAAGAAAATTCGCTGAAAACGTCCTTCTTTCTGAAAAATACGGGGCTGATATGGTTTATCTTGTTGATTCATCTGGTGGAATGTTCACAGAAACTGTGATTGAATACTATAATGCGATCCGTTCTGTCTCCGACATTCAGGTTGGTTTCCATGGGCATGACAATCTCGGACTCGCAATTGCAAATAGCATCGCCATAGCCGAAGCAGGCGCGTCTTTCATAGATTCCTCGCTTCAAGGGCTTGGAAGAAGCTCTGGAAATGCAAATACCGAAATTCTTGTTGCTGCACTAATGAAAAAAGGCTATGCACTCGGGATAGACTTCATAAAAACTCTTGAGATTGGTCAGAAATACATAAATCCGATTCTTCCGGCAAAGGGAAAAATGCCATTAGATGTAGTTTCAGGCTATGCTGATTTCCATTCAAGCTATATGCACAAGATAGAGAAATATTCAGTGAAATATTCGGTTAATCCGTGTATTCTTATCATAGAGCTTTGCAAGGTTGACCGGGTAAATGCCAGCGATGAGCTCGTTGATAAAATCGCCCAGCGCATAAAAAAGGACGAAGATTTCTATCTTGCAAAATACGATTTTGGAAAATATGTAGGCGGGGAGCAGGATGAGCTTAAATAATGAAAATAGGCCGGGCGATGTCAATATAGCTGCATCATTGAAAAACCTCTTCTCGGCAAATTGGGACCAGCCATTCATTTTTGATGCGCTCAATGGACGTGATCGTGCAGTAACCTATGGCGAATTTTTGCATCTTTCCGTACAGCTAAGTCGCATGCTGGAAACTCTTCGCGTAGAACGTGGGAATACGATCTGCGCAATGATGAATAATTCTGTTGAGCTTGCGGCAACCTATTTCGCTTCTCTTATTTCTGGAGTAGTTGTTGTCCCGCTTGATCCGCTTAAGGGTGAAAATGAGGTTAAGGAAATACTTTCCTATACAAACCATAAGATTGGTCTGTGTAATTTCAGTGGCGGACTATCTGACATCGAAGATAAGAAGCCGATAATCAAGATAAAACCATTTAGTGAATATACTGATTCTGATATCACATCTGATAAAAAAGACCTTAATTTGCTCGATAATATAGACCCGGGCAAGCCATTTCTCAATACCTTCACATCTGGTTCAACAGGAGTTCCGAAAGGAGTGGTTCATTCATTCAGGAATCTTTACCTGACTTCGCTTGCGTTTGCAAAGCGGTTCAATTTCAATAGCAACAGTGTTTTCTATCATAATCTTCCAATGACTTATATGGCTGGCATTCTGAATCTTTTTTTCATGCCAATGATTTGCGGCAGCAAAGTAGTAGTTGGTGAGCGGTTTGGTATCCAATCCATTCCAAGATTCTGGGAATACCCTATAAAACATTCTGCGAATACTTTCTGGTTCATTCCAGCAATGCTCGCGCTTTTGATGAAACTTGACCGTGGAACGAGTGGAATAGAATACGCGAAAAAAACCCGGATAACCGGATTGGTCGGAACCGCACCGCTTAACCAGCGCTTGCGAAGAGATTTTGAAAAGAGATATGGAATCCCGCTTTATGAAAGTTATGGTCTTTCCGAAACTTTATTCGTTTCGACAAACTCTCCAAGTGGTATCGCAGGAGGAATCGAATGGGGGGTTGGAGATGGAGTTGGAAAGCCACTTGATGGAGTGGAATTAGGTTTTCGAGAAGACAAGGAGATCTCTATTGGAGTTCCATGGATGTTTTTGGGCTATAGTAATGTAGATGCGAAGCAGTCATTTTCCGGCGAGAAATTCTTATCAGGGGATATCGGAGAATTTGAAAGCTCCAGCGGATTCCTAAGAATCACCGGAAGAAAAAAAGACCTTATAATCAGAGGTGGAATCAACATAAGTCCAAGAAGAACCGAAGAGTTTGTTGCGCACTCGGATATTTTTGATGAGAGCGCGATAATCGGAGCAGAAGATGCAAATCTTGGAGAAAAATCCGTATGTTTTTTTGTTCCCAGCCAAGGGCATTATTCAGATAATGCAAGAAAGCAACTGAATCGGGAGATTGTTGAAAAACTCGGAAAAGATTACCAGATAGACGAGTTTGTAGAGCTTAAAGAAATCCCAAAAAACATAAATGGAAAGATAGATAAGCCAAAACTCAGAAAGTTTTACAAAGAAAAACACGAGCACGGAGTTTGAGACTGTGATACTACAAATTGACCACATCGCTTTTTCTTCCATGAATTTCAAAGAGCACATTCGCATTCTTCAGTCGCTAGGTTATTCTCTCAAGTTCTCATCTTCTGGAAAAAAGAACATGGAAATAAAGCGACCTCTTCTCAGGGAATTCATGGAATTGCATGATCTCGCGCTTCTAAGTCATGAATCCAGCCTTTCAATAGAACTTCTCAATCATGGTCATATAAATGATGCCGAAGGTTTCATATTTCCTTTATTTGATAATGTTCCTAGCGGTTTTCTTTCCTCATTCGGAGTTGATGCAGGGGTATATTCCGACAAAGGTTCATTCCGGTTCAATAAATTCGTAGTGAAAACAAGTAACGTTCGAAAAAGCGCGGATTTCTGGAAGAATTTCGGTTTTCGTGAAATAGAATGCGACTCTGAAGGTGCGATTCTTGAGTTTCGCTCTCCATTAAGCAAGATTTCATGTACAGTTTTCCTTAAGCACGATCGTTCAGTGGTGAACGATTTCAATTTCCTTGATGATAAGGGGTTTAATTGTATCGCATTCATTTCAAACTCTGCGAAAAAAGAGCGTGAGGTTCTGGTCAAAAGCGGAATAAAAACAACCGAAATAGAACAATTTATCTCTGACAAACTCTCATTAAGTGTTTTCTTTGCGATTGGACCATCCGGGGAATTGGTTGAGATTATTGAACCGGAAATAACGAGATGAAAAAGGCAAGGTGAACTCATGAACCCGCAAAATTATGATGCAAAAAAGGAATGGACAAACACATTCATTGCCCAGAGTGAAATGGCATATCCTGCGGAATATGTTATCCGCATTTTCAAGGGATCCTACCCGCGTCTGAATTTTGATAAATCTTCATATAAAGGAAAGAAAATCCTGGATATAAGCTGCGGTGATGGCTGCAATATGCCTTTGCTTGCCCGTTGCGGGTTTGAGGTTTATGGAACCGAGATTACGCAGGAGATTGCGAATAAAACAATGTCCAATCTGGCCGCTGTAGGAGTACGTTCTGACATTCGTATCGGAACAAATGACCATCTTCCTTTTGAGAATGGATTTTTTGATTTCCTTTTATCCTGGAATGCGTGCTATTACATGGGAGCATTAAGGGATTTCAGCAAGCATGTTGCGGAATATGCTCGGGTTCTCAAGCCAGAAGGCTATCTCGTAATGTCCATCCCTAAAAAAACCTCATTTATTTTCAATGGAAGCGATCCTGCGCCAGAGCCAGGCTATAGAATAATAAGAAACGATCCATACAAGATAAGAAACGGGGAATCCTTGCGGGTTTTTGAAGACGAAAAAGAGATCGAAAACGCGTTCTCAAGCCATTTCAAGGATTTCGTACATGCGGATGTACACGACGATTGCTTTGGAAGGGAATACCATTGGCATTTGACGATCGGTAAGCGGAAATAGGATAAAGCAGAAGGGATTGTGAGTTCTGAATTTTGCGTTTAGTTCTTCTCCTTCAACAATCCAGCATCCCTCAACGCATCCGCGGCCAATCTTATCTGTTCAAATTTTATCCCGGATTTGCATGCGATGTCCAGAAGGGAATTGCTTCCGTCCGACTGGTTCAAAACCCAGAACACCGCAAGCTCGTCAATTGCATCCTTATTTCCGCCGTCTTTCTGTCCGCCAATCATCCGGTAAAGTCCGCGCCTGCCTAATTGCGGCTCGCATTTTGGATTCTGGTTTATATATGTGACATTGTTTTCCAGTATGTTCAGTGTTCTGAGGTAACACGCAAATGTATTTGCAAGGGCTTCGGGCTTCACAAAGTCCAGGTTATCCGCCGAAGTATGATATTCCGGGAATTTTCCATACATTGTCCGCATTAATGATCCAACCGGCATGTCAAATGCAGGAGAGCAGAACTGTCTTTCATCGCTTCCGGAGGGAAAGAAATCCACAATTTCGTGCGGTTCTCCAGAATCAACAAGAATCTTCTCGACTGCCTTATCGATAGTTGCATCTCCTTTCCTGCTTTTCTTATAAGTCATTTTTCCAGAATCCCCACAACAGGTCGCAACAAGCCCGTGTTTTATGTTTTTTATCCTGCCTTCATTCAGGCTCAACCACGTAATCGCTCCGATTGTTTCAGGAATGAAAATAATTCTATACGAAAATTTGTGTTTTCCGCCAAGCGCGATTATTTGCTTAGCAAGCTCTACTGCCAACACGACCCCACTGAGATTGTCATTGCACAATGAAGGATGGCACAAATAGGTTGATATGAGAATTTCGTCCTCGTTTTCCCCGCGGATGTAAAGCTCTCCATAAGTTAAGCTCCCGTCCTTGAGTTCGGAATCAATCACGACTTCATAATCTGCATTCGCTCCATTATCTTCCTTCACGAGCTTCTCATATTCTCTGTGCGAAATACAAAATCCCCAATTATCTTTATAGTAAGAAGTAAGATAAGGGATCCAATCCGGATGCTGCGGAAGTGTAAACAAATGTTCCATTAACTCTGAAAATTTCATTTTTTTTCGCATCGGAATGCTATAATTTAGCACATGAATATTTGATTTTTTGAATTCCGCGATTTTTTTACCGTTCGGACAGACGATGTAAGCATCATTTATGTTCCATTCCTTTGGAACTGTCCAGTCAAACACCTTTGTTCCGGTAGGTACTTCGTGGATTTCCATCGGCACGCTCTTTTTTATAACGCGCAGGGTTTCCCGCACTCCGTTTCCTGTTATGCTTCTGCATATCGGGTATAATTCGGTCATGAGCGAGTGCATTTCTACTCCAGTTTCAGTCGCTTTCTGTTGAATTTCATCAATATTCATTATTCCACCTTATTTCCGCCGTAGAGGCGGAAAGCTGGGAAAAGCCATTACGCTTTTCACGGATCCCCCTTTATCAGAAATGCCGGATTTTTCTGAAGTTCGCTTTGTATCAACTTAACTACATCATCTGCAGTTATACAAAGTATGCTTCCCTTTCCAAGTTTAACAACCTTTGCAAGTCCGAGTTCCTTTGCCTTTTTGTCAAATTTGGTAAAATCTGCCTCGTTGTTCTGCTTTGCGAGGTCATAAACATAATGATAGAATATTTTGTCGGTTTCCTTTCCGCCTTCAATAGCCTTTCCTGGAAATCCCTTATCATATCTATACGGGACTGTGATTTTCTTTTCTACGTAATGAATTAACGTTGAACCTGCATCAAAATTGAAATTGCATATCTTTCCTCCAGCATGCAGGAATCTATCCCAAAAAGAATCCGGGCCAAATGAGTGCTCTGGCGCATTGCGCGTGAACAGTTCCGCATTCTTTCCAATTGCTGCAATTGAAAAGTTCGCATCATCTGAGCGAATAGCTTCCTGGTCCTTGCGCACCATTTCGGAAAATAGTCCACAAACGCTCGGAGTGCTCTTCTTATCATATGGCTGTTTTTTGCAGAACGAATACGAAAATGTAGGAACTACGAGCGTTCCGCCAGCACTTCCACGATCACCGCTTCCGTCCTTTCTGCTGCCTATAACCTCAAATATTGCTTCCTTGAAAATCCGATAGTAATCTTCCTGGCTTTTCGCTCCTTCCAACCGTCCGAAGAATCCGATATTGCTATGAGTGAATATATTATCTCCTTTGGTTATTCCGATTTCCAGAAGTGCTCGCACGATATCTTTTTTCGAGTAGTCGTAATTTTCCGATGGCATTTATTTCTCCCCTGTTTTTTTCTGTATTATCTCCGCGAGTCCGTTGATTGTTGAAAATTCACGATTCTGGAATTCCTCGTTTGAAAATCTTATTCCGAATTCGTCTTCAATATCGCTTACAAACGAGATGAATTTTAGGGAATCTATCCATCCCTTTTCAAAATAACTAATTGAAACTCCGTTTTCAATTTCATCCTTCTTCATGTCAGTATTCTTTTCAAACCAGGAAATTAGCCATTGTTTTAATTGCAAGAGTTCCATTGCCAATCACTTTCCGTGAAAAAATCTGTTTTTTATTTGAATAGTATAACTCTTGACGAAGAGCCGTCCGCTCCCTTTATTTTAAGCGGAAGCGCGGCAATATTCCAGCCTTCATATTCGGTTACTTCCTCAAGATTCAGGTATTCCACGATAACGGTATTATTCTTCAGGAATATTTTGTGCACCGGAGAGTCCTGTTCTGTTCCCAGAACCTCCTTTATCTTTATGCGACCGTCATCCGGAGATGCAGTGTCCATTCCTATGAGCTGCACGTCCTTTGAAACAAGATACTCTGCGGCTTCTTTTGTGAAATGGGGATATCCTTTGTAAAATCTGTCAGTGTTCCAGTGTTTTCCCCATCCAAACTTGAATAGCATCCTGTTGGAAATCTGGATTTTTTCCAACATTTCCTTTGTTACAGAAGCATCGCTTCCACTGTTGGCAAGCGCTGAAAAATCAACGATAGTTACCTCTCCAACCAGTTTGTCAAGTTGGATGTTGTCCACGGTTCCACCGCCTCGTATGAAGTGCAGTGGGGCGTCCATATGCGTTCCAGTGTGTGTTCCAAGAACAAGCTTTCGCGTTTCCCGGCCTTCAGAATCAATTTTTCCCATCTGGGTTATAGAAACCTGGGTGTGCCAGTAAGCATTGAATGTGAGCATCCCTTCCTCGATGTTGTGCGTCAAATCTATTATTTTTTTCATCTGATCTTCGCCTCTGTTTTCATCCATTCAATTGTTTTCCTTATCCCGCTTTCCAGGCTTGTCTTTGCCTCCCATCCCAGCATTTTTCTTGCCTTTGAGCTGTCGCATAAAAGCTTCATTATCTCAGCCTGCGGATGATGGTGCGGAACATGTTTTATCTGGGACTTGCCGCCAACTGCTTCATTTATGGTTTTGGCAAGGTCGTTTATTGACACATCTTTTCCAGTCCCTGCATTTATTACTTCTCCAGCACTTTCGTCTTTGGTTGCTGCCTTGAATATGAAATCAGCGCAATCTTCTACATAAAGCAGGTCTCTCGTCTGCTTCCCATCCCCGAAAATATTAAGGTCCTGTCCTTCAAGTGCCCGTTTTATGAAGATATTCACTACGCCGCCTTCCATATTTGTTTTCTGAAAAGGGCCGTATATATTGAATGGTCGAAGTACAACTACTGGAAGTCCGATTCCGCGATAATACGAAAGAGCGAGTTCTTCTGCAGCCATTTTAGAGCCGGCATATGGGGAAGCAGGTTTTGTTGAATGGGTTTCGGAAATTGCGGTTCCGGCTCCAGATGCTGCGCCAGCTGTGTCATAAACCATGCATGTTCCAATAAGAATAAGTTTTGTTTTTTTGCTGCCTTTCTGCGATTTTCTGCATTCCTCAAGCACATTGTATGTTCCGATAACATTGCCTTTGAATGCATTCTCAGGAAAATCCAGAGACTCCTGAACGTTTATCTGTGCTGCGCAATGAACACATATATCAGGAGAGAATGATGCGAACGCCCTTTCAAGTTCATTGGCATTTGTTATGTCTCCTCCAACAAAAACGAATTTTGAGTTATAGCTCTTATTCTTCATAAATTCCACAATATTCTCTTCGCTTCCATTTGAAAGATTATCAAATGCGGTTACACTGTCTCCATCATCAAGAAATCTTTTGACAACCCATCTTCCAAGAAATCCGGCACCGCCGGTTACAAGAACGCGCATTCAAATCACTCGCTAGATCGCTCAATCCAATCATCCTGTTATATCCGATCCAATCTCTGCCTTTACTTCAGGAATCCGGTTTCCACAAGAAGTTTTTTTATCTCGGTCTTTTCCATCATCTTTTCATCTGAGGAACGGTAGTTCGCATACTTTGCCGGCTTTGTATTCGCGTATCTGGTTGTATCAATGGAAAACAGATCTTTAAGTGCAGGCGGAATCAAAATGAACATTTCATTTGCCTCAAGCGCGCTTAGTGCTTCCTCCTCGGTCATCAATTCCTCGTACATTTTTTCTCCCGGAATTGCGCCTATGGTTTTTTTCTTTATTTCCGCTGGCTTGTGCGCAAACTTCCCGGCAATCTCCGAAATCATCACGTCTGCCAAATCCTCTATTCTAAGGACCGGCATCTTAAGCACAAACACTTCTCCACCATGTGCAATCTCCGTTGCCTTGAAAAGAAGCTTGAGCGTATGCTTTAATGTCATGACAAATCGAGTCATTTTCGTGTCGGTTATGGTTACCGGTCCGCCCTTTGCGATTTGTTTTTTAAATAGCGGAACAACAGAACCGCGGGAACCAAAAACATTTCCGAATCTCACGCTTGCGAATACGCATCGTCGCGATCCTTTGTAATAATTCGCTGCAGTGACCAGTTTTTCCCCAAGTAATTTTGTAGTTCCCATTACATTGGATGGATGAGCTGCCTTGTCACTGCTTGTAAATATGAATTTTTCAACATTCGCATCCAGTGCCGCGTCAAGAACATTCTGCAATCCCATCACATTTGTCTTGACTGCTTCAAAAGAATTATACTCGCATGCAAGAACGTGTTTCATTGCCGCACAATGGAATACAATATCAACGCCTTCAAACGCGCGTTTCATTCGTTCCATGTCCCGCACGTTCCCTATAAGATATCGCACTTTATTTCCTTCATCCAGTTTCTTGAAGGCATGCGCCATTTCGAATTCGCGTGTTTCGTCTATATCCAGGACCCGAATTGCCTTAGGATTCATTGGAAGAAGTTCCCTTACAATCTCTCTTCCAACCGAACCGGTTCCCCCTGTGACAAGAATCGTCTTTCCTTCAAATATATTTGCCATAAATAGCCCTCACTATCCACACACGATTGATTATAATTTCTATGGATAAATATAAAATCCATGCACATGGCAGTGGCAACTACGGCTCTTGAAGCCAAAGGAGGGGCTGAGCGGGTAGTCCTGAAATTAGCCGAGCATTTCGATGCCACCGTGTTCACTACGCGATATTCTCCAGAAGGTACCTACGAGGAGTTTGGAGACCTTGATATCCGCATCCTCAAAAGCCCGCTTCAAAAGCTTCCTATTGGAAAACGACTTTCCACAGGAATAGCTGCCGGAAGCACGTTTTATACCGCAAATTTACAGGAATATGGGGATTTTGACATTATCAATGCACATCAAAGTCCTTCAGAATGGCTCAGAAACAAAAACAAGCAGATGATTTGGTACTGTCACAGCCCAAATCGCGAGGCTTTTGATCTTTATGAATGGCGCATGCGCAGGCGTGACCCGCTTAGAAAATTGGCATTCTGGACCGCGATAAAGGCATTCAGGCATTTTGAATTTCAGGTAGTTCCAAAAATTGAATATATCTTCACCAACAGCAAGAACAGCAAGAGCAGGATAAAAAAATATCTCAATCGCGATGCGGAAATACTACACCCTGGAATAGAAGTTGGTAAGTTCCGCAGTGGGGAATATGGCAATTATTTTCTATACCCCGGCCGGATAACGCCAGAGAAAGATATTGAGTTTTCCATTTCCGCGTTCAGAAGACTGTGCGAGCGCGTGAAAGGCCACAGGATGGTTATTGCAGGATCATTGTCCGATCGGCCAGAACATATTGCTTATTTTGACAAATTGAAGAAAATGGCAGCAGGGCTTCCGGTTGAATTTCAGACAAATCTAAGCGAAGGCGAGCTCACCGAGCTTTATGCCGGTGCACTTGCGGTTCTTTACACCCCGATCAACGAGGATTTTGGTCTTATCCCACCAGAAGCAATGGCAGCAGAAAAGCCATGCATTGCAAAGAACGAGGGCGGGCCGCGCGAGACAGTGATCGATGGGGTTGATGGTTTTCTGGTGAATAATCCGGATGAAATGGCAGACCGGATGGAATTTTTCATTCGCAATCCTGCGCTTGCAGAACAATTCGGAAAAAAAGGAAAAAAGAAAGTTGAGCGCGATTTCACATGGGACCATTTCCTGAAGAGATTTGAGGAAAAAGCAAAAGAGGTACTAAAAAATGCAGAAGAAAAGTAGTGTTCCGAAGAGTAGCGTTTCGGATAGCATTTCCGGGAACCAGATTGCAGAGAACCACGGTGCGGACGAAAACATTTCTTTCATAGCAAAAGGTTCATTCTGGCAACTTTCTTCATCAATAATTTCCAAGCTTATTGCATTTGTTTACGTGGTTTATCTTGCCCGTGTTCTTCCGCAAGAGGAGGTAGGCCTATTTTATCTTGCATTGAGTTTCGTGAGCGTCATCTCTATTTTCGCTGACCTTGGAATTTCCATGACTGCGCCAAGATATATCCCGTATTTTATGGAAAAAGGAAAGCCCGGAGAAGTCAGAAGGCTTGTGAAATACACTGCGCTTGTTGGCATCTGCTCAACATTATTGTTTTCTCTCGCAGTTTTGTTCTTTTCAGGAAACATCGCAGATGGTTTCAAAAATCCGCGGCTTCAGCAACCTCTTGCCATAATGGCATTCTACATAATAATAGTTGAATTGTACAACATCGCGCAATCTTTGTTCATCGGCTTCAAAAAAATAAAGGAAAATGCAATGATGGCGAATTTTCAATCTTTCCTGAAGCTGGTCTTTGCAGTTGTATTTATTGGCTTCCTTGGAAACAGCGCGGTAATCAATTCCTACGCATTCCTGGCATCATTTCTTGTACCAGCATTGTTTGCAGCCCCGTTTCTTTTGAAATTTCTCTCCAAGGTTGAGCGTGGTGGTGTTGAAGGCAGTAATCAAAAATTCCTTTCCGAAATCCTTCCATTTGGTTTTATGCTTGGAATCGTTTCCACGTTTAGTTTTGTTCTTGCATATGCCGACAGGTTACTGGTTGGTTATTTTATAACTGGAGCAGAGGGCGAACGGGCAGTTGCAATCTACAGTGTTGCCACAGGGCTTGCAGGCCTTCTTTCTGTTGCAGCAGTTGCAATAGCAACAACTTTTCTTCCGGTTGTTTCCAGTATTCATGGGCGAAGCGAAAAAATAGAAAACGACAATGGTAGCGATAGTGATAATGGAAAAATCCACGAAACCCACGCAGCCTTAGCAGGGAAGAGCAAAGCTCTTCCCTTTTGTCGCGGAGCGATAGCTCCGCTCCATGGAAAAAACGTAGAAGTAACTACTAAATGGATGTTATTTTTCACGGTTCCGCCGCTTCTCCTTTTCCTGGTATTTCCAGCGCAGATTCTTGAAGTTATTTATGGTGCACAGTATTCCTCTGGTGCAAATGTTCTTGCACTGACGGCGCTTGGTTCGCTAATCCTCCTCATAACTCATATGCACCGCGTTGTTCTTGCAGGAATGCGGCTTGTTGGAATCGAATTGAGGATGGCTGCAGTGACTGTTCTCGTAAATATTGCACTCAATCTTTATCTTATTCCTGCATATGGGATAGACGGAGCAGCTCTTGCAACACTTCTTTCCTTTTTGGTAATGACATTGATGACTAATGCTTACTCGCTTCAGTCATTTTCATTTGGTTTGCCGCCAGATACGTTTAAGCATCTGATGACAATAATCGCAGCAGTTGCAGTCATGTTTGTTTTAAAGGAACCCATCCTTTCTGCAAGTGTTGGAGTTCTTTCAATCAAGGAGATATTCGCTTCCACTGATTTTATTTCTGTAATTCTTTCAAAATCCGTTCGTCTAGCATTCATAGCGGTCATTGGTTGCATCGGAACTGCAATCTATGTGGCTGGTTTAATGTTCTTTAAGCTTTTCAGACAATATGATATAGATGTAATGAAGGAGTTTCTGAAGAGAATCGGGGTATCGGATAGGTTTATCTGTCCGTTTGAAGGAGTCCTTTTGTGGGGGACTTCAAGAGGGGAATAAATTATAGCAATTTAGATAATATCAATTGTCAAGGGATAATATTATGGCAAAATTCATGGTAACCGGCGGTGCCGGATTTATAGGCTCTCATATCACCGAACATCTGGCAGCCCTTGGCAACGAAGTTCTTGTTTATGATGATTTTTCAACAGGCTTAATGTCTAATCTTGACCATATTTCAAATAAGGGGAAAATGAAAGTAGTCCGTGGTTCCGTGACAAGTTTTGATTCTCTTCGTGATACATTTGATATGTTCGGAGGATGTGATTACATCTTTCATGAAGCAGCGCAGGTTTCTGTTGCTTCCTCTCTTAAAAATCCGCAAAAAACATATGAGATTAATGTTGGCGGGACGTTGAACGTGCTGAAGGCTGCGAAAGAAGTGGGTGCAAAACGAGTTGTTCTTGCTTCATCCGCGGCTGTTTATGGGAATCTTGCAAAACCCGTGGGCGCTGGGATTAGCGAGGATGATCCCACCAGTTCGATATCACCATATGCCTCGTCCAAGCTTAGGAACGAACAGGATGCTTTCGATTCTGGTGTGGAAACCGTTTGTCTGAGATATTTCAATGTTTTTGGCCCGCGTCAATCACCGGATTCTCCTTATTCTGGAGTAATCTCAAAATTCGCAAATGAAATCTCTTCGGGAAAATCACCAACTATCTTCGGGGACGGAACCCAGACCCGCGATTTTGTATATGTTGGTGATGTTGCCCATGCGAACCTGTTGGCATTTGAATCCAAGAATGCTGCGGGACACGTTTTCAATATCGGTTCAGGAACCACTACTACGATAAACGGCTTAGTTGCCGAACTTAATTCAATTCTCGGAACAAACGTTACTCCTGATTATGCAAGCGAGCGTGTCGGAGATATAAAACATTCCTGCGCGGATATTTCAAAGGCAAGAAAATCTCTAGGCTTTTTTCCAACATATCAGTTCAAGGATGGTCTTCGCATGACAATAGATTGGCTTAAAAAAAGGAAAGTCTGATACTCCAAAGGAGAACTTCATGGTACGATATTTCGGAACAAACGGAGTTCGCGGAACTTTTGATGTTCTTGATCCAATGCTTGCAATGCGGCTTGCTGCTTCGGTAGGAGTTTATTTCAACCGCGGAACCATCCTCGTCGCACGTGATGCACGGCTGACCGGTGAATGCCTCGAGCACGCTGTATTTGCAGGGCTTCAGTCCGTTGGATGCCAGCCTGTTTCTCTTGGCATTGTGAGCTCTCCTACTGCAGAATTCATGGTGAAAAAACTAAGTGCTGACGGTCTGATTATAATAACTGCATCTCATAACCCTCCTGAATGGAATGCGCTGAAGGTTGTTGACAAGAACGGAGTAACTATTTCATGGGAGCGCGGAGAGGAAATAGAAAGAATAATGGAAAGCAAGAACAGGACAGAAAGCGGAACAACTTCAGTAACATCTGCGAATTGGGATTCGGTAAAAGATGTGCGGGTTTATCCGAGTGCGGAAGATGAACATATTGCGGAAATAAAAAAATCAGTTGATCAGAAATTAATTAATCCGAAATCTATTCCTCCAAAACTAGTCCAAAAACAAACAAAAAAATTCAAAGTCGTTCTTGATTGCGGAAGCGGAACTGCGGCAACAATTGCACCGCGTCTTTTTCGCGAGCTTGGATGCGACGTGACTATTTTGAATGGAACCGTTGATGGTCGATTTCCAGGTCGTCCGTCCGAACCTCGCGAGGAAAATATTCAGGAACTATTGCGCCTTGTTCCAAAACTTGGTGCGGATATCGGAATCGCATGGGATGGAGACGGCGATCGCGTTGTTTGCGTTGATGAGAAAGGCGGCTTTGTGGTTGGGGACCGAGTTTTCGCTTTATGCGCGCTTTCGGAATTGCGCAATCAAAAGGGAAATGGTGCAATTGCAACTACTGTTGCCACGAGCAAGGCGGTTGAGGAAGTCGCTGCAAGATTCGGATGCAAAACAATTTACACGAAGATTGGTGCGCCATATTTATCAGAAGCAGTTGCCATGGGCGGTGCTGGAGGCAGTACGATGCCCGATGCAGTTGTTATGGCAGGCGAGGAGGTTGGCGGAGTTATCTGGCCAAAGTTCAGCCTTGCAAAAGATGGTTTCCTGACTGCTGCAAAAATTATTGAGTTCATGTGCGAGAAAGGAAAATCCCTTTCCGAATTATTGAAAGATGTTCCGCTTTATTTCAACGAAAAGGAAAAGATTCCATGCACTGCGGAGCAAAAAGAAAAAATAGTTTCAGGAATGAGAAAATACGTGCGGGACAATAAACTTATTGGTGTTTTGATTGACGGCGTGCGGATAAACTTTGAAGATGGTTTTGGGTCTTGGGTCATCTGTCGTGCCTCCGGAACAGAGAATTATGTTCGTGTGTTTGCGGAATCAAAAGACAAAATCAAGGCAAGGAAATTGGTTGAAGAGTATAAAGGAATCGCAAATAAGTACATGTCCGAATAATTTTAATCTCGAAAAATTTCAAAGGCTAGCCACAAAATCCCCTATTTTTACCTCTGAAACCTCATTCTGAATCGTATCGCTTGCAAATATGAAATCGCACATTCCTCGCAACCGTGCCAGAGAATCCTTCAGGAAAAATCCGTGCGTTGTTGCACATCCGACTTTTTTCGCACCGCCTTTTTTCAAATTCTCCGCGGCCTTAACCATTGTTCCTCCGGTTGAAATCATATCGTCAATAATAAGTACATTCTTTCCGGAAACTTCAAAATTCCTTTCCATACTTTCTATTGTACGGTACGCCTCGTCCTTGTTTGCGGTTTCGTATTCTCCACGAACTTTTTTCATAGATTTTCCGCCCGCACCTTCAACAAGGTAATTCGCACCTTCATCCGGGGAAATAATCTCAAATGGTGTGCCAGTCCCATCGTTCCCACCAAATTTTTCCCTTGCGTGTTCTATAATCGCTTTGCTCAGTGAAATATTTCGCAGGTTTAATTTCCCGTATTTGAATTCCCCCTCCTTTTTCAGGAAATGGCAGTCAAATGTTACAAGTTTTTTTACTCCTGCACCTGCAAGAAGATTGCAGATTATCTTTGCGCTTTCGGCTTCCCCTTCATGGAAGGTTTTATCCTGCCTGGAATACGGGAGGTAAGGAGCAACCATCGTAACCTCGCATTTAAGCTTCTTCAAAACACTGAGCACAAGCAGTGCCTGTGCAATTGAATCATTCTGGTTTGGATAAAGGCGATGAAAAAACGTAACCTGCTGTCCTTTGTACTTCTCAGGCTCAAGAATACGAACGTAAGAATCCCCATCCGGAAAATTCTTTATTTCAAAATTCGCCGGAAGAATATCTGCAAAATTCGGGCTTACCAGTTGCATAATTTGTTATCTGCAAAAGAATTATAAACTCTGTCTTCTACAGATTCGCATGGACTTCGTAGCAAAGAAAATATTTTTCACAAATGGGGTTGGGAAGAGCAAGGACAAGCTGACTTCTTTTGAGTTAGCTCTGAGAGATGCAGGAATTGCCCCGTTTAATCTTGTTACTGTTTCAAGCATTTTTCCCCCAGGGGCGGAGATCGTTTCAAAAAAGGAAGGGCTGAAACACCTAAAGCTTGGGCAGATTGTTTTCTGCGTCATGTCTCGTGCGGAATCAAACGAGCCAAATCGTTTGTTAGCTGCTTCTGTCGGATGCGCAGTTCCAGCGAATAAAAAGGCTTTTGGATATCTGAGCGAACATCATGCTTATGGTCAGACGGAAAAAAGTGCTGCGGATTATGCCGAAGACCTTGCAGCCTCAATGCTTGGTAGTACATTGGGAATAAATTTTGATCCGGAAACCGCGTGGAATGAAAGGGAAAAATACTTCAAATTAAGCGGAAAAATAGTACGAACAACAAACGTTACCCAATCCGCGCTTGTAGATAAGAACGGGAAATGGACCTCTGTTATTGCAGCTGCGGTATTTTGCCTGTAACTTTTACTTCTTCTCAGCCATTTTCTGGTTTCTCAGGATCCGGGCTTATTGGAGTACTCATTCTCATCTGGTTTGGTTTTCCAGGAGCTGAGGAGAAATAAATTCCGCCTTCATGTTTCCCGCTACTATTTCTACTGGTCGGAGTTTGATCTGCAATTACGGAATACGCCCCGTAAGTTGCTTGAGAAATATTAGAGCTGGGAGAAATTGCCGCTGTTTCGTTTACAGTTCTAGCGCTTTCATTTCCTTGCGAAGTTGGTTCTTCTTGAGGTTGTGGATCCTGAGTTGTTCCTATAATTTGAGTTGTATCCACGGTTGGTGCAAGTGTAATTTGAGTTGTCGATGCAATTTGAGTTTGCGGAACAAATTCAACATTCGAAGACGTAATTGGTGTAGTTGAACCTGCGGAAAGATTCGAATCTGTAGAAAGAGCCGAAACTGTTTGAATCGAAATCTCTTCAACAAATTCCATTATCTGAAATATTGGATTGTCCGTCGTTTGAACGATTGGACCGGACGAACTACTTATTTCTGTTTGCGCCTGTGGATTCTGATTAGGTATCGTCTGCATTTGTTGTACCGCACTTTGAGAGGTATTTGTTTCAGATCCTGAAGCCTGACTTTGAACCGAAAATTCTATGGTTTCGATTTGTTCAATTGGCGCCTGGTTTATTTGAACCGCAACAGGATTTTGCGAAGCAACAAGGCTTTGGGAAACTCGCAAAGTGCTGCTACCAGTATTGGTTGCTTGTGTTGCGTCGTTTATTTGTCCAGGAACTATATAATTATTTGAACCGCTCGCATTGTGAAGCGTTGCAGAACTAGAACCTCCTTCTGTAGCTTCGGTAGCTTCAGGAACCACATTAGCACTTAAATTTGTTGAAACGTTCGCTGTTTGGCATACATCTGCGTTTTGACCTCCATTCCGGATTCGTGCTCCGCTTGTTTTGGTTTGAGTGTTTGCATTACCGTCAATTCCACACATTTGAACCGCTTCAGAAGAATATTTCGACTCTGATTTTTGCGTTATCGGAATATTCATCGGAACAGGATATGCAAAAGACACATTGTATCCGGATTCTTCTTCACCCCCAACATGATTCGCACCAGATTTTGATTCAACTCCATTATGTTCAGATTCCAAATTCATGGTTTGCATCTGAGCATTGAATACTGAAGTAATTATTCCTTCAAATGTAATCTCAAAACGCGCAGTCCAGGGATGTCCTTCGTTATTTTTTTCACTTTCTCGTTCTTCCCTGTCGCAGACTGCCAGCACGTTTTTAGTCGATATGCAAGCAGTTACGCTCATCTCATTTGTTTCACTAAGCGCGGTAAATGTTGCGTTGTGCATTTCCTCCCAATCCCGGGCGCAGTCGTTTCTTGCTTTATCTGAAAGTGCCAACGCTGCGCCTATAGATGCAGGTTCTTCAAAAACTATTCCAAATGCCGCAAGAACCCTGCCAATTCTAACTTCCATTAATTTGCTTGGGTTCCAGCCCGGTACCCACCAATGGGTTTTTTTCGCGTATGGCGATTTGAACCTTCTGTTTACATTTGCTTTTCGCAACTCTTCGCGCTGTTCGTGCGTAAGTGTTTTTTTCCCACTTTCAAATTTACGATAGAATCCTTTGTTTTCTTCGTGCGGTTCTTTGGATTGTTTATCGTATTCGTTTTTTCTATCCCCTTTGTCTTTTCTCAATTTACTTTCCAGCAAGCATTCTTTTTTCTGATAAATCTCACCATATAGTCTATGCTTCGCTAACACATTCACATTTGGTCTGTGTTTATTGCAACACACTAGTTTGGTGTGCGATCTAGTTGTATGCTCTCTTCTAATCCTCATAATTCGTATTCACCAATCTCTCTATCCTTTTGGGCAGTATATAAACCTTCTTTTTTGTTATTCGTTTTTTCGTTGTTTGTCTAAGCTTTCGCCCATTCTGGTCAAAAATTCGTTTATTTTTTCCTTTGGAACAGAAGCCCCTGCGGCGATTCTATGTCCTCCCCCAATCGCTCCATGTGCAATGCCTTCGCATGTTTCCTTTATTGCAATTCCGAGATTAACTCCTTCGGCAAGCAGAAGCCTGTTTGCCCG
>Ga0209211_10005417_pt1 | contig 19112 bp, 11 predicted proteins | sample RifGroA2_FD_183992 | JGI IMG/M metagenome (GOLD analysis project Ga0209211, IMG submission 183992) | Groundwater microbial communities from Rifle, Colorado, USA - Groundwater A2 (SPAdes) (version 2) | ecosystem: Environmental > Aquatic > Deep subsurface > Groundwater | place: Rifle, Colorado...
GAGCCACAAAGGATAAAACGGCGCCCGAAAATTGTTAGGTATTGTTTGATCTGGGTCTGAAAAATCGCCATGTTCAACAATATTAAGCGCGGTTGCCTTGTAAGCCATCGAGTCAATAAATAGTGCCGTCGGGTCAATTTTTTGGCTGAAAATAAAAGATAAAGTCAGCCCAAAAACAGCCGCTAAAATAAACAAAAAAATTAACTTATTTTTTTCGCTAAAAAAGCCGGACATAATAATCCATTTATTATATATAATTTTAAGGAAATTAAATACCCCGAATTATTCAGGGTATTTTTGTCGGAAATAAATCCTATAAATTAAACTTAACATGGTTTTCCCGATGAGATACACGTTTTTCCATTTCAAAATGTTTGATCTGCCGTATTCTCGCGCCTTCATAAGCATCGGCACTTCTACATAGGATACGTCATTGCGTCTGACTAATTGGACAAGAATTTCCGCCATATAAGCCGGACCATCGGTTGTCATCTCGGCCATTTTAAGCGCATTGCGCCTGAAAAAACACGGCCCGTTAAAATATTTAATTTTTAGTCCAAAAATAACGTTAAATAGCGTCCTAAAAGTTACAGAAAGACAGCGGCGATACATTGAACGCACCGCGGGATTAATAATGTAGGGAATAATTACATCAGCTTTGTCTATCTGTCTCAAAATTTCCGCCACAGTTTCTGGATGTGTTTCGTTATCCCCGGGAAACCATCCGACGTAATCCTTAGAAGCCAATAAAGCCCATGTCCTGAAATTATACCCTAAACCCATTGGATGAGGATTATGAAATGCCTGAATGCGCGGGTTTTTTAACGCTAATTCATCAATAACTTTTCCGGTCTCATCGGTACTGCCGTCGTTAATAATCAGCATTTCAAAATTGGAAAAACCTTGTTTTTCCAAGGCATCGGTAACGTTATTTACCACGTTTGCAATATTGCCGGCCTCATTGAGTCCCGGGATAATAATGGAAACGGATGATTTTGTATTATTCATAGAGCCCTCCGCTTTTAATTTTAATATTGTCAAGATGCCGATTGATGATTATTTTAAACATTTTTTCCCATTAAAGTCAAGAATAAATTTTTTATTTTGTAGAGGCCGGCAACGGCAAACATAAAAAGCGGAGCGTTAATGGCCAGTTTATAGCGGGAAATATCTCTCGCCAGTTCGGTAAAAACGGTAAAATACAATATCCAAAAAATTAGAAACCACAATAATAAATTTGCCGGTTTTCTTTTTAAATTACTAAAGATGCCAAACAAGGTTAATAATATAATAATCGGCCAAAAAAACAACAAAATAAGCAAAAATTTCGAACTCAAAGGCATATTTTTTACGAGAATCGGTAAATTTCCAAAATTTTTATTTGCAAAATCGGCGCGTATTTTTGATTGAATATTGAAATTAGGAATTTTAAGGTCAAAAAAAATATTGCCGTAAGAATTTTTAAGTAAAAAAAGCGGAAACATTTTTAAAGACATGGCGACATACGGCCCAAAATTGTTCCGTATTTCTTTAGTGGCCACATCGCCAAGTATTTTAGAATTTTCGACCGTCATTGTTTCTTCGTCTTTTTCGGCTCCAATAAGATTTCGGGCTTTTTCGTTCATGTCTTCGTTATTGCTAATTTTACCGAGATACTTTTCAAGCATCGCATAATGACCAAAATATAAATTGATATTGGAAGCGGAAGAAAATTGCCAACTGTTTAAAACTATCTTATTTCTGATCAGCCAAGGGATTAAAGGCAAAGAAAAAATAAAAATGGCCAGCGCCGCAACTTTTAAAGCTCGATTCCAATGGGCTTTCGCGGTCTCAAAAATAATTGAAAAAAATATTAAACCGAAAATAAAAAATAAATTTACGGGCCTGATTAAAACCGTGAAACCTAAGAAAAATGATGCCAGATACAGGTAAAAAACCGATCCGGATTTTATATATACGCAGAAAAGATAAATGACAAAAAGGAGAAACGGTATAAAAATTTGTTCGGCTGCTAAAAAACCGGCTTGATAAACAGCCCAGGGTTCTAAAGCAAAAAGAATCGCGCTGATAAAAGCAATTTTTTCTGAAAAAAGCTCGCGAGCGATTAAATAAGTTAATGGAGCGGAAATTGCAAAAACAACGGCGCCAATAAAAATAGCTGGAATAAATGAATTGAAAATAATATAAATTAAAGCCAGCCAATAAGGATAAATGGGAGTTCTGAAGTTAGTCGGTAAAAACGGCGCTTTTTCATTAACAGAAAGAACTTGATAATTGATTAAATTATTTACCATGCCATGGTATTGATAACCATCGCCCTTGAAAAATAAATTTAACTCATTTTTTTGGCTTAAAACAAAAATCATTACCAGCTCCAAAGCGAGCATCAGGAAAAAAAGAAAAATCGGTTTTTTATTTAAAGCGAAAAAATTTTTTATCACAGAATAGATTTATAAACATCGTCTATCCGGCGAGCAATAATGGGCCAATCCCTTAATTTTACGTCTTCTAAATTTTGCGCCGCCATTTTTTGTATAAGATCGGGATTGTTTATTAATTCAATTATCGCCGCCGCCAATTTTTCCGTATGGCCTGAATCTGTTATGAGGCCGTTTTTCCCATCTTCAATTAAATCTGCGATACCTCCGACGTTAGTGGCGATAACAGGCAATCCTGCCGCCATTGCTTCCATAACTACCGTCGGCGTTCCCTCCCTGTCGCCGACAGTGCTTACAGACGCTAAAACAAAAATATCCGCCGCTTTAAGATACTCTATAACTTTATCATGATTTTGGCGGCCTAAAAAATAAATATTGCCAATATTTTTTGCTTGTTCTTCAAGCTTACTTTTGTCGGGACCGTCGCCTATTATTAGCAGGATTGCTGTATTAAATTTTTCTTTTACTTCTCTAAAAGATTCTATTAAATACTTAAAACCTTTATTAATTCTTAAAACTCCGACAGAAATTATAATTGGCTTGTGATATTGATATCGCAAGGCAGTAATTTTATTTTCATCAACGCTTTTAAACTCATTTAAATCAATACCGCTTGAAATCGTCTCAAACTTGCTTTCCGGAACGCCGACAATTTTTAAATCTTCGGCGATTTCGTTGCTGACACAGATTATTTTAGCAATATTTTTAAAATATTCCGCGTTTTTTGGCTTTAAAAGCCGCTTATTTAAACCGGCATGAATTGTTATTACTGCCGGAATACTTAACTTTTTGGAAAGTTTTCCGCCAAAATACGCCTCGATAAAATCGCCGTGAAGATGAATAATGTTATAGGGATTTTTTTTATGAATTTTTTTAACCTTATTATAGGTCCAAAAATTAAACCAAAAACGCCGCGTCTTACTATAAGGCGGTAGAAATTGGAACGACGCTTTGAAAGTTTTTTTAAACAGAGATCGGTCACCTACCCCAATAAATATTTCTACATCATGGCCTAATTTAGCCTGCTCCTGTGAAAGAATCAGACCGTGCCGTTCCATTCCTCCAATGTGAGGCGGGAAATATTCAATTATTCTCGCTATACGCATATTATTTTAGCTCTAAGAAAAGCTCTGCGAATTTTTTAATGCCCTGGTTCCATTCAAAATTTTTACTGATCCATTCTCTGCCGGCTTTGCCAAATTTTCCTCTTAATTCTTTATTTTTCAATAATTCTTTTATTTTTTCAGCAAGCATTTCTGGATTATGCGGTTCAACCAAAAATCCATTCTCTCCGTTTTTAATCAAATCTATAATACCGCCAACCCGCGCCGCAATAACTGCTTTTTCCATAGCCAGCGCTTCCATAATAGAACGGCCAAAACCCTCGTGCCAGCTCGGATAAACAAAAATATCAATTTCTGAAAGCGCTTGCGGCACTTTGCCGTAAGAAACAAACCCCCGCCATTCAATTTTATCAATAATTTTTAAATTATCAGCCATTTTTTTAAGTTTTTTCTCCAATGGCCCCTCCCCAAAAATCAGAACTTTGAGATTTGCTTGCCCGCCGTAGCCTTGGCAAAGGCGGGAGATAGCCAAAAGCAAATCTTCAAGCCCCTTGCCGTCCACCAACCTCCCCAAATACCCTATTTTAATTATCCCCATCTTATCCCCATTTCCTTCGGTGTCCGACTCCGATTCGGAGTCGGACACCGAAGGAAATGAGTCGGGGTTGAAGAGGTTGAGGTCAACGCGGAGAGAAACAAGACGGATTTTGAATTCTGGAATTCCCTGTTCTTGAACCTGATTAAAAATAGCATGACTTATAACCCGCACTCGCGCCGCTTTTTTCATCACATAATGGCCAATTCGCCGAAGTAACCGACTTTTTCCGCCAAAGGCGGACCAGCCTCGGGCTGGAATATTTTCTTTATGTTCAATTTTTCTGAATATTTCCCCCTGAACTTCAATAACTGTTGATTTGCCGGTTAAAAATTTTAAGATTGTCGCGGCAACTCCCCCACCGGCAATTTCTGAAGCATCAAAAATATCAATCTCATATCGATAATTCAAATAAAGTCCTGAACAGACGGCTTGTTTAATGAAACCGATATAACCAAGTCGCGGCATAAGATAAATTGAAATATTACTCTCCTTATAGCGATGAAATAAAAAATCCGGCGACTGCGCGATTACAAAAAGTTTATCAAAATAAGCGGCTAAAGACCGCCAGGTTTTCATATCCTGCTCATTTGAAAAAATATCTTTTGGATATTTATGTTTTCCTATGAAACAAATATTCATGCCTATTTTCTTTCAAACAAATAATATACGTTGATGCCAAGCGGCAGAAACTTTTGGAAAGGCCTCCATAGCCGGTCGCTGAATTTCCAGACAGGCAGGGCTAAAAATTGCATTTGTTTTGGCGCAAAAGAAACGTTTCCAAAACTTGCCGATTCAATCAGCGTAAAATCACGCTTAAAAAGATTTTTAATAAAACCTGGCCGCAAGGCGATTTTTTTTCTCCCTTCGGGGGATCCCCCGAAGGGAGACATTTTTACAAAACTTCTCATCCAATTTAAGTCATTATAAATATTTGGGAAAACCGCTAATACTAAACTGCCCCTCTTGGTTAATCTTTTAACTTCTTCAAAAAGTTTTATCGGATCAACATACTCCCACACGCCAATCGTTAAAACTAATTCTCCAATACCGCCGGGAATTTCCTTATTAAATCCGGAACCAAGAATAAACTCTATTTTGTTAAAATATTTTAATTTTTCTCTAGCACTCGCCAGCATAATATCAGAAATATCTATGCAGTAAATTTTTTGGGCATTCTTAGTTGCCAAAGCATATTCACCGGTGCCGCAGCCCCAATCAATGATAATTTTATTGGCGCTAAGTTCTTCGATTTTATTTTTTAAAAACGGCTGCCAAAGACCTAAAACATATTTTTCTAAAATTGAGGACTCGCCTCTTTTATCATAAGCGGCGGCATCAATATATTTTAAATCTTTATTTTGATAAACCATTAAATTAATATTTTTAGATTTAGTGCTTAACGTTTAAACATTTTAAACTTTAAATAAAATACCGAATACCAAAAAATTTTAAAAACTTGATTAATAAAAAATAATAAAAATTTTTTGATAAAACCGGATTTTTTATGCCATTCCATTAATTCCGAAAAATCACCAATGTTTTTACGATTTTTTTCCATGAATTTTTCGAGATTTTTAAAATCTTCTTGGTTCATCGTATTGGTATGAAGAGCCGCGGTCACCAAACCGAACATGCCTTTTCTCGGCCGCCACAATATCTGAGGAAGCCAAACAAGATCCCACTTTTTAAACGGCCATAGAGCGATCCCATCGCTTATAAAATGGAAATTGTTTTGTTTCAGCGCTTTAAGCGTATTTTTATCAAATGAATGGCGCGGCGCCACAAAAACATCGGGCGTTATCGTTTGCGCTTCCATTATTTTCCAGCCACCTTTTATCATAATTTCTTGCTTCTCTAAACTCAGTCCTCCAAATTCTCCACTTTTATGTATTTGCAAAACGCCGCCTTCACCACCAACAAGATGCTGATAGCCATGCTGGGCAATTATCCAGCCGTTACCCTTAAGTTCTTTTACAATCGACCAAAAATTCTGATTGATCGGATAATTCAATAGTTTCGGGTCCTTAACATCCGGGATTACCGCGATAAGCGGTTTTATATTATTTCGCTTAAATATTTCAAGCGCTGAATTGAAATTATCCCAATTCATATTGGGCGCGATATCGTCTAATCTGAAAAAATACTTTATCATATAAATTTATTGTATAATTCCAGCCATTTTGGAAAAACTGTTTCCCAGCTGAATTTTTCTTTAATTTTTTTCCTCGCCAATAAACCAACGTTCTTCCTTAAATCAAAATCATTCATTAATTTCAATAATATATTTTGATAATCTTGGCTGCTTTTCGCTACAAAACCATCACTGCCGGAATCAATTATTTCCGCGACGGCGCCAACTTTATTCGTAACCGCGGGAAGGCCGGAAGCCATGGCCTCCATTAAAGCAATGGGCATATTATCTTCATAAGAAAAATAAGCGAAGATATCCGAATCTGAAAAATATTTTTTCGGGATGTCTTGGCCGAACCATTGAACGCTTAAATTTGCAGGCCTCTCTAACAACATTACGGATTTCTTAACATCTTCCAAAAGTGGCCCGTAACCGACAATGCGCCAATTTATTTTTTTATCAAAATCTTTGGCTAAATTAAAAATCAATTGAGCCAGTTCAAATAATCCTCTGGTTTTATCGGGAAACCAAAATTTTGTAACGGTTAGAATATTAAAATGATTATGTTCTTCCAGCTTAACTTCGTCAAAATTTGAAATATTAACAGCATTTGGTATAACTATTGCATTTTTAATATTAAGCAAATTTTTTAAAAATTCTGACGGCGTCGTTATAACTGAGGCGCGACGGCAACCAAGCCAATAAAAAAATTTCCAAAAATTTCCGTGAATTTTGCCATGAATCGTTAAAATCATCGGCTTCATTAAAAATGAAAAAGCTAAAGGGTTGGTTGTATGAATAAGATCCTGTTTAAGTTCAAAAGGGCTTAAAAATTTATCTTTTAAAGCGAAAATGTGTTTTGCCTTGAATTCTTTGGTCTCGTTAAGATTGAAGACCAAATCAACTCCCCATTGCCAAGGCCCCCCTTTGATATGAGGCGTAATTACTAAAACCAATTTCTTTTGCGATTCACTCATTTATGTTATAAACTATATAATAAATTCACCAATAGGTCAACCTAATTTTTTGGCTTTAATATGCGAAAAAAATTGCTATTTATCATTACTAAATCTGAAATGGGCGGCGCCCAACGGTTTTTGCATGAACTTGTAACGCATTTGAATCCCGAAAAGTATGATATTTCGGTAGCTGCCGGGAGTCCGTTAACTGGTGGAGGGGCATTATTTAGAAAACTTAGTGAAAAAAATATTAAAACGATTAAAATCCGGAATTTTTCCAATATGCCGGGTATTAAAAATTTATTGGCGTTTTTTGAAATTTTTTTGCTCATCATAAAAACCGGGCCGGATGTTATCTATCTTTTAAGCTCGGAGGCGGGTTTTTCCGGCGCCATTGCCGGAAGTTTTTATAGATTTTTTTCGCGCTCGCCTCGCTGGCCTGCGCTTCGCCGACGGCTTCGGCAAGGCGAGAGCTTTGGCGAAGCGGGTAAAAGACTAAAAATAATTTACCGAATCGGCGGTTGGGCATTTAAAGAACCTCGAAATATAATTATTAAAAAAATTTATCTTTTGGCCGAAAAAATTTCCGCGCCATTTAAAGATGTTATCATTGTAAATTCAGAATTTGACCGTCAATTGGCAATAAAAAACAAAATCGCCAGACCGGAAAAAATAATAACTATCTACAATGGAATTTATTTAAACGAAATAAAACTTCTCCCCAAAGAACAAGCGATAAAATTTATTGAATCAAAAATTGTCTCCCTTCGGGAGATGTCCCGAAGGGACAAAAATTCCATTTTAATCGGTACTATCGCCAATTTTTATAAAAATAAAGGATTGGATTTTTTAATTCTTGCGGCCGCAAGAATTAAAAAATCCCAGCCAAATTGGCAATTTATAATAATTGGCGATGGTCCGGAAAGATTAAATTTGGAAAAATTAATTATAAACCACAAATTGGAAAATAATGTTTTACTTCTTGGTTCAATTCCCGACGCGTATAAATATTTAAAGGCCTTTGATTTGTTTGTTTTGTCATCGGTAAAAGAAGGCCAGCCCTGGGTAATTTTAGAAGCCATGACCGCCACGCTACCGATTGTGGCGACCAATATCGCCGGTATCCCGGAAATGATTGAAAATGAAAAATCCGGCCTGCTGGTTGAGCCGGCTGATCCCGATGCTTTGGCGGCGGCAATAGAAAAAACGTTAAACCACCCAAGTTTAGCACATGAATACGCCGAAAATTCTTTAACCGCGGTAAAAGAAAAATTCAATCTAAAAACAATGGTTGAAAAAAATGAAAAACTATTTTAAAAAATTATTTAACTTAAAGTCTATTATCCTCATTTGCTAGCGATCGCTAGCTGGTGAAGATATAACAAATGCATTACAACCCGAGATTTTTTATAAAATCAGCTTCGTTTTTATTTTGCGGTTCATAACCCAATTCCAGGGCTTTTTTAATTTCACCTATTCCCTCTTGTCTTTGATTATCGGCAATATAAGCCAAGCCAAGATACCAATGGCTTTGCTTTATATCCGGATCGGCTAAAACCGCCTGTTTTGCCCATATTATAGCCAATTTAGCATTGTTTTTCAGTAATGCGGTTCTGGCGAGATAATATAGAGTTTCTTGTCTTTGCGGGCTTAATGCCAAAGATTTATTTCCAAACACTTCCGCTTGACTTATAATTTCCGGGTCGCGTCCCATTGTCCCAAAAATATTATAAATTCTAGCCATGTCGGTATATTTGGCTGCGTCTTTAGGGTGAGTCGCCACCGCTTTATCGGCTTCGCCGAGAGAAAAATTAATTGTGTCTTCCAAATTTGGAAAAGGTATTCCTTTTTCTACCGCTCCGGCAACCGAAGCGATCAAATCAAATTGATATTCTGATTTATACGGCGTAAAGTAGTTTAAAGATTTTTTAAATAAGACAATGCCTTGCGCGGGATCTCGGGAAAAAATTCTTAGCGCATCGGCGTCGGCTATATTGGCACGCCATATCCCATAGTTGAAATATTCCAATACGAATAAACCAATCAATACGAATATCACGAATAAATTTTTAATCCATACGTTTTCATTCGCGTTATTCGTATGTTTATTCGTGTTATTAGTATTACTACTATGTGAGGCAAGAAACGCGAGCATTAAATAAAGTCCAAACCAAGAACCGAAGCTGTCAAAAGAAAAAAATACCGTTACAAGATAGGAAAAAAACGCACTCGCCAAAAAAACCGATAAAAATTTTTCATTAATTTTCCATAATTTATACAACGATAACGCTATCGCCGCCAAAATAAGAACATAGACAATAGCGCCGATGATACCAGTTTCTGTTAAAATCTCTAAAAAAGCGTTATGCGACTTGTCAAACCAGGTTTCGCTGAATCCGCCGCCGCCAAATTTTAAAAAGCTCGGATTATAATGGGCATTAAAAATGTAATTGAAGTTTTCCGGCCCCACGCCCAATATCGGATGATCGGTAAACCCTTTTAAAGCCGTTTGCCACGCCAAAATCCGGGTTTGCGCCGTTGTTTCGCTTAAAGAAAACTGAGTTAAGCGCCTTAGTGTGCTAAAATTTGGATTTTGGATAAATTGGCTACCCTTAAAAATCCATAAACTAAAAAGTCCCGTAAAAAGCAAAATAAATAAAACGGTAAGCGCGATTTTGAAACGGCGAGCGGTAAGACCGCTGAAAATAAGAAAGAAACCCAATAGCAAAATACCGGCGAATAGGCCTAAAATCGCGCCGCGGACCTGCCCCAAAAGAATGACAAAAAGAATGAAAGCGGCGCCGACGCCAAAAAACCATCTTTGCCAGAGCTTGGAGCTTGGAGCTTGGAGCTTGGTTATGGTCTGATAAAGTCCCCAGAAAAAATAAAATATCAAATATGGCGCGACAAATGTCGGATTATTAAAAATAGTTGAACCCCACACCAGTGTCCATTGGGTGTTTTGATAAAAAGCCGTCGCCGCCACCGCTAAAGCAACAAAAAAAGAAAAATTTAAATATTTTACTATATCGAAATCTGGCGTTGATTCTCGAAGTCCGACATCTAGGGATCTCGATGTCGGACTTCTAAAGCCAGATTTCGATATGCTTACAAGCACTAAAAACCACGCCAGAAAATGAAGTTCGGCAAATAACCCAGTCATTCTCGCTCCGATTCCCCAAAAACTTCTGCTAAAATCAACTCCAAAAAATGCCGAGACAAACGAAACTGCCATAAAGCCCAATAGCGCTAATAAAATATAATTTTTGCGAAAAAATAATTGATTTCCGAAATCAAAGATGCCCCGATTTCGGAAATCAATTATTTTGAGAATAAGCCAAGCGGCAAAAACAATCTCAACTAAAACCTGAAACAAAATAAATTTAGGTGTCATAAACGCGTAAAGCGCCCTCGGCCAAAAAATCAGCGGCGTTAATAAAATCGCGTAAAGTCCATATTTTACAATTTTAGAAAGGATATATTCTAGTTGATTAGCCATAATACCGAGATATATTAACACAATTTAATATGCTTTAAAAGTTCTTAATAATAAAGAAAAAGAAATTCGGTGTCCGACTCCGAATTGGAGTCCGACACCGAATAAAATGGGGATAAGGTGGGGACAAACCAAAACCCCGCAAAGCGGGGTTTTGGTTACATGATTTTCCAGTCACAAGCAGGAAAACCAGCTTGTCCCTCACACAACAAAGTTGTGTGAGGGATGAAAGAGATTAGTAGCGAATTGACGGACCGTAGATCGGAAGCACTTTAGATTCAAGGTTGAATCCAGACGTGGAGCAAGCGGTTGTGCCATCGCCCCAACAGAGAGCGTTTAATGCCGCGTAATCACCCATATCAGCCGCGGTATCGTTGTCAATATACCATTGAGCCAACGTGCCATTGGTTGAGCCGGTGGTCGCGGTAAACGCTACATCAGATACATCCGTACTGCCGGTTGTGTCGGCCTGGACTTTAACTCTCTTAGACGAGCCGGCGCTCAACGTATAAGCAGGGAAGAAAGCGGCTGAAGTGGACGCGCCTTGGTTGTCTGTCTGGTTATAGTCCAAGGCACCAGTGCTGCCCCAAGCCGAACCAGTGTCGGCGTCAATCAACTGAACCACAATGGATGACAGGGTTGAACCGGCCAGTTTCAAGGTAACGGTGTTAATCGTTACATCGTAAGCCGGGTCAGCTGTAAAGACGAATACCGCCATCACATCAGCCGAGCTTGCCGGATGGCCGCTGGTGGTAATGCCTGTCGGGTCAGAAGTAACGGTAAGTTTGGTCCTGGCAACGGTAACCGCGTTGACATCTGCCGTTGTCCCGCCCACGCCGACATACGAAGAAGTTGTCGTGGCTGAACCCAAGTAAGTCCCGGCCGAATCCGTAACAACGGAATCTAAGCTTGAACCAGCACCTCTTGCCGTAAGATAGGTTTTATCAGCATTAAAGGTAAAGGTATGGGTTGAGTTGGAAGTCGCGCCGCCAGAAGCGAACGATGAAACATCGCCTCTCAACTCAAGCGCGATACCGCTGTTTTGTGGAACAACAAGCGGAGAACTGAAAGTAAAGGTATATCTCCATCCTTTTTCGGAAGGGGAAGTACCGGAAGCTGTAGCGGCAACCACAATCGGGCCGAACGCTACGCCGCTCTTGTACCATTGCAAATTCTGCAAAGAGGCCTTATGGCCCGTAGTGCCAATTTTGTCTGCAATGGAGATTTCGGTGATGTTGGTGTCTTCAGTCGTGCCGCCGTTGATTTTCCAGATACCAAGTGTTTGACCGGTCTTGCCCATAGCCACTTGATACGCAGCCGGGCTTGACGAGTCGTTATCAACGGTAATTGTCGGACCGGCTGTATTAATAGTGTAGGACTGCCCATTAACAGCAGCGGAAGATGTAACCGCGGTACCATCGGTGTCTTTCAAGGTTTGGGTGGTCGCGGTTGTATTTCCAACAGCCGACGCTGAAGTTAATTTAGCGTAGTAGGAATTTGCAAGATTAGTCGCGGTTGAAAGCGTGTCGGCATAAAGATCAACGGTAAGGCTGCCACCGGCCAGAATTGCCGCCGGGGAAGCGCCCGCGAATGTCTCGGTGTCGCCAGCCGTTACAGAGCCGTCAACATTGCCGAATTGAACACCGTTTACTTTAGCCGTAAGGTTAGCAAACGGGAAAGTTGTGGAAGCGATAAAGGTAATGGTTGAGACATTAATGCCTTCAGCCGATGAAGCCGAGAGCACCCAGGAACCGATCTTGGCGTTATTCTGTCCTTTTACCAAATTATTGCCGGTCGCGCCGATAGCAGTGTTAAGTTTCGCTTGGAACGGATTGGAAGTAACGGTCAAAGCGTTAGCAGTAACCGCCGTTGTTCCGCCGGTTGAAAGAGAAACCTGTCCCTGATAGTTGCTTGAACCAGCGGTCAAGCTACCCGTTATGGTGCTGGTAGCGGTTGACACGACATCAAGTTTTAAGCTCAAGATTCTGGTCGTATTGGCCGGAATAAGGTAGTTGATGTTTGAAGACGAGGTGCCGAAAGTGGCGGCCGTTGAGTCGCCATCGGTCCAGCTTCCTGATACCGCGACAGAGGCGTCGGGAGAAGTAATGGTGGTACCGATTTGATTGCCCGCGTCGTCAACTAAGTAAACATTGTCAACTTCATTGGTGAAGTCGGTAGTGCCACCACCGGTAACAAGTTTAAACGGAATGAATAACAGTTTAACTTGTTCTCCGTAAGACGTCATTTTGAATTTACCAACGGTAACATTGGTCTGACCCGGAGCGACATTGCCTGTCGGGCTTGAAGGATCAAGCGTTAAGGTCAATGTGCCGGCCTGAATTGTGGTTTGAGTCATCGCCACCGAAGCCGACGGATTAACACCTATATTATAGGTCTTGTCCCGCGCCTGAACATCGCGAAGGTTAAGAAGGTTAAATTTCATTGTCCTGTTAACGCCAGCGAGAATATCGGCGTAAACGTTAACCTGAATGGTTTGGCCGGAAGGAATTTCGTAAGCCGGAGACATTACATATGTGCCCTTGCCGTCAGATGCTAAGTTAGGCAATACCGAGCCGATCTGCTGTCCGCCGGTGGTTACCAATTTTACATTGGCAACATCGGTTGAGGAAATCATTGAACCGTTTTGGGTTATGACAATTCTATCAAGCAAGACGGAGCTGTTTGACGCTTTCAAAGTGAACGAACCGGCCAAGTAACCGGTTGTGCCGGCATTTACCGAATCGCCGGTCGCGACCGTAGTCGCGGTCAAGGTGGCGATTGCCGGATCAGAAACTGTAACAAAGGTCATCGCATTTGTAGTTGACGGGAATGAACCGGAAACGCTTGTAGCATTTGAGGTTACATCAGCCGCCGCGCCAAGGCCCCAAGCCATCGTGTGGTTGTTTGAAGCCGATGAAGAAACATCCAAGCGAAGATCAACATTTCTTGTCTGGCCGGCTTTAACGGTAAAGAGTCCCGAAGAATTAGTGAACGTTAAAACACCGGAACCAAGGCCGGAATATTGCGCGAGATAATCGCCGGAATCAGCGTCATATAGGTAAGCGCTGCCAACTTCCGCGTCGGCAGAAATACCTGATTTGGTGAACTTCATCGTGGTAACGGTTACATCGCCGCTGCCCGCGGTGAAAGTAAACTTGCCGAAAGACATATTAGCCGCTCCGGCAACAATTGTTCTTGCCGCTTGAGTAGAGGCCGATAGGCCAACGCTAAGGCCGCCTGCCGCTGGAGGAATTACAACTCCGCCACCCGGAGGCGTTACAACGCCGCCAGCTACTGCTGAATACTTGGCCTGTGATATAGGACCGAAGTAGCCGACAGCCGGCGCAACATTATTAGCCGCTTGCCACTTGGCAACGGCCGCGCGAGTCAACGAACCATAAAACATAGTTTCACTGCCCGGTGAACCGGCGCCTGTTGCCGCTACCTTGTTAGCAGTGCTGTTTAGATACTGTTGCAAACATTTTACATCCGCGCCACTGGAAACACCCATGTAGAGCGAGCGAGTGAAAGTGCAAGCCGTTGCGCCGCCGGCCTGTTGGCCTTGCAGTACAAGAAGCTGGGCTTGCAATGCCTGAATCTGGGCCAATAACTCATCAATAGTTACCGCGCCAGCTTTAGGCACTACTAAAGATAAACTGAGAACCATTGCCACCGCTCCCGCTAAGAGAGCTAACTTTATTGGCAACGCCTCCCGTTTCAATATAAACATAATTTTTTTCCTTTTAATTTTCTTTTTAATGATTAATAATAATTTTAGTAATAATTCCGATTTCTTTTTTAGTAAATTAACTTAAATAAGTTGTTAAAACAAGTCAAAATCAAAATAAGATTTTCTTTACATTTAAATTGTCAATGTTCAATCCCTAAACAGCGCAAAAATCCATAATACCAAAACCGCCTGTCAGCAGTCAATAGCGAATATGACAAAACGATTTTTAAAAAGTATCACGGTTTTTAATTCGTTATTCCATATCCATAATAGCATCTAATTTTCTACTGGGCAACCCCCGTATTTAAACCGCTTAAAACCCTTTAATTAAGCCGAAATACGAGATGCTATTAATTTAAATGTGGATAACTGTTTTCAATTATATATCCCCTTTCAAAACGAATCAAATATTCAACTGTGGATAACTTTATCCCCTTAGCCCCACCCCGCCTGCGGCGGGGCGGCTCGCCCCCGCCTAGAATTTATTTTAGTTATCTGTTTTGTTAAAAGGATGAGTTGTAGAAGCTTCGGAAAATAATTTATTTGCTTTCTATAATGGGAGGGAGCAGAATTTTTTAAAAATGTTTCGGCATTTTTAGGTAATGTTTAGGCAATAATACGGCAATATTGCGGCAATTAAATTGCCGCAATATTGCCGTATTATTTTCCCGAACAACCGCCGCCGTATTGATTATTGATGTCGGACATCAATATATTCAATTAAGTTTGTAGAAACTCCCATTCCCCCGGCCATCCCTTGTTATCTTACCAAGGCCTATTAAAAAAGTTAATTCATTGCGGATAGTTCTTTCAGAAACATCCGGGAAAAACTCCATTATTTCAGATAATTTTAATGTGTTTTTTTCGCTAAATTTTTCAAGAATTTTTTTTTGCTTCGCGTTTAAACTCTCAAAATGCGCCACTTTCGGACGATCGTCCGAAAGTGGGATTATTTGAGAATCAATGTCAGATTTACCGTTTTCGTTCATTGCCAAAATAATATGTGATTTGAAAACTAAAAAACCATTTCGCAATTGTTTTAGGTGTTCTTCTTTTATTAAATTCAGGTGGCCCCCCAAACAAAAATAATGATCCAAAATATCAATTTCTTTCAGAAGTAATGATTGATTCCCGGAATCAATCAAAAATGTTTTATAAACCTCAAGAACTTGATGTTTAATTTTTTCACGCAAAACAAGATCTGGTATCAGATCAGATACCTTAAAACTGGCCTTCGTTAAAGCCAAAATTTTCCTCCCAAGTTCGCTATCAAAAATTTCCTCCATAAATTTATCAATAAAGTTATCCCCACCTTATTCCCATTTCATTCGGTGTCGGACTCCGATTTCGAATAGATTATGTTTTGGTAACACTATTGAACAACAACGGTGGCGCCGGCGTCAATAGAAAGCGCCGGATTCGGATTGGGAACACTTCTAATTCCGTAAATCGCCATTGCCGGTTTTTCATTCGCGGCCTTGCCGAATATGGCCAGTCCGTCAGTCGAGCTGGTTGCGCTTACAAACAACTGATAAGTCCTTTCCTCAATCAAACTGGCATACAGGCTGGTCACCTCAAAATCGAATGTTGGCGAATCGTCTGGAATCGCGCGCAAATCAATCGGTCCGGCAATTGCCACAGTTTGATTATTTTCTTTCAACTCAAATGTTAACGAAACGTCGCCCGCTCTTTGCATCTGGTAAATGTTTATTTTATTAAAATTTCCAGAGTATTGGGGAACAAAAGAATCAAGCCCGACGGCAATATTCTGAACATCTAGTGTTCCGATGGCCACAGGAAAATCGGCAAGCAGATAACTTTCGGTAATATTTTCGGAAGCGCCGTAGCCGCCGTAATAAAAACTGACATTCGCAAAATTCCCGCCACTCCCGGGTTTAAACCCAATGTAGGTCCAATCTTTTTCCTGATCCTGAAGAGTTGTTGCCCCGCCATCGCCATTGGTGTCGCCGCCTCGCGAGTCGTCTTTTAGCGAAGTAAAAACAATGAGGTTATCCGGAGTACCGGAAGCAATTAAACGTCCAAACACTACGAATGCGGGTTTTTGGCCAATGTTAAAATTAGATTTAAAAATAGCGCCCGGTTCAATCGTCAATGTGGCGCCAGCATCAATATATGGAACCATGTCGGGACCGCCGGATTCTAATATATATGGCAAATCTTTTTTAAGCGTGTAATTTTGAGAAAAATGCGTATAGCCGGAAATGGCAATGCCTCCTAAAACGTTGGAGCTGGTAGTGGAGTTAACTAATTGAGAACTTGTAATAACTGGATACGAACTTTCAATTTTTATCGGATAACCATTATCGGTAAAAATATTGCTATTTATGATCGGCGCCGTCCCGCTTCTAACTTCAACACCGATAAGTTGATTGCGAATGAATTGGTTGTTTTTAATTTCTAAAGCGGTTGAAGACAAAATCTGCCCCGTTGTGTGAATTCCAAAACAGCCGGCGTAAGCGGTGTTGGCCACGCCATTGGTTGAGTCCACGGATATGCCGCAATTATTGTCGGAAAAAATAGAATTTTCTATAACTCCAGATGAATCCGTTAAATGGAGGGCAGTATTTTGGGAATTTTCAAATTTTGAATGGTTTATGTTAACCGTCGCGCCGACGATATTAACCATTTCGTGAAGCGGCAACGTAATTCCTTGGCCGCCATAGCGGAATTCAACATAGTCCATATTTACCTGCGCTCCTTGAGTGAAAGCGATATTGAGCCAGTCGCCTTTTTGCGGCGTTGTTGATGTATCGTTATCGGCGTCGTTTTTTGATGTAAAAATTATCGGCGCGCCGGCGGTTCCGGCGGCATTAAGAGTTCCCTGAATCTCAAGCGCAGTAAAGCCACCGCTTTGAGGGATAATTTTTACGCCGGGTTCCATTGTAAGAATGGCGCCAGCGGCGACCGTCGGCCGTTTTAGGTTATCAAAAAACAGCCTGTATGGGCTGCCGGCTAATGTCCACGTGGTGTTTGTTGTGATTGTTGTCGTTGCCGGAACATCGGTGCCAAGGCCGAGAAGCGACGGCGACGAAGTCGCCGTCGCTAAAGTCGTCGTTGCGGTTTCTGGAGTTGTTGTAGCAGCAATAAACCAATTATTTGCGGCACCTGGCGTTCCCCCATTTACTGAAGAAAAACCCCAATTCGCCGCGTCATTTGATCCACCGGCCGTCGATTTTCTTTCCAAAGTTTTCCCGTTGCCGTTAGCGCCCCAAGAACTATCATAGATTACCTCATCTATTACTGTTCCGTCCGGCGCGGAAATTTTTAAAGTCGCCGACGTATTTTTTAAACTCATTACGGTATCAATCACCGTACCGCCAAATCCCGAATGGTCAATCAAAAATGTTGCCGCGTCGCCGGCTAAAATCGCGTATCCGCCAGCTGGAATTGCCATATAACCTTGCGCCGCCGGCTCATTAAGCAAATGGTTTGAACCGTCGCTGAATCGCCAGCCGCTACTTCCGCCGGTTAAAGTTATTTCACGTCCGGAATTATTGTAAATTTCCACCCATTCCCGGCTTTTCCCGCTTGAAGTGTCAGAACCTTCAAGGTCATACATAATTTCATTGATAACCAAATCGTCGGCATTGAATGTCGGAATCTCGATATTTTCCTGTGTTGAATTTTGCGTCTGGTTTTGTTGTGTTGTATTTGAACTTGAACCGCCTCCGCCACTCGTGGTAGGCGAAACCGAACCACCGTTGCCACCACCGCCGCCATTACCATAAACCATTGGCGGATTGCTTTGAGGATATTGATTTTGCGGCGCCGGTGGCGCTGGTGATGGCGCCGGCGCCAGCGTGGAAACCGCCGACGGAGGCGTCGGAGTTACAACTGGAGCTGGAGCCGGAGCCGGCTTCGACACCGCCAGTTTAGTTATTTTCGGCGCCGCCGGCGCTGATTCGCTTGTTATAGTTAAAGCCGGTTCGTTTTTTGGCGCCTCCGGGCTCGAAAAAAAGTTAATTATTTGGCTTATAAACGAGCTTTTCTTAGCCAGCGGTTGGGCCCCTTTTTGCTTTGCCAATTCCGCGTCGCGCGCCGCCGTCGCTTGATTGAGAAAAAGCTGAACCACCCCCGCCCCGTTTATCACCGCCTGGCGAGATAATCTAAGCCAGTATTCTTGAAGGATTTGCGGATCTTTTAAAAAGTAAATTTTTGTGTCTTTATCACTCAGAACCCTTGCTAAATCATATAATTCTCCATTTTCATCTTTGCCATAAGCAAAAGTTCCGTCTTCATAAACGATTTTTGGTTTAAGATATATTTCCAAATTAATCGTCCGTGGACTAAAAAAATGCGTATTTGTGTAAGTGGCCAAGTTATTAAAATAACTTTCCAAATCAGCGTAAATCACCGGCTTATCGCCTTTTACAAACAATCTTTTTCCCAAATTTTGGGTTAAACCGGCGGAATTTTCTTTAGTCCAATTTTCATAATGGCTGGGCAAATTTCCTCCCGGATGCGCGTCATTTCTGGTATGTTCCGGAACGGTTAAGTCCTCAATCAGGTGAAGGATGTGGCCGAGTGTTATATAAGCGTCTTTTTCTTTGTCTCGGGCGTATCTTTCAATGCCGGCTTCGTAGGAAAAAACGAACGGCAAACTGCTCGGGTCGGATAATCCGGCAATCATAACTCCGGCCGTTCCGGTTTGGCCGAGCTTGGCTAACTGATATTT
>Ga0209211_10005418_pt1 | contig 19109 bp, 17 predicted proteins | sample RifGroA2_FD_183992 | JGI IMG/M metagenome (GOLD analysis project Ga0209211, IMG submission 183992) | Groundwater microbial communities from Rifle, Colorado, USA - Groundwater A2 (SPAdes) (version 2) | ecosystem: Environmental > Aquatic > Deep subsurface > Groundwater | place: Rifle, Colorado...
ATGTTGCATTAACGCCCCAATTTCTAAAAGAGTGCCCCCAAGCATCCTGCGATCACATGGAATCAGACCCGCCAGTCTCAAAACCCTGTCTACCTGCCCCGGTCGAAAGGCATTTTTTTCTTGATGACGTAATACAGTCATAATGATAACACCAGAAATAAATTTAAGTGTCGTAGTATTTATAAATAGATGTGGGAACCTCTCCTACTTATTCTCCCCCTTATATACTCCGTTATATAACTGCTTTGCCTCATCTACAAGTTTCATAAAAACCATTTGCCCTATTTTTGCATTCCTCTTAAACACGACACCGTGTGGATTTCTTACAACAAGAAGCGCCTCACTCCTTCCTTCATAACCAGGATCCCAAACCGCGCATTCGAGGGTTGCACCACAGCGAAGAAGAGAAGAACGCGGAAAACAGAATGCTGCAGCATCTTTCGGGATTTTCACATATTCATTGAAAATAACCTTATAAGCTCCGTGCGGGAGATTTATTTCTTCATTAACAAACTCGAGCGGGGCAACTTCGCTAATCTTTCGTTCCTTGTTGTCAAAATCAATCTTTCCGCTTCCGGAGAATTGGAATGCAGCCTTAAGCGTCATATCAACCCCGCATGGCTGGAACTGGCTCTCGTGAAGAGTATCACTTACTAATGCCGATTCGACAATATGGTGTTTTGGAAGGATCATATAAATCAAAGTAGAGTTTGGTACATTCTTTATAAATATTTACCCATCATAAGTTTATAGGCGACAGCATATGAAAACTGGTAAAAAAACCAAAAAAAGAAGCGGAAGCCGCAAATCTGGGGCTAAACCTAAGGCTAAAACTGCGCAGCCAAAGATATACAAAACAAGAAGATGGGGGCAGCTTGTAGTTCTCGCACTTGTAGTAATGATAGTTACTATAATCCTTGACGTATTCTATATGGACTTTGTCAATGCGAACAACCTGCAGCCAATGATCGATGCAATAGATGTCCCGGTAACGCTGGTATTATTTTCAGATGTTGCAATGAGATTCAAGGATTCACGTGATAAAAAGAAATTCGTGAAAAGGAATATGATTTTGATTTTTTCCGTATTGCCAATATCGTTTGCATTGATAGGATTCAGGTTCCTAAAACTTTTCCCAGTAATAACCGAGCTTCCGCTTTTGAGCGAACTTATAGCGCTGGAAAAAGTAGTAAAAGTCCAACACGGGGCAAAATTCCTAGAGGCATTGAAAAGCTTTGTGAGAATCGGGTAGTTGTTCGTAAAGTAAAATACAGGTTCTTAATACTTTTGCAACGGAAGAATAATCATGTTGCGAATGAAAGAAAGATCAAGAGAGCACATTTCCAGAGAATTACAAGTAGTTGCTAGAAGATTAATACTCTTGCGAATAGGACTCGATAAACCAGATGGTGGAATCCCCCACCTGAATACTCCTGCGGCTGGTTTTGGATGCATTGGTGCAGGTGTCTGCCATAATACGCCTCTTGCCAAGGAACAGATACTATTTGTTCTGGCTGCAAATTTCCACTCCACAGTAAACAAATTAATAAAATTGCTCGGAACCACCCATACCCACCAGGAAATAGGAGAGGCGGTTGATGGATTAATAAAAAGAAGAGTATTTGAAGGAATAAAAACCTTAGATTTGGGATGCGGATTTATACCTGTGTTTGCGAGAGTACTTCGTACTATGGGAGCTGAAGTTTATACTGCAGATGTTTTAAGTGCCGATAAACTCGAATGGTATGTTCGTCCAGAAGATCATAACCAAAGTGCAAAGGAAGCAGAAACAAGAAATCACCTATGTTGTAATCTTAGTTTTCCTGAAACTGTTGAAATGATATTAAGACGCACTGGAGGTAAATTTGATTTGATTACTTCAGCACACCTTAGCACTGATTGGAGCAAACATCAAACAGGCCTCTTTGACTTCCCGAGGTCACTTACGCGTCTTTTACAAAAACTTCTTAGACCATTTGGAATTTATTATAGTCCAATGGACCTTACACCACGTATGTTTTTAGGTGAAGAAGGATTTATGGAATTGGATATAATATAGAAATAAGGAGATGCGAACTTTTATTTTACTCGTCTCCCGCATACAGCCATTCCTTACTCAAATCGTATTTCATTAATTCCGAATCCTTGAAAAAACGCGGAACTTCCTTTGCAGCGGTTTCCTTGCTGTCCGAAGCATGAATAACATTGCGTGACGTACTGTTTGAAAGATCTCCCCGGATTGTTCCCGCCGGAGCCTTTGTTGCATTTGTTGGACCGCACATTGTGCGAACGACTTCAACGGCCTCCTTTCCTTCAAGAACCATTGCAACCACTGGAGCAGAAGTTATGAATCGCTCTAGGTCTGGATAAAATGGTTTTGAAACAAGATGCGCATAATGCTCTTTTGAAAGCGCGGAAGTAATCTGAATCATTTTCATTCCAACGATTTTCAGCCCCTTGTTTTCAAATCTGCTGACAATCTCACCACAGAGTCCTCTCTGGACTGCATCCGGCTTTAACAAAACAAGTGTTCTCTCGGTTGTTGCCATCATATCACTTCGCAGATATTTTCCGCTTTTAGTTCTTCGCCTAGCTCTATTTCTTTGCCTTTGCAGCACGAGCACGATTGGTCCATTTCTGTCTTCGGCCTTCACGCTTTAGCTTAAGTGTATTTCTCCTGCATTTGGTTTTACAAAAATAAAATAAAGTTCCATCTTTTTTAATGTACATGACACCGGTGCCTTTTCGCACGACATCATCGCAAAACGAACAGTTAACCATAACAACACCAATAATAAAGAACGAATTACCTCGCTCGGATCTCCTTTGCTTCACGCTCTGAGTCCAGAAGAACAATAATCATTCCTTCTTTTACAGGACCTTTGACATTTCGAAGAACAACACGTCCTGCATCCGGTCCATCAAGAACCTTGCACAGAACCTGGTAGATCTCTCCGTAAACGCCAGTCTTTGTTTTTATTTCAACAATCTCAGCTGCATAACCGTCTGCCATAAAAATTTCACCTTTAAATCCATCTTGTCGAAATTTTTAGACTTGAACGGAACACCGTTCAAGCGGATAAAAATCACGTTAATTTAATTTACTTTGCCTTTGCTGCAGGCTTTGGCAATTTCTTCAAAAGATCCTGAACAGACTCAGCGGCTGCACCGGAATCCTCTATCGCAATAGATGAAGTTCCGACCGGAATGCCGACTGCCGCACCAAGCTCTTTCTTTGTTGGAACAAATGCACAGGATATACCAGCTTCCCTGCAAAGCATTGGAATGTGAATGACTACTTCTTCCGGAGTAACATCTTCTGCTACAACAACCAACTTTGCGGTTTTTCTTTCAATTGCTTTGGTTGTTTCGTTTACACCCTTCTTTATCTTTCCGCCTTCTTTTGCGGCAGACAAAGCTTCCAAAATCTTCGGAACTAGTTCCTTCGGTGTTTCTACATCTACATATGATGGCATATTCTTACCTCCTTTTTCAAGTCATAGGTCTTTTTCTAAGAAATTAGAACAGACTCTACATATTGTATTTGAGTTATTTTGTCAAGAGAATTTAAAAAGGTTGTTAATTCCACAAACTTTATCTGTCAGAGAGTTGTAAGGATTTTTTGTAATGGTTCAGATAATCCGTTTCCAGCCCTGTAATCAAAGGAGTAAACTTAATTCCCAGTTTTTTAATTTTTTCATTGCTGCAGATCATATTCTCATTTGCAAAAGGAAATTCATTCTCATCAAATCGTTCTCCATCTGTTTCTGGATTGAAAACCAGATTCGGAGTTTTGTCGACAATTTCCCCCATCGCTTCGACGAGACCTTTCAATGTAATAGCCTCGTCTCCTGCACAGTTAAATGCCCCAACGAACTTATTTTGCGCTATTGAAACTATTGAATTGACTACATCTTTGCAAAATACGAATTGGATTAATGCTTCACCATTGCCGGGCAATTTAAGTGGCAGACTCTTGTCGATATGTGAATAAATAAAATGCTCCCGATCCACATAGTTACCTGGACCAAGAATATAAACAGGCCTTAAACTGGCATATTTGATTCCACTGTTTTCCAGAACTTTCTCACAATCTACCTTTCCTTTATTATACGCCCCCCACAGTGGCCATTCACCCAATTTCGAGGATTCAGAAAGCGGAAAAATTTCTGTTTTTTTGTAAGATGCCACGGTTCCGATGTGTAGAAAAAAATCAAAATCTAGATCGTCTATTGCTTTTTGAGTATGAAGACTCGTATATGCACAGGTATCAATAACAACATCAAAATGTTCGTCAATTCTAAAACCATCGTTTCTGTCGCCTTTGATGAATTGCACGTTTTCCCCGTATTCGGATCGTATTGTTCCCCGATTATAGACTACTAGGTTATGCCCATCATTTAGTAGTTGCTCAATCAAAAGAGGGCCCAAAAAACGCGAGCCTCCGATTATAAGAATTTCCATAATAAAAAATAGAGTAGAAGGATTTATATCCTTACCAAAAAGAAGATGTCTGGCTCAGCAACAAATCAAAACACCTGTAACTTGGTTTTCCCTTGAAATATCTGCGATAGCTGGCGGAAGATTTATAAAGAGGAGCACCACAATATATCCTTCACCCAAAACCACGGGGCAATCGTTCTCTGTGATTGGGATGCAAATTATGGAAACTTAGATATTTCTAAGTTTGACTCATGCTTCAAGTACTGGACGAGTAAATAGCATGTTCAAATTTTCAAAGATTTGGACAGACAGAAATCTATGATTTCTGGAATGTGTGTCTCCTCGCAAAATTCTAAATTGCGAAAGTGCTTCTAAATTCGAAGTAATATGCAGAATCAATTGGTTTAAACTTTGGTTTGAACTCCAGTTGATCCTGCTGGAGGGTACTGCTATCAGAGTTCGACTAAGCCATGCAAGTTAGCTCTCTCACTTGGGAGGGCGGCGTACGGCTGAGTAACACGTAGTCAACCTGCCCTAAAGACGTGGACAACCTCGGGAAACTGAGGCTAACCCGCGATTGATGATCTATGCTGGAATGCTTGATCATTTAAATGGCTGGTGAATTGGAGCCAGTCCGCTTTAGGATGGGACTGCGGAGGATTAAGGTAGTTGGTGAGGTAACGGCCCACCAAGCCGATAATCCTTAGGGGCCATGGGAGTGGTGGCCCCCAGAAGGGTACTGAGACAAGGACCCTAGCCCTACGGGGTGCAGCAGGCGCGAAACCTTTACAATGCGCGCAAGCGTGATAGGGGAACTCTGAGTGATATAAGCTTTTAGTTTATATCTTTTGCCAAGTGTAAACAGCTTGGAGAATAAGGGTGTGGGCAAGACTGGTGGCAGCCGCCGCGGTAAAACCAGCGCCTCGAGTGGTACCCACGAATATTGGGCCTAAAGCGTCCGTAGCCGGTTTGGTGTGTCCACTGTGAAATGTTGGGGCTTGACCCTAACGCGTGCAGTGAATACTACTAGACTTGGGAACGGGGGAGGGTCGGAGTACTTCCAGGGTAGGGGTAAAAGAGTTTTCAGTCTCGAGTTTCGAGTTCTGGAAACGATTATATTCCGTTGAGCCTGGAAGGACTACCAGTGGCGAAGGCGCCTACCCAAAACGTGTCCGACGGTGAGGGACGAAAGCTGGGGGAGCGAACGGGATTAGATCTTGAAAACGTAGTTTTCAATCTTTAATTGAAACTTCGTTTCAACTAAATACCCCGGTAGTCCCAGCTGTAAATTATGCAGACCGTGGTGTTGCATTATCGTAAGATAATGCAGTGCCGTAGCGTAGAACCCTTGACAAATTACGACTTAAGGGTACGCAAGTGTTAAGTCTGCCGCCTGGGGAGTACGGCCGCAAGGTTGAAAATTTCAAGTGATTGACATCTTAAATAGTTAATCGCTGAATATCGACACACTTAAAGGAATTGGCGGGGGAGCACCACAAGGGGTGGATGCTACGGTTCAATTGGATACAACGCCGGAAACATCACCAAGGGCGACGGCAGAATGAAGGTCAGACTAAAGATCTTGCCTAACAAGCCGAGAGGTATTGCATGGCCATCGTCAGCTCGTGGTGTGAACGTTTTGTTCTACCATTAGAGCAAAATGGCATAAATTGTCCTGTTAAGTCAGGCAACGAGCGAGACCCATGTTTTTAGTTGCTAACTTTTCCTCCGGGAAAGGTGCACTCTAAAGAGACTGCTCGCGTTAAGTGAGAGGAAGAAGTGGGCGACGGTAGGTCAGTATGGTCCGAATCCCTTGGGCTACACGCGGCATACATTGGGTAGAACAAACGCGTTACAGCTTGATATAAGAGCTGGAACGCGGTAGAATGGGCTGCGACTCCGAAAGGAGAAGCTAATCCTCTAAATCTACCCGTGGTTCGGATTGAGGGTTGCAACACGTCAGACGGCTCGATATATGAGCCGGAAGACGGGCAAATCACCCTCATGAAGATGGAATCCCTAGTAATCGCGAGCCATCATCTCGCGGTGAATGCGTCCCCGCTCCTTGCACACACCGCCCGTCAAGTCACCCAAATGTTTCTCCGGTGAGGCCTAGGTTCTTGCCTAGCTCGAACCGAAGGGACGTGAGGGGGGCTAAGAGCATTGAAATTCTGGCGAATTTCAAAATTTGCCAGCAAGGCTAGCAATCGTAACAAGGTATCCGTAGGGGAACCTGCGGATAGATCACCTCCAAAATTTTCAATTTGTCACACACATTGGAAAAATTGGAAAGCGGAAAATCAAAGGAGCAAGACGCGTATTAGTTATTTACTCGAGTAAAACTTGAAGCATGAGTTAATCCAACGCGTGACATCCCGATATATGGGATGGAACGGGGTGTTTATTTTTCGCAACTCACTAAAATCATAGCGTAAGCGCTATCTTTTGTTATTTCGGAAACAACCAGGTCGAATTCTTGATTAGATATAATGACTTTTCCTTTTTGCCCATCTTTAAATGGACCTATAAAAAAAGATTCGCCGCAACCATCAACAATTTCCAGGATTGCGAATGGTACGCCAGCCTTAACTTTTATCGTTGCCAGAAAAATCGCAGTATTTCCCAAATAAAGTGCATTGGATTTGGTTATTGTTCCATCTGCTTTCATATCACAAACTTTAGTAATTCCGCAGGGCGGTTCATAATCAGTTAATGCATATCTTTCCTGCTCGCAACCAGAGGATAAACTTAATGCTAACGCAAGCGGACCCGCGACAAGTAAACGCAACGGAACGTATTTGTTTGTAATATTCCGCACGAACTGACGCGTAAAACGGGAATTGATATACATTACCCCCTAACTCGATTCTTAAACTATACTCGCATCAGCCCTTCACAACCCCGATAGGCCTTAATTTTGCGACAATATCGCTGATTCCGGCAGAGGCAACACTCTCCACGACATCATCCACATTCTTGTAGGCATCCGGCGCCTCTTCGGCAACAACCTTTGGCTCAGTTGCTCGAATGTAAATGTTCTTGTTGTTCCACAACTCCTTGGAAAGATTCGCGCCATTGAATTTTCTTATCGCATCCCCGCGGCTCATCGCCCTTCCCGCTCCATGGCAGGTAGTTCCCCACGAAACATCAAGACCTTTTTGATTTCCAACAAGAATATAACTTGACGTTCCCATACTGCCTGGGATAAGAACAGGCTGACCAATTGAACGATAAACTGGAGGTAATTCCTCTCTTCCGGCTGGAAATGCCCTCGTCGCTCCTTTTCTATGAACAATCAATTTTCTTCTTTTCCCATCAACATTATGTTCCTCGAATTTCGCAATGTTGTGCGCAACATCGTAAAGAAGCGGCATATTATCTCCAACTGATTTTCCGAAAACCTGGCTGAAGGTTTCACGTGTCCAGTGCGCAATGATATGACGGTTTGTAAATGCGAAATTAACCGCACAGCGCATTCCATCCATGTAATTTTTCGCTTCTGGGGTATTGAGTGGTGCATAAACAAGCTCCTTATCTGGAAGCCAAAGATTCATCTTCTGCGCAAGACCAAGCATTGAACCAAGATTATCTGTGCAAATCTGATGGCCATAACCACGAGAACCACAGTGAATCATTACTGTAATTTGTCCTTCATGCAATCCAAACGCCTTTGCGGCCACAGGATTTAGAATTTTATCTACAACCTGGATTTCCAGGAAATGATTGCCGGCTCCAAGAGTTCCGAATTGAGATTTACCACGTTTTTTTGCAGTTGGAGTGACTACTTTTGGATTTGCATCTGGAATGCAGCCATATTCTTCGGTGTGTTGCTTGTCTTCTTCAGTACCATATCCTTTTTCAATCGCCCATCCAACCCCACGAATAACCGCGTCGTCCAGTTCGTCATGGGAAATACGAATTCGCCCCTCGCTTCCTACTCCGCTTGGAACATTTATGAAAAGCTTGTCGCAGATTTCTTTTATTTTTGGCCGCACATCCGCTTCGGTCAGAGACGTTTTGAGAAGGCGGACTCCACAATTTGAAACAACACAACCATTTGCTATAAAGTTATGAGTGTTATCAACAGTAAAATCATAGACATAATCATTAAAGCTCTCAAAAGAAACAGAGATTACTTGTTCTAGAATCGCCCCATAAGATTCGAGTTCGAATATCTTATTTTTCTTGAAATCTTCAAATGATTCAAAGGTCAGATTTATTCTGGGAGTGCAAGATTCATAATAGGCCCTTTCTATAAAACGAGCATTGGATATCTCAGAAACAAACATCTCTTGAAGTTCTTTCAGCTTAAAGCCTTTTTTCTTATATTCTACGACCTTTGATGCGATTTCTACACGTTTGTTCTGAAGCCTTCTTTTTGCAAGAATATACGCACATGCAATTTCGGACAGGGTCTTCCTTTTTTTATTATATTCAAATCCAATGGTTCTCCATAATTTCAAAAGATTATCCTCTCCTGCAATCATAAGTCTAAGACGATAGGTCTCACCCTCTTTATTAACAAATTCCCTTCTGACAGAAACGTCACGTGTTTCGATTCCAAACTCTTTCAACATTTCTGCTATCTGAAGAAGGAAAAAACGACCGCTTTCAACAGAGTTCTTATTTTTGTTCTGGCCAACAACAGCCATGTAAAATGCAGTCTTGGAAAGAACTTGCGGAGATGACATTTCTGCACCAAAAAAAGCTGCGAGAAAAAGACGTTTTATCCATTTTTTGCTTTCTGTAATCCACTTGGGAACAACGAATGCCGGATTGGTTTTTTTCCCTACCGGAGCCCCGAGGGCACTGAGTAAATCCGCAAATGCCCTACTCGGAACATGAAGCTCTGCGGATGAAGAATCAAACTCTTTGATACCATACTGCGTCTTTATTCTGCTTTTTCGTTTTCTTTTGTAAATATTGGCAGAAAAACCTAGAAGTTCGATGTCCTCCTTAATTCTCTGTAGATCCTCCTCTTTCCCAAATGCACTTACACATATTCTACCGCCAGTTACATGAATAGATCCATCTCCAAGATTGTAACCAAGAAGACGCGCAAGGCGAGGGAGTGCAGGATGATCATAAGTCAAAGGAAGCAATCCTCGTGAGACTAATTCATGTTTTCTTTCATCAGAAAGACTGGAACCATCGAAGATTATACTGCTTCCGTTATTTTCAAATTCAGTTCCTTCAAAGAAAACCACTGCTAGATTTGAATCAGGTGTAATGTCTTTTGCCAGAACCATTCCTTTATCAGTAAGTAGCGGGTGATCTCCAGTAGCACGCAATTCGTGCCCAGATGCAGTTAAGATTTTATAAATGCCAACAGATTCCTTGCGTCTCATAAAATAGGATGCTGGTGAAGAAGAGATAGTGGTATTAGACATACTAAGCAATCTCACATTCCGAAGACCTACAAGTTGGGTAATACCGTCGTTTTCAAGAACATCTGTTGCACTGCTAGAGAATGATTGGATAGCCCTTCTGGTACCAAATTCGTCCAAGATGATTGCATCTCCTGGAAGGCAATTGATATCATAGCCAATTCCTCCAGGACTTACCACACCTGTTTCTGCATCAAATGCGGCAACGCCACCTATCGGAAATCCGTAACCTTCATGGCCGTCCGGCATTACCATTGCACTTTTAACGATTCCTTCCAGACTCGCGACGTTTTTAAGCTGGAGAAGCGTTCTATCAGATTGCATTTTACCTATGAGATTGTCATTTGCAAAAATATACGCAGGCACTTTCATAGTGTCGTGCTGTTCCATCATCCACACTGCATTATCAATCTTTTTGAGTTTTGGTCTTTCGGTTGGTTCCATAAAAATTCACCTAATTTTTATTTTTTCGGAAACTGATGTTTCCTCGATCCATAAAAATTCACCTAATTTTTATGTTGTCAGACGTTCTGAATGAAATATGATTTCCTCCATCCGTTTGAACTGCGGTTCAAATCTGTCGAGAATTTTCAATTCTCTCCATCCATAACTATCACTCAGTTATCAATTATAATATATAGATGAAAATTAGGATTTTTATACGTATGGTTCGAGAAGGATGTATGGAAGAAACTGTATCGCTTGCATTTGCAGGGCTTGTTCTTGGAATAACTCATGCACTTGACGCAGACCATGTGGCAGCAATTTCGACAATCGTAAGCGAAAGAAAGAGAGTCTGGCCGTCAGCTATGCTTGGAGTAATATGGGGTTTTGGCCATACAATGACGCTTCTCGCTGCGGTGCTCGGTATGTTTATTATTGGATTTAAGATGCCGGAATTGGTACAAAACAATGCGGAAGTTCTTGTGGGAATTATGCTCCTTGTTCTTGGAACACTGGCAATAAAGAAAGCACTGGGTGCGAAAGTCCACAGCCACGAACATATTCACGACGGAGTAGGCCATATTCATATTCACCAGCACATTTTTGAAAAAGGACATGAACATAGTCATGAAAAGAGATCTCTTCTAATTGGGATTATTCATGGATTCGCAGGAAGCGCAGCCTTGATGATGATTATAGCCACTAATGCAAATGGACTAGGAGATGGCCTTGGGTATGTTCTTGCATTTGGAATTGGCACAACTATTGGAATGGCAACCATAACTATGCTAATGGCAATTCCGATTTCAATAATAGCAAAAAGTAACAGAATAACTAATGTCCAGACGATTTGCGGGGCATTCAGCATCGTAATTGGATTGTTTATCATCAGTCAGATGCTGGTTTTATGAAAATTCTCGTCTTCGGAAACAAACTCGTAAAAAAAGATTCGCTTGCATTGAGTGTAGCAGATGCGTTGGCAGGCACATTGCGCAATAGAGGCGTAGAATTCAAGGAATTCGATACTGCAGAAAATCTTGAAGACGAGGGACCAAACATAACAATACTCGACGTTGCAAGCGGAATAAAAAAAGTAACTGTATTCGAAGAAAGCGACCTGGGTAAATTTGAAAAATCCCCGATCTATTCCATGCATGACTTTGATTTGGAGATTACACTAAAGCTTCTGAAGAAGATTGGCAAGATAAAAACAGTTGGAATAATTGCGATACCGATGGATTATGAAAAGAAGAAAGCAATGGATGAGGTCATGGCAATTATAAATAATAAACTTACTTCAAAAGCCAACCTCTTTTGATATCTCCTGAACAGCTCTTATGGCAATAACCAGAAATTCATCAAGGTTCAAGCCAAGCTTTTCACATTCCAGAATTATTTCCCTATGAACTCCCGCGGCAAATTTTTTGTCTTTAAATTTCTTTTTTAAACCTGAAACTTCCATTCCATCCAGACTTTTTCGCATAAGAGCATAAGCATGAACCAACCCTGTAACGGTTTCTGCACAGGCGAGTGCATATTCCACTTTTTCAGTTCTGCATTTTTCTTTCAAACCTGCGCAATCCCAACCATAACCATGAGATAGAACAGTATTGATAAATTTCTCATCAAAACCAGCACTTCTTAAAATTTCCGGGGCTTTTGTAAGATGCTGGTGTGAATCTTCTTTTGTTATGCCCCAATCTACATCATGAAGTAGCCCCAGCATTTTCCAATAGGCTTCATCTTCACCTAATCTTTTTGCAAGAGCGCCCATTATGGCTTCACTCTCCAAGTAATGAATCATATCCGAACGGTCTTGATTATATTTTTCCAGAAGTTTTAATGCTTCTTCCCTTGTTATCATAAGGTCACCTTTGATTTGTCATGCAATCACTTCCAATTTACTTTCAGGAAATGGGTCGCACAACTCATACACGGATCATATGCACGGATAAGTTTTTCTATTTCAAGGGAGATTTTATCCCGTGGCATCCTGCGCTTAAGGCACTGCTCTACTAATACTCCGATATCTTTTTCCATTTTTATCTGGTTTTGAGATGTTGGAATAACAAGATTCGCCCTATTTACTCTTCCATCCTGCGCAACATCCAGATGATAATAAAGCGTTCCACGCGGAGCTTCTATTACTCCGACACCTGTTCCTGCTTTTGGCTTTACCTGCAATGGAGTTTCCGGCTTTGGATCAAACGATTCAATGATTGCAATGCTGGCATCTATGCACTGAACTACCTCTATAGCCTGCGCAAGGTTATTATGAAATGTATTTTTGGATGGAAAAACAGAAATCGCCTTTGGAAGAGATTGTTTTGTTTCCGGTCTTAGGCTGCTTCCATTAAGATTCATTCTTGCAAGCGCACCGACACTGTAAGGCATCCCTTCAAACTTAAATCCAGGCGCCTGAGAATAAGGAATAACGGATTTTGCAAGGTAATCCGCAAACCTATGTTCTGGGATGCAAATGCCAAGCGAAGTCGCAAGCTCATCTCCAAGGAAATTGTAATCGCGATTGATAAGGGAAACAAACGCCCCCTCATTTTCAAGGGAAAAACGGCAATTCAGAAAAATGTCAACGAATTCTATTGCAGCATCTCGAATTGCACGTAATTTTGGAAGAAGTGCACTAAGATCCTCTTTTTTGGGAATTTTTATAAATCCTCCAACAACAGGAAAAGGCGCATGAACTGCCCTTCCACCAACAATTGTACTGATAGCATTACCCACCGATTTTATATCAAATGCCTTGTGGATAAGCTCGTGTTCTGTCCCCTTGTCCGAAAAATCAAGAATAGAATCCTTTTTGAAAACGTCTGGAAGACAGAAAAGATACAAGTGCATTGCATGATCACGGATCATCAGGCCATTCATCAAAAGATGGCGCAAAAGCATTGTCTGGTCGGATGGAACAATACCAAAGGCATTTTCAACTGCTTCAATACAACACATATGATGGGCGATACTGCAGGTGCCACAGATACGAGAAAGAGTTTGGGGTGCTGAAATTGCAGGCTTTCCGCGGATTGCCTGGGTGAAAAAACGCTTGTTCTCGTTTATCTCAAGATGAACTTCGGAGACTCTGCCATCTTTTACGGCCACAGCTAGTGCCGTGTGACCCTCTATCTTGCTTAGATTCTCTATAGTAATATCAAAGTCAGGTCCGTGCATTCACATAACCTCTCAATTCACGATTCCAAAATCTACAAAATATCTGTCAAGTAATGAAACGAACATTTTCCCGTCCATAGGACAACCAGGAACAGAATCATCAATCGGAACAACATCTTTTACAGTCAGAACCTTTCCCCACAACCCGTGCTGCTTTAGAAACGGGGTTATTTCTTCTTTTGCCTTATCGTCAAAATTGTTCCGTTGCGAGGACGGCATGCCAGTGCAGGCGCACGCACCGACAGCTACGAGCTTTTTTGCATTTTTGCGGATTTCCAATAATTTCTTTTTTTCCGTGTCGGTTGAAATCGCGCCTTCAATAAAGGCAACGTCCAATCCGGTCTGATCGTTTTTGGATTTGATCATCTTGCAATGAGCAAATTCTATTTTTTCCTTCCATTCGAAATAATGTTCGTTGAACAGCTCCAGCAGGATAATCGAACTATCCTCTGAACAGGTGAATGTAAACCAGCCTATTCTAAGCTTTTTCTTTCTGGACTTTGAAGGCATATAAATTGAATCAGAACCAAACATTAAAAACATAGCCTGCGGAAAATTATTCATCCCGAGCCAACTAAGTTAGTCGGCTCGAGCTATACACAACCAATGTTGAAAGATAAGGTTGTGTAATAAGAAAAAACTTAGTGGGTTGTGTATATGGCAGGACCAGTGACAAGAGAAAAAGGCATAACTGAAGAAACTTCTTTCGGAACCAGAGAATGCGAAACGGCACTCCTGGATGCAGCAAAAAAACTTGGTTTCGGGTTTACGTTCCCGCAGGAACTTCGCAAAAAAATCGCAGATGAAGTAACCAACGGGAGCGGATATTCATTCAACATTCCGGTTACGAATGAAAAACAGGTCAAAGCATTCGTTGCCGAGATAGAAAAAAGTATTTGCACTAAGATAAGGGCAGGACTCAAGGAAGATGAAGGAGAATATATCCGGGTTGAGATGAAACAAAAACAAAACAGTTATACAATTTCAATAGACCGCACCAGGCCCAGGAATGCACTTGCATTCGAAGAGAAATAAAAATAAAAAATCAAAGAGCCAGGTAGAGGAAATGTTCCGTTCTGAATTTGCTTCATTTACCGTTCCGTTTTTCTTTTTGCGTGAAGCCCTCAGACCTTTTCTTTTCTTAAAAGAAAAGGGGTATGGGTTTGAACCCCTCTATTCCGCTTTCCAAAATCGTTTTCTTTTTGGGTACCCGATTGAAACAAATATGTTTCAATGGGCCCATTGAATGGCGAACCATTCAATTGGGAACCCTAGACTTTTTCTTTTTTGAAAAGAAAAAGGCTTGGGACTGCAGGCGGACGCATAGCCTATCTGCCAACCTGGCGTATAAACAGGAAAATATGCTCACCTTAAGTTAAAAAAGGTTGGTTTTGTGTTTTCAGTTTCGGGTCCTGGGTTTTGAACCGCCACTCGAACTCGGAATGCTGGACGCAAAACTCGGAACACAAAACTCAAAACAATCAAAACTCTAAACTCTAAACGCGAGACCAACTTTTATATTCCCTCCTACGCATTTATTTCATAGTTATCGGGCTCGTAGCTCAGCTAGGGCTATGGAAAATAGTTCTTCATAGCCCCTGAAATGGCTAGAGCGTCGGACTTTTAATCCGCAGGTCGGGGGTTCAAAAGCGTGGAGCATTGCCGCTTAAAATGACGGAGTAGATAAATTCTATTTTCTCTTTCCGTTATTTTATGGTAAATAGCAAATCTTGGGCTCTGCCCGAGTAGTTCTGGCTTCGCCAGAACAACGCTAGAGATTCCCCCCGAGCCCGTTTTTGTTTGCAAAAAGGGGCGATGTGAACGAATTGTCGTTCACACTGAGCCCGATTTTTTCTTAGCAGATGCAAGTCTGGAGTTTTAACCGCTACGCGGAACGCTGGACCCGAAACGCGGGATTACACATCATGATAAAGATAAAACTCCCAAGGATGCGGCCTTAATCTTATCGCATCAACATCCCGTTTTCTCCTTATGTCAATCCAGGTTTCAATAAGGTCTTTTGTAAACACATTTCCTTCAAGCAAAAACGAATTGTCACTTTCAAGCGCATCCAAAGAATCCTCAAGCCTTCCTGGAAGGGTTTCAATTTTTCTTCCGTTTTCCTTGTGATGGTAGATATCATAATCAACAGGCTCGCCTGGATGCAATTTTCTTTTTACCCCGTCCATTCCTGCCATAAGCATTGCTGCGAATGCAAGGTATGGATTGCAGCTTGGGTCTGGTGGGCGGTATTCGATTCTTTTTGATGCACCGCTCCCATCCTCTTCGGTTACCGGAATTCGGATTGCTGCGCTGCGATTTCTGTAACTATATGCAAGATTAACAGGGGCTTCAAACCCGGGAACAAGCCGCTTATATGAATTTGTTGTTGGATTGAGAAGTCCGCAAAGCGCTGGCGCGTGCTCAATAAGCCCACCGATATAATAAAGCGCGGTTTCACTCAGGCCAGCATATCCATCCCCGGCAAAAATATTTTTTCCGCTTTTCCAGATGCTTTGATGAACATGCATTCCAGATCCATTGTCATTGAATAATGGTTTTGGCATGAATGTAGCGACTTTACCGTGCTCTTTTGCGACGTTTTTCACTGCATATTTGTAGAGCATTACATTGTCTGCTGCCTTTGTCAACGAAGCATATTTTATGCCTATTTCGCATTGGCCGGCAGTTGCAACTTCGTGGTGGTGCCTCTCAACAGTTAACCCAACCTTGCGCATGAGAAATACAATGTCATTTCTTAATTCATGGATACTGTCATGCGGAGAAACCGGAAAATACCCTTCTTTGAATCTTTGTTTGTATCCGAGGTTTCTTCCGCCATTTCCATCGCCATCTTGCCCTGAATTCCAGATTCCTTCAGCAGAATCAATGTAAAAATATCCTGAATATTCGTTTTGGTCATACCTCATGCTGTCAAAAATAAAAAATTCCAGCTCAGGGCCAAAACATGCAGTATCTCCGACTCCTGATTCTTTTAGGTAATTCTCTGCTTTTTTTGCAACATATCTCGGGTCTCTTGAATAAAATTCCTTTTTCACCGGGTCATAAACATCGCAAGTCAGGCTCAGGCTTCTTGAGGAAAACGGATCAACAAAATATGTTGAAAGGTCTGGAATAAGTGACATGTCGCTTTCATGGATATCCTGAAATCCCCTTATCGAAGAGCCGTCAAACGGCAATATATCTTTCCCGTCAAAATTCAAAGAATCCGAAGGCACGGTAAAATGATGCCACACTCCCAAAAGATCAACGAACTTTATGTCCGTAAGCTCCAGCCCATCCTTTTGGTACAAAACAGTTATATCGCTCCCGGTTTTTCCATTTTTTTCATCCATGCTCCCACCCCAAACAAGTTCAAACCCGGAGATTCCATTGCCGGAATCTCCAAAACTAATCAAGTCCAAAGATTAGACTTTTGAATTTGCAGGAATAAGCCTTCGGTTATATATAAATATTTTTGTAACTTTATTGAACAAATGTAGTAAGATTTTATAAGCTTTGTAACCAAATGTTTGGAATATAGCGGTGAAACAACATGAAAACCAAACAAACGAAAACGACTGAAGAACAGGTTGAGCTCGACGAGACGGACAAGAGAATTTTACTGGAGTTCCGCACTAACTGCCGCAGGTCATACAGGGAATTGAGCGAGGCAATTGGAATAAGCCCGGCGGCTCTTATAGAACGGGTAAAACGACTTGAGAAAAGCGGAGTAATAAAAGGTCATGTTTCAAGCCTTGATTTTCTTAAGATTGGCTATGAATTCATGGGAATAATTGATATACGTATAGAAAGCGGGTATCTTCTTGAGGCACAAGAGAAAATAAGTAAATTGCGCGGGGTCTATGCAGTTTATGATGTTACCGGAGACCATGATTCCCTTGCACTGGTATTGTGCAAAAGCAGAAATGAATTAAGCGCATTGATTAAAAAAATCCTTTCAGTTCCGCATGTAACAAGAACAAACACGAGCATCGTGCTTAATGTAGTGAAGGACCCGTTTGAGTTTAGGGAGATATAAAACGATATAAGATGGCTATCTCCTTCTTCCCTTTTTCCCGTTTCCCTGGTTCATTATCTCCTGCAATTGCTTCTTTGCCTCGTCTGTCACGCAAGAACCCAGAAGAGCCCTTGCCAGGTTTCCCTGTGCAAACATCGCATTTTTTTGGTCGGTTACCAGGGTAACAACCAATTCACAGTCTTTATTCACCTGCTCAGATAGTCTCACTGATTTTCCGGTTTTATCCTTCACCGTGCAAACCTCTGCCAAGTTGCATACTTTTGCTATGGCATCGATAAATGTTTCTCCTTCCTTACAATTCGCCATGACAGAATTGCATCCGATTACCCTTACATTTACTTTGAAAAGCTTCTCTGCCTTGTTTTCTTGAGCCTGTTTTACAGTTACTTCATTTAAGATCCGGTTTCCTAACCCTTGGATGAATTCAGCTATACGCCGCGCTCCTTTGTGAATGATGTGTGCAGCCTTGCCGTGCTCACAGTCATCGTCGTTTCTAGTGGTTCTAACGATATATTCAAACGAGACCAACAACTCGGATTGCGGGCTAGTATCAGTGTGAAGAGAATTATATGGGCGGTCTTTTTTCACATAAAAATCCTGCGAAATAAATCTAAAATCGGGCACGCCGTTCCTTCTTAATATGCGTTCTATGGCAGGGCGTAACACCTCGGATGTAACATCATAAACTGCTTTCAATACATCCCGTTCGCGCGTATTTTTCCTTACGGCTTTTACTACGATTTTTGCGGCTACTATATCCCACATGCTCTTTTCGATCTCCCTTAATATAAATGGCCGTTTCGTTACCCAGCCGACTCTAAAGGTTTCTGTGACAGTAGTTCCAAAGGCACCTGGATTACTTTCAATATAACTAATTCGCATGGCATTTTGCAAAAGGTTCAACTGCAAACGAGTCTGACCAGCGGTTACCTCCATGCCTTCTCCGACTTGAACGGAACTAATCCGCGGATCTGGGATTATTGCCCTGCAAGGGCCAAGCGACCTAAACCCGCCAAAATTAAGCAGGTCGTGCTCTATCCATGCCTCAGTTCTGTCTTTCATTTTTAATCCAGCGCTTCCCCAGGATTTAGGCCTAATAATAAATTCTGCGTCAATGCCTCTTGATTTAAGCCCGCGTTTTACTTCAGCATTTATCTCTTCGAGAATCTCGTGCGTTCGTCTGTTTCTATCTTCAAGACGGTTCATCTCATATTCAACATACTCCCAAATTCCCGGATAAATAGTTTGGACTGCAAAATCCTTCATATCTGCCACGAGTGGGTGGTGGCCAAGGAAGTCTGCTACGTTCGTCCAGAATGCGAGTACGGATTCTGCAACGTTCTTTCTTATTTCTGCCCATTTGCCTGGGTCTGGTTTTTCAAATGACAACCCGCCGCCGATTGCTGCGGCTATAGGAACTGCCTTGTCATCAACCAACGTGGAATTATCAAGGCAATTCGCCCTTAATACGCGCAATAACCGTTGTTCCTCGTGTGGCAAAAGAACGCGTTTGTAAGATTCGAGATCAAAGCCAGGGCCAATATCCAGTTTTCTCAATTCCCAAAATAGCGTATGGTCTCTGGTAAATGCATTTATATATTCTCCATTAA
>Ga0209211_10005419_pt1 | contig 19106 bp, 18 predicted proteins | sample RifGroA2_FD_183992 | JGI IMG/M metagenome (GOLD analysis project Ga0209211, IMG submission 183992) | Groundwater microbial communities from Rifle, Colorado, USA - Groundwater A2 (SPAdes) (version 2) | ecosystem: Environmental > Aquatic > Deep subsurface > Groundwater | place: Rifle, Colorado...
GCCTTCGGCGGCAATATCGGCCCGGAGCTCCAGATCAAACTTTTTTACAAACGGCGCCAGGTAAGTGTCAAAACTAGAGAAGGCTTGGGCGCCGGCCCACTCATTTTGGAGTGTTCCTAAAAAATTTACCATTTGCGCCACGGCGCTGGAGAGGTGTTTGGGCGCGCCAGACTCAATTTTATCAGGCACGCCGTTAAACCCTTCTTCCAGCAGGGCGCGCAGACTCCAGCCGGCGCAATAGCCAGAAAACATATCTAGATCGTGAATATGAACATCGGCATTGCGATGCGCGTCGCCGACATACTTGGGGTACACTTGCTCCAGCCAGTAGTTGGCGATTACTTTGCCGGAGGTATTCAAAATCATGCCGCCGAGCGAATAACCCTGGTTGGAATTGGCGTTCACCCGCCAATCCATTTGGTAAAGATATTCGGCGATAGTTTTCTGCACTTCCACCATGATATTTTTGCCGGTGCGCGCTTCGGCGCGTTTCGCGCGATAGAGAATATACGACTTGGCGGCCTCCGCGAGCCCGCGTTTAATGAGCGTCTTCTCAACAATATCTTGAATACTTTCAACGCTGGGCACGGCATCGGAAAATTGGGCGTCCACCGCCACGATAACATCGTAGGCCACGGAACGAGCCGCGGCCGCGTGGTCGGCTTCCCCCACCGCCGCGAGCGCGCTGTCTATCGCCTGCTCAATTTTGAGCGGAGTAAAATCAACGACGGCGCCGGTGCGTTTTTGCACTTTAGCGATAGACATAGACGTGCTTTAATAAAAAAAATAAAATGCGCGCTGATACTATATCTAGTGTTATAAAATGATTATGTAACACTAGATATAGTGTTACACATAGTATACCACAGAACGCCAAAAGAAGTTATCCACAGAGTCAGCCCGCTCCGCGGACTACCTGAAGAATTGATAGGCCGCCCGATAGGCGGCGATGAGCAAAAGCCAATAGAGCGAATGTTGCAGGTCAATAAAGCCGCGGTAATTGAAGCGGCTGGTTTCATAATTCCACAGCCGGCGTTTCAAAACAGCCAACGCAATCAAACCCGATAACAGCTCCAAAAGAACGACCAAAACGGCGCCAACCAGTACCTGCAGATAGGCCGCCAACGGCGCATACACAAATAGCACATCCAACACCACAGCGCCGGCACCGTAAATAATTGAAAAGAATGGAATGAGCGTGCCTGGCGAGTAGCGCTTATCTTGAAGCGAACGAAAGGCGGTATCCAAAATCCAGCCTAAAAAACCGCCAAAAATAAAAATGTAAAAGTAATACATGGAAGATATTATAACAGTTTCTAAAACAAAAAGCCAGCCCCGACTGAATCGAGGCTGGCCACCGGGATACGCGTTGGAAGAAGAGCGTATCACAAGCTGAAGATAGCATACCATGTGGGGAATTTCTTGTCAAATGCGTGTATCAGGCCAACCAACTTTTGGACAAGTGGACATCAGGACTATTTAATAACCCAAATTACGGCCACACAATCAATTTTAGTCCGATTGCGAAAAGGAAGACCGCGACAATTACGCGAAACTTGTTTTGCGGTATCTTATCCACAATTCTTTTCGCAATCCGTGCTCCCAAAAAAGAAATTGGGATTTTGACTAAATCTTCCTTTAGAACACCTAATGCCGCTTATATCTTAAATCACTTTTCATAAATAGCAAATATGTGAATAACTTAATATTTTCGGAAAACTTTCGGATATGGTATAATTATAGCATCGGCGAAAAATGAGTCAATCCCAATACAACAACTAATTATCCACAGTATGGCGACACTGACTAAAAAACAAAAGGATCTGTTATCTTTTATTGAAAGATATATTAATAAACATGGTTTCTCCCCCTCTCTTGAAGAAATGTCTTCGCATTTTAAAAAAGCGATCGGCACTATACATGGATTAAGGAAAGAATTAATCAAAAAAGGATTCGTTACTAAATCGAACGGTGTTCGGGGGATTGAAATTGTCCAAGATAACGAAACAATGTCAATACCGCTAAAAGGTTTTATTGCGGCTGGGTCGCCAATTGAAGTTATAGAGGAATACGAGACCATCACCGTGCCAAAAAATTTACTCGCCAAATCCGGAGATCATTTTGCATTAAGAGTGAAAGGAAACAGTATGATACAGGAGGGAATTTTTGACGGAGACAATGTAATTATCAGAAAACAGGATACTGCAAATAATGGCGAAACAGTAGTCGCTTTGATAAATGGAAACGAAGCGACATTGAAAAAAATTTACAAAGTGGCAGGTGGTTTTAAACTTCAACCGGCCAACCCCTCTTTCCCTGCTTTTATTGTAAAACAAATTATTGTCCAAGGCAAAGTAATTTCTGTAATGAGAAGCTACGAAACAAGGCGGCTATTAAGCGACCCGCTGACACTTCTAGCTTTCAACGAAGATCTAAAAGAGTTAATCACCAAGACACAAGAGGAAATCCAAAATAAATTTAAACCTAACAGTGAATTTGGAGTTTGGCAAAAAACAGAAGAAAAACCGGATCATAATAAATTTTGCCTTGAAACCGCTTATACTTTTTTAAATGAATTACTTCTGCTTTGGGTATGCAAAGATAAGGCGTTGATAAAATTTGACACGATTGAAAATAAACAGGATTTAATCACACTTAAAAATAACGCGCAAGAAATATATTCGCATATTTTTATAAATAATATTTTTGACTGGTATAACCCGGATGATGTTTTATTATTGGAAATTACCAATACTTTTAACAAATACGATTTCTCTCAAATTGATAGGGACATACTTGGGAAAATGTATGAGCAATTCATAACACGGGAAGAACGCAAAAAATTAGGACAATTTTACACACCCGAACCAATAATAGATTACATTCTAGATCAAACCGGATATGTGGAACACATTGAAAACAAAAGAATAATTGACATATCGTGCGGATCTGGTGGTTTCACTACGCGAGCGGCCAATCGCTTGATTCATAAATTAAAAAATGAAAAAGACAAAGAGGGAATAATAAAGAAAGTAATTGATAATATTTATGGTTTAGACATAAATCCATTTGCCTGCTATTTAGCAGAAACAAATATCTTGTTACAATTACTTGACTTAATTATTGAGGTGAAACAGAGCGACCACAATTTTAAAGTACCAAAAATTAATATATTTCAAACGAACACAATTGAGACACCCTCATTATTGAGTAACGACGAACAAAATATCAAAAATATTAAAAACAAATCCGGCAAATTTATTGATGGATTTGATTTAGTTGTAGGAAATCCCCCTTATTTAGAAGCAAAAAAGATGGATAGAAAAACAAAAGATTTGTGCGCTGAAACATGCCCCAACATAGCGTCAGGCGCGTTTGATTTGTTCGTATGCTTTGTTGATAAAGGGCTGCGTTTATTAAAGAATGGCGGCAAATTAGGGTACATATTTCCAAATAAGTTTTTGATAGCAAATTACGCAAAAAAAATGCGCGAAGAATTATTATACAAATATTCGATCAAAGAGATAATTGATGTATCAGAATGCGAAGTGTTTAAAAATGTATCTGTCTACCCCGTTGTTTTTATCGCCGAAAATAAAAAACCGCAAAATAATACCATTAAAACCGCAGAAAAAATAAATAGCATAAAAGAATTAGAAAGAAAAAACTTTGTCACAAACGAAATAAAGCAGGATGTATACAAACGAGATGATTTTGTATTTTTCATTCTACCAAGTGACAAGAAACAAAATACTTTGCTAATGAAACTACTCAATGATCAATATAAAACTTTGGATAATTATCTCACTATAAAATGGACGATCTCTTTTCACGCATCAGGCCTGCGAGAAAAATTTTTATTCCCTAAGAAACCACAATCAGACTATGCAAAAAAATTGATTGGCGGTAAATCTTTTGCTGGTAACGACGATATAAACAGATATAATTTGAAATGGGGTGGTTGGTGGATTGATTACAATGAGGGATTGGCCCGCAAGCATAAAAATCAACTTCCGCCGAAAAGTTTATTTGAGCAAGAAAAAATAATTATCTGTCAAAATTCATTACGACTACGCGCCACTTATGATGACAAGGGTTATTATTGTAAGGATACATTTTTTGTCGCTTACTTAAATGACGAATTAAAAAAAGATTATAATATTAAATTTTTTCTTGCGCTTTTAAATTCAAAATTATTACATTACTATTACGCAAATATATACAAGGGGACCCATATTGCTGGTGGCTATCTTCACTATTTAATAGGATATCTTTATAGTATGCCAATTGCCATGCCAACAAAAAAGCAACAATCAGAAGTTGTCGCTTCGGTGGAAGAAATACTTTCTACAAAAGAAAAAAAGGATTACACATTGCTTGATGCGAAAATTGACGAAGCAATATACGAACTTTATAACTTAAATAAAGAAGAAATTAAAATAGTTAACTCGTTTATTTAAAACTCTCCAAAAATTTTTGGATATAATCCTGAAATGATAGAATATTCGCTGCCACAGGCATATTCTCCTTATCCTTTCGCTTCCCATCTCTAATCACAAAAATCGCATCTATTTTATGTTTTAAATCCGAGTTGTTTAATAGATGAGCCCACCCTTCAGTCAATTCTAAAACTTCGGCAAAAACACAAAATTTAATATCATCCAATAAATTAATCGATTTCGTAACCTCGTCTTTAATAACCCGCGATTCTCCAATTAACTCCTTCATTCTTATCATATCAATATACTCTTTACACTCAATAATCATCAATGGTTTATTGTCAGATTTTCTAAAAATTACGCAATCGCCTCCAATAGTTAGAATTTTATTTTCACCCTTCAATTTTATCGTTCTTGCAGATAACCCGCTCTTGTCATTTGCGGTTACTTTTTTACAATAGAACTTGCCGGAAAGTTTAGACTCGTCAATAATTTGATTGATCAAAATTTCAACAAAAAACTCATCTTTAAAACCTACGAGAGATGATATCTGCCTCTCTTCCAGTTTGTATTTTTGGGCCCAATTATAAAAATTGTTATAATTTAAACTACAAAAAATTTCTATTGTTTCTTTGCTGTTTTTACCAACAATATTTTTCGCGACATGCTTATCAAAAATATCTTTTGCGCTTAATTTAATTTTCGCTTTAATTTTTGGCATATTATTCTACAAAATAATCTTCGTGGCGGTGCCTTTTGGTTAAAATCCGAACTTTTTTTGACGAAAATCCGGACGCTGAATTTTGATTAAAACTTTTCCGCTCGGGCGGGCAAAAAGGAAGGGGGTTGGGGGGAAGGAATTTTTGCCCGCCCTCGCTTTTGTCGCTTCTTTTTCCGCCACCGCAATTTTTCGTGCCAGCGAAGCTGGCGCGCCGCCTAAATTATCATTCCTTTTTCTCTACTAAATTTTGATTGATTGATCTTGCTTTGGCAAGTAATTTTGCCGCCTCTGTTGTTTTTTCGTCCTTAATATACATATCATCAATCAAAATCGGCAAAATTTCCAAAGCAACATCAATCATTTCCATTGTATATTTTTCTTCACCAGGTTTTGTTGTATTGTCACCAATCCATTTAATTTGTTTTAGCAATTCTTTATAGGTTTCTTTGACTGGCAAATTTTCAATTTTTTCTCTATAATCTCTACCATTTGTATTTCTATCATCGCAAAGAGTATAAACAGCTTTTCTTAAACAACTACCGGAACCAGTTAAAGAACCGATAGAACGGCAACGCTCTGCCTCGTTGAATGCATCAATAACTTTTTTGGGGACATTTTTTGCCTCAAACTTTGTTTTTGAAATTGGATAACTAACAAGTAATTCCAAGGTTGGGTCAAGCTCTTCAAATCCTTTCGTATGATCTTCAAAATTCTCACGACCAACATAAATTTCATGGAAAAGTTGTTGACAAAATCTACACCTTCTTGTAACAACATACAAGCGATTATTAAAACCTCTTTCGGCAATTGATCCACCTGTCCCTTGTGGTGAAATCCAAGAATCCATGACTTTTGGCCACGCTTCATCATTGTAATCTTTTCTACAATTTGGATATGGGCATTTCATACTAAATTTATTTTACCGTATTAAGCAATTCGTTATTATAATCTCGCATTGTATCTTTATTCGTCGGTTTATACAAAATATTTTCTTTGTATTTTAAATAAACTTCGTTGTCGGAATGGTCGGTTAAAGTTATATCATCTTTTACAATTTCCAAAACAACATTTCTATTTTTATTTTGAGTGATTTTTGCATGGCTGAAAGCGTCAATATAAACCATATTTTCCCATTTATCTAACATTTTGAAATGATGAATATTTTCTGACCACGCAAGCGGGACAACATGATGAAGCTCGAAACCAAGGGTTTTTACGACCGTTTGTTTTACAAAATACTGATATTTTTCGTTTAACGACCTATCCAACCTCGTTGTTGTCTCGCTAAAACTATTTTGCCCTTCTTTTAATACTAATTGTTCGCCTCGCACTTCAAAATATACCGTCTGATTTAAAAGATAATATACTTGAGCGATTTTGTTGCGCCAGTTATGAAAATCTCTTTTACTAGGTTTTGATCCAGAGAAATTTTTTGGTTTTAATTCCACTTTTAATGTTTCTATAACAGATTTTCTTTGTGTTGGAGTTAAATTTCTGTATTCCTTGATAAGTTCAACTGCTTTATCCGTATTGATATTAAAACTAGATTCTGTGCCAATGGCGGAAACAAAAAACATATACTCATAAATACTGATTTTATCTATATCATATTCTTTATCTCTTAAAATATCTAAAATAATATCAATATATCCGCCGAGCAAACTATCTATTCCTTTAGAAAAGATAAAATATTTATCCAGAATAGTTTTTGCCTTGATTAACTTCAAGCCCTGATTACTTATTGAAACATATTTAACATTTTGCCTAGAAAAAGAATCCGTTGGCTCTTTTTCCTTGTCATATCTTTCAATCAACCCCATTCTATGAAGGTCAACAAACAAATTTTTTCGCATTGCGTCTTGAGTGCCTATACCTGCTTTTTGTTTAGCTTCATTACAAAATTGAGCGTATAAAAACTCTTCGGGATAATTTTCTGGTCTTTTAGAAATGTCAGTTGTCCGGATTGTCATTAAATTTTGATCCGGGGCGTATTTATCCAGCAATATCAAAATATCAATGATTTGAGTCATCACATAACGATTATGTTCCGAAGAAGGAGAGCCACGATACTTCTCGTTTCTTATTCTAGAATCAATAAATTCTAGAGCTTTATTTCCTGAATTTATATTATTTATTGCCATATTTGATCAAATTTCTTTTTGCTAATTTAACATAGTTTTTATTATTGTCGGAACAAATAAAATTTCTTTTTAATTTTTTTGCGACTATAGCAGTTGTGCCACTTCCGACAAAACAATCTAAAACGAGATCGCCAACATTTGAACTTGCTTTTATAATTCTTTCCACTAATTCTAATGGTTTGGGTGTAATATGAGACATTTTAGGAGTTTTGCCGTTGATTTTATTTTTATGTCTCTCACTTGTGATATGCCACACTTCACCGCAAAGCCTGCCCTTTGGGTTAGGAAACCACCTTTTCCCGTCTTTTAAAATCCCTTTCGTCTTCGCATGTTCAATTCTATCAGTTGATTCATAGGGCACACGAACATCATCATAATTAAAAATATGATTTTCGCCTTTGGTAAAAAATAAAATTGATTCTTGGCCATTGCTGAATTTTTGTTTTGCACCACCCAACCCGTCTCTTTTATCCCAAGTTATCCAATTTTGGAAAAGCAACCCCTTCGCTACTAAATGAGAAAGAATAAAAGACGAATTGTAGGGGGTATTAAAAATATACAAACTGCCGTTTGATTTTAATTTAGGAATTAAAACATCAATCCAGCGAAATGTAAAATCAAAAAAATCTTTTTCACTCTCAAAACTATCCCACTTTGCCTTGTTCAAATTATATGGCGGGTCAATAACGGCAAGATTTATTGATTTATCATCAATTTTATTTAAAAACTCAAAGCAATCTAAATTATAAATTTCGTTTATTTTTTTCATAACTTAAAATAAAGATTGAAGTTTTAAGTTCATTACTCTTTCGTAACTTTTTGATATTTCATAGCCAATATAATTCCTTTTCAATTCTTTGGCGACTTTTAATGTTGTGCCAGAGCCAGCAAAGGGGTCTAAAACCGTATCCCCGACATATGTAAATAATCTAACACAACGCCTAACTATTTCTTCGGGCATTATTGCCGAATGCTCGCCAAAGGCCAAATCGCCCCTCCCCGGAATTGGTATGTTCCAAATTTGTTTTGTAAATTCTATCCATTCTTTTTCGGTTAATTTGCTTTTTTCTTTTATATCTTTTGGCAAATTATTTTCTGAAGGCCCATCTTTTACATAAACAGTAATAAATTCAATTGTATTTTGGGCATAAAAATTTCTTGGATAAGGATAACTGCCAAACATCAATTTTTTACTTGGGTTAGTTCTGTTCCAAATATAAATATCCAAAAGAAAAAGCCCCGTATTATTTAAAATTGAATTTTCAATATCGCTGTTTATGTTGAATATGTGGCGATTAAAATGGGTATCTAAAACCTTTTTGAACATAGGCATCAGCGGAGTGTTGACGACTAATTTTCCATTTGGTTTTAGTACTCTTTCGCATTCTTTCCAAACCTGCAACATTTCATTAACATATTTTTTATAATCCGCAATATCACCAATTTGTCCACGAATTTTTTCTGATCTTTTGTCTTTTTGATAACCGTCGAGAGAATAATCTTTTATATTAAAATATGGCGGACTAGTAACGACCAATTGGACAGAATTGTCTGGCAATTCTGTCATTTTTCTTGCGTCTTTAAAAAATATTTTATTTAGATAATCCATAAAATCTATTTCATTAAATCATCAATGCTAACGCCCAAGGCGTCAGCAATATTTTTTAGTGTTTCCACTCTTGGATTATAAGTTGCCCCTGATTCAATTTTAATAATCGTGTTATAGGTAATATCCGCCAGTTTGGAAAGTTTATCCTGCGATATCCCTTTCTTTTTGCGATATTTTTTTATATTTTCAGCTATAACGCTTTTATTGTTTGTCATAAGGTAGTAATCATTTACTATTATTTATAGCAGTAGTATAATGTAAGTAGGTTATTAACCTCTATGTCTATTATATCAAAGTTTAATAAAAGCGTAAACCAAAAAGGGAGTAAATCTGTTGTGTGCGCATGGGCGGGCGGGGCAAACACAACTTCCTTATTGGCGGCGCATTTCGCAAAGCGAAATACGAAAAATTGCGGCGGCAAAAAAAGAAGTGGCGAAAGCGAGGGCGGGCAAAAATTCCTTCCCCCCAACCCCAGTATGAGAGAATCTACTGGGTTTTGTGTTTTGAAGAATTGGCGAAAAAATTGCAAAATTCGGTAGAATGCAGAGGCGAGATTTAGCATTTCACTCCCAAACCCTGTCGCTCCGAAAGGAGAACGACCAATGAGGGATTGCACTAAACCTCTCCTGTGCACGACAATGAGCCGATAGCGGATGGTCGCTCCGAAAGGAGAATATGACTCTCGCATACTGGGGATTCAATTCATGCACACCTGTTTAGAAAAAATCCACCCCCGCGAAAAACAAAAGAGCTAGGAACTTTTTTCTTTTTGGGATTGCCGAGTGAAGCGAGGCGGTTAGCGGGGCTTTCGTGGAGCGCACGATTTAGTTTAGAGCAACCACGCGCTCCGCGCGCGCGATTAGCTTTCGTCAGGATTGCTTTCAAAATAAGTTAGAATTTTGTACAATAGACACCACCAGTTGGGAAAATGCAAATTTGAAGAGGTTGCCGAGCGGCGGCAAAGCCGCCGCTCGGCTAGGATTTGAAAGGGCTTTTTGGGCGAAAAGGAAAAAGATTTATCAATGAAAGGCAAAAGAATTTTTTCATAAAGGTCGAAGGTTTAATTAATAAAGTTTTAAAATAATTTAATATGAACAAAAAAGGATTTGCGAATACTTTAGTTATCATTTTAGCTTTTGTCATAATTACGGGCATTGCTGGATATTTTATTCTTTTTCAAGAGCAAGAAACCGCGCCGACAATTATAAATACAAATACTCCGACTTCTAGTGTTTCCCAAAATACACAAACAACTACTGCTCCTATATCTGACTTGCCAATAGATCTAAACGCTTTATACAAAGAATGGATACACTCCCGAGAAGAAGAGAAGGACCCCGCAATTGCCATCTATCGTCCAAGCGATTCCGTGTCTTTGCCTCCAAGCCGGTTTAGAATGAAATACCGTTTTCAAGAAAATGGATCATGCTCATGGCTCACCCTCGCTCCCAATGATGCTCATTATATGACTAATGGAACATGTGACTATCCTGAGAACAGCGGAAATATAATTACGATATATAAGGCTTCGGGAGAAAAAGTAGGTGAATTAATAATATTTGAATTGAATGACTCAATTTTAAAATTGAAAAAATAGCGCAACGGTGCGCAACACGGCGTATGCGGTTCACGCTTGGCTGACGCCAAATGCTCACCAAAATTTCGTCTCCCCTATCGCCGGCAAAGCTTTGTACATGCTAATATGTTATAAAGAAAAGAATTTGCCGCCAAAGAAAAAATTGAAATTGTCAGCGGTGCGGCTCCCCGATACCATCCGCCTTCGGCGGAGCTACGGGGCAGGCCGCCACCCTTCCGAATTTTCGCGGGGGTTTTCCTCGCCGCCTGTGGCAGCGAAAGCGGTTCGGACTAATTCAAGAATACTGCACCAAACTTGACTTTTGTATAAAAGTATGAAATACTGGTTTTAGTTTGCTTTTTTAACATATTTTAAATAAAACTTTTTAAGGAGGCGCAAAATGAAGATATTCGGGAAAATTCTAAATAGTATCGTTATATTTTTTGCTTCATTGCTTTGTCCAACCTTCGGTTGTACACAAGAAGAGTTGGAAGAAATGATGATAAAAAAGGGGTACAGAAAATAATCTTCCGGGGTGTAGCTCAATAAGAGCACCACTTTATTTGTCATAGCACACTTCCTTTTGTAAAGTGGAGAGTGTGGACTAAAAGCCCACCACCCCGACCAGTTTTTAAGGGGCATAGGTTTCTACGGAAACTTATGCCCCTATTTTTTTGTCTAATTTTGCTATTATTGAAACAATTATGGATTTATACGAGGAATTGAAAAGCCGGGGGTTGGTGTATCAGGTTTCCAGCAGGCGGGCAAAAAGGGAGGGGGTTGGGGGGGGAAGGAATTTTTGCCCGCTCGTGCTTGCCGTTCCCGTTCCGTTTGAGCAAGAGAAAAGCGGAAGGGGGGTTGGGGGGGAATTCCGCTTTTCTCTTGCCAAATCAAAATGAGGCCAGTCCCGCCACCTTGCAATTCATTGCAAGACACCACAGAAAAATACTCTTTTCATTGTCCAACAAACACCGCCAATTTGTACTTTCAGAAAAATCGTAAGAAACAGCCGAGGCGCAACGCGCCGAGGCAACTTCTTACGATTTTTCTGAAAGTACAAATTGGCGGAGAGGGAGGGATTCGAACCCACGGAGGATTACTCCTCACTGGTTTTCAAAACCAGCGCTTTCGTCCGCTCAGCCACCTCTCCATATTTAATATAAAAAAATTGTCCCTAAGAGGACTCGAACCTCTAACCTCAAGCTCCGCAAGCTTGCGCTCTGTCCAGTTGAGCTATAGAGACGAATTTCAAATTAAAATTTAATTTAATATCCAATAAATCGGGCAAAAATATCATGTATTGGATAATTTTCTTCTTCTATTGGCAAAAATTTAAGCAAAAGCTCTTTTATTCTTTTTTTATCCTCACTTCCTAAATTTATGTGAATTAAAGGCATTATCTTTTTTTGACCATGAAGTGCTAACTCATTATATTCTTCAAAAATCCAAAATGATTTAATATTTTTATATTCGCGCAATTTATTGTTAATTTGCAGTCCATCGTTTCTAATCGTAAAAACAATATTTTTTGGTTTTTTGTGGCCAAATCGCAATATTGTAAAACCTCCTAAAATCGCGAGTATTATAATTGTAATATCATATTTCCATATACCTATAATAATAAATGATATCGCGACTATAATAATGCTCGCGCTCCAAATGGCGCTTTTTTTGCTATGATTATATTCCAAAGCCCTCCATTGATGCAAAATTTTGTGAGACATATTATTTATCGCCAACGGGATTTGAACCCGTGTTTCTAGGATGAAAACCTAGTGTCCTGGGCCAAGCTAGACGATGGCGACATTTATGCTTTACACACTAAATTAACAGAAAACTCTTTTTCTGTCAACGAAAAATCAAAAATTCTTTTGATATAAATATCAAAGCAAAAAATTAAATTATAGAGCAAGAAAAAATTATTTATTTTTGCGCTCTGTTGTAAATCCAAGCAAATACATAACATCCGATAAAACCGTCAATAAATCCGTAAATCGCGCCAGTTATAACCCCTATTCCACTTACTTTATAACCGGGATAAACATTAGTCATTATGTTTAAAAACTCTCCTGCATAGCCATTGATAAGAGAAATTAAAGTTACAATAAACATTACTATTGCGCATAAAATTCCGCCAGCAATGGCAAAACTTTTAACATTTAACATATTTTCACCTCCTTCTTTATAATGTATTTTATCAAATAATTTAAGTTTTGAACATATGTAAAAAGAGAAAGGGGCTATCTACGGTATTACTTATGATATAATAACGCAATAAAAAATTTAATTAAACATTGAATTAAAACTGTGGAAACTATTGCAGATATCTTGCGTAAATATTTAATAATGTTATAATATTCAATATGAAGAATATGAAAAAATCTATGCTTGGATTTACATTGATTGAATTATTGATAGTTATTGCTATTATTGGCATTTTAGCATCTATTCTTTTTGTAAATATAGGTGGTGATTCTTTAAAAAATGCTCGCGATTCAAAAAGATTGTCTGACGCGCAAAATATTCATTTAGGCTTGGTTATATATTTCTTTAATAGCGGCGGGAAATTCCCTAACGCTTTATCAGAATTAATACCTAATAATATACCGTCAATTCCTATTGACATATTATCTAATCAATTATGCAAAGAATCTGGCTTTGGAAATTATGATTATAAATATTCTTCTATTAATAATAATACTGGATACATATTGCAAGTATGTCTTGAAAATTCAGACAATATTGCTCTATTAAACGATGCTATTAATCCATCTTCTGGCACTGAATATGTATATGATATAAAAATTCAGTAAAAATTTAAACATTGAATTAAAACTTTAGTAATCAGAATATATTCCATTCTAAACATCTTGATTAATTTTTAATCAAGATGTTTTTTGTTGCTAAAGGGTATTTTTTTTGCTATTGTAAGTATAAATAATGGATAAAACGTATGACTCAAAATTAGTTGAAGATAAAATTTATAAAACCTGGGAAGAGTCAGGCTTTTTTTCGCCTGACACGCGTAAGCCAAAAACTGATAATATTAATAGTAAAAAAACTTTTTCTATTGTACTTCCTCCTCCTAATATAACTGGCAATCTTCATATGGGGCACGCGCTAAACGCAACTATACAAGATATTTTAATCCGCAAAAAAAGAATGCAAGGTTATAAAACTCTTTGGCTCCCAGGAACTGATCATGCGGGCATTGCAACGCAAAATGTTGTTGAAAAAAAACTGAAAAAAGAAAATAAAAGCCGTCATGATTTAGGACGGGAAAATTTTATTAAATTAGTTTGGGAATGGAAAAAAGAATATGGGAACAATATTTTAAAACAATTAAAAAAACTTGGGGCTTCATGCGACTGGTCGCGCGAACGCTTTACTATGGATAAAAATTACGCAAATGCCGTAGAAAAAGCTTTTATTTATTACTACAGAAAAAAATGGATTTATAAAGGAGAGCGCGTTATAAATTGGTGTAAAAGATGTCAAACTTCGCTTTCTGATTTAGAACTTGAATATGAAGAAGAAAAAAGTAAACTATGGCATATTCGATATCCACTAAAATTAAAAATAAAAAATGGAAAATTAAAAATTGACTATATTGTTGTTGCCACAACAAGACCAGAAACTATACTTGGCGATTCTGCCATAGCTGTTAATCCCAAAGATGCGCGATATAAAAATTTAATTGGAACTTACGTTATTTTACCTATTTTAAATCGCGCGATACCTATAATTTCTGAGTGCGCCGTTGATATGAAATTTGGCACAGGAGCTATTAAAGTTACTCCTGCTCATGATATATTAGATTCTTTAATCGGCGAAAAAAATAAACTGCCCATATATAGGGTTATAAATCAGTATGGCAAAATGACAAAAATTGCTGGTAAAAAATACGAGGGATTATCAACAAAAGACGCTCGTGAAAAAATTGTTATAGAGCTTGAAAAACAAAATTTAATAGAAAAAATTGAAGATTTGAATAACAGAGTTTCAAAATGTTATCGCTGTTCATCAACCATTGAACCTTTATCAAGTAATCAATGGTTTTTAAAAATGGATAAATTAGCAAAGCAAGCTAAAAACGCTGTACAAAAAGGCGAGATTTCTTTTTATCCTAAAAATTGGGAAAAGGTTTATATTGATTGGTTAAATAATATTCGCGATTGGTGTATTTCACGGCAATTATGGTGGGGACACAGGCTTCCAGTTTATTTTTGCCAAAATAAACTGGAAAAATTAAAAATTGAAGATTGTAAATTTATAGTATCAGAAAAAAAACCAAAAAAATGCCCTGTTTGCAAAAAATGCAAAATGAAACAATCAGAAGATGTTTTAGATACTTGGTTTTCTTCAGCTCTATGGCCAATGGCAACTTTAGGCTGGCCTAATAAAAATGCTTCTGATTTAAAAAAATTTTATCCTACGCAAGTATTAGCAACTTCTCGCGATATTATTAATTTATGGGTTACAAGGATGATTTTTTCTGGAATTGAATTTACAGGGAAAAAACCTTTTACAGATGTTATAATACATCCCACTATTTTAACACGCGACGGTAAAAGAATGTCAAAATCTCTTGGCACAGGAATTGATCCAGAAATTTTAATTGAAAAATATGGAGCAGACGCAACGCGATTTGGAATTATTTATCAAATGATGGGAGGGCAAAATATTCATTTTAGTGAAAATTCTATAATTGCTGGTAAAAAATTCGCGAATAAACTTTGGAATATAACAAGATTTATAAATATAAATCTTGAAAATTCCAAAATTCAAATTACAAATTACAAATTCAAATCCGCAAGCTGGCAGACAAAATTATCAAAAAAAGATAAGGAAATATTGAAAAAATTATATAAAACCATAAAATCGATTAACCAAGATATTGATAAATATAAATTTGGACAAGCGCTTCATAGCATTTATGCTTTTGTTTGGCGGGATTTTGCAGATAAATATATAGAATATTCAAAAACAAAAAATACTGACGAAGTTAAACAAGTATTATTTTTTATTGTTGCGAATATAATAAAACTTTTACACCCTTTTATGCCTTTTATTACAGAAGAACTGTGGGATAAACTTGGATTTAAAGGACGTGAGGGACTTTTAATGATTTCTGAATGGCCGAGAAAACTATAAATCATAAAATATGCGGATTTGATTATTATTTGTTTATTATTAACTATTCAATGTAATTTATGTATTTTATTCAAATTATAATCATAGTAATATTAGGCTTATTGCCAAGTTTTATTTGGCTTTTATATTATTTGCGAAAAGACCCTCATCCCGAGCCAAAAAAAATTATCATTAAACTGCTTTTAATAGGCTTTTTAATAACTCTTGTGGCTGCTACGCTTGAGCTTTATGCGCAGCATTTTTTAGTGGGTCTTGTAAAAAATATTATTATCATTATAATAGGAGGAGCACTCGTAGAAGAGTTACTCAAATATTTAGTAGCGAGGCGTATAATAAGGCATAATAAAAAAGAATTTAATGAACCGTCTGATGCTATGATATATTTAATAGTTGTAGCGCTTGGATTTGCAGCTTCAGAAAATATTATTATCCTTTTAAGTATTTCTTTAAGCGTGGAAAGTATAAATCAAATTATTATAACTACTATCTTGCGTTTTTGGGGAGCAACGCTTATTCATACATTAGCTTCGGGAATAATAGGATATTATTTAGCTCAAAAATATTTTTATAATAAAAAATACCAAATACTGCAAGGTCTTATTTTTGCCACTATACTGCATGCTGTTTTTAATTATTTTATTATAACTACTCAAAATATAAAATACATTGAATACAAATATTTATTTCTTTTTTTAATTATAGTTTTACTTGGCGCGGGATTATTTATAGTACATAAAGAATTTAAAAAATTATCATTTTAACTTTACAAATAACCTTATAAATAAACATTTATGACTAAAAAAGAAAAATTAACATTTTTAGAGAAATTAACAGGAATTAAAAATCTTTCTAAAGATGAAGATGTAGAAAAAGAATCTTTTATCAATAAAGATTATTCTGAAAATCACGAAAATTTTACTATTTCATTGCACAATAAAAACGAATTGCCAGAAAAAAAAATAACTCAAATTCATATGGATAAAGAAACTGGAAAATTAGGACAAAAAGATGAAGAAGAAGGACAGCTAACTATTGATGTTTATCAGACAGCAAGTGAAATTGTTATTAAATCTCCTGTGGCTGGAGTTCGCAAAGAAGACTTAGATGTTAATATTACCAATGATATGGTAACTATTAAAGGCAGAAGAGAAAACGACGATAGTGTTGTTCGTGAAGATTATTTTTTTCAGGAACTTTATTGGGGACCTTTTTCTCGATCAGTTATTTTGCCTTCGGAAATTGATACAAAAAAATCCAAAGCAATATTGCGCGACGGCATTTTAACTATTAAACTTCCAAAAATAGATAAAGAAATAACTAAAAAATTATCTATTGAATTAGGATAAACGCAATTAACAAATAACAGCGCGCAACGAACAATTTTTTAAAATAGAACAAAAAAATGCTTTTCCATTATTTTTTGTTTATTATTTTTCGCCGAGGTGGTGAAATTGGCAGACACGCATGGCTTAGGACCATGTGCCGCAAAGCTTGTGGGTTCAAGTCCCACCCTCGGCACCACATAGGAAATTGCAAGCAAAAGGGGTTCGCCTCGCTTCGCTCGGCGACTAATTTGTATTGGATTTTGGGGGCAAAAATGAATTGGCGATTCTGCATTTTGGGGGAAGAAAAATTTTTAATCCATTCAATAAAAACTATGCCAAAATTTGAAGGTACTCCAAATATGAATAATGCAGAATTAAATCCCAACGAAGTGGGAGCTGATGTTGGTGCTGGAAAAAAACTGGAAGGTGAACTTACACCGGAAGAATTGGAAAAATTAAAAGCGGAAGGAGGGCAAGAACAAGTCGCAGAAGAACCTAAGTTATCGCCAGAGGAACAACTTAAAAATTTAGAGGGCGAAGCCGAGGCCAAGCAAGAAGAAATGACTCGTTTATCAGAATCTATTGAAGGTACAAAATCTACTCTAAACGCCGCGCGAGAAAAACTTGGACTTCCTCCAACAGAAGAAGACCCGCCAAGTGTATTTTCAGAGAAAGACAAATTAGAAAAACTGCGAGCTGAACAAGAGGGCTTAGATAAACAAAAAGAGGAACTCATTAGCCAGCAAGAAAAAGAGCGACTTATCCGCGAGGAAAAAGAAAAAATTCTGCAAGAAAAACTTGACGAAGTATTCAAGGAATTTGAGGGACTTAATCCTCGCGACTTTGAAAGCATCTTTAAGAGCGGAAAAACTCCCGAGGGACGAAATGTTGAAAGTAAGTCAATGGGTTCTCTTGATCCAGAAATGGCACAATCTTTGGCAAAAGCTTTCAAAGAGGGAATTAAATTGCTCCCAAAAATTCTTGAGGCTTTACCGGAACTTTTGAAAAAGTTTGATGAGGATTTGACGAAAGAAGCGACGGAGCGCGTAGATAAAAAGTTGGAAGAAGAAAAAGCAAAATTGGAAGAGGAACAGAAGAAAGAAGAAAAACCAGAAGAGCCAAAACCGGAAGAAAAACCAAAAGTTCCAGAAAGCGAAATTCCGCCCGGTGAAGTAAAACCAGAAGTGAACCCGATTGAAGGCGGGAATATAGAAAGTCCTAAAGCGTAATTGTATTTACTTTGTAAATTCATAATTGAATGCCGCCAAAGAAAAACTTGAAATTGTCAGTGGTGTGGCTCTGCCACGAACCGAAAAACTGCCAAAGAACCGGAAAAATATCGGCTTAAACCATATTTTGTAGAAGCAGAAAAGAAAAATTTTCATAAGAGATTTTTAATTGAAAAATGTCCTTAAATAAGGGCTTTTTTTGTTCATACTTGCGTAAACTTGACTTTTGTGGCGTAATATGCTATCTTTGGTTGAAGCATTATCAAATACCTTGATAATCTCGCTACGGAGTTTCGTAGAATTTTGTTCTTTAAAAGAGAAAGGGGCAAGACAATGGAAATGAAATACAATCCGCGAATGCCATCGGAAATTTCTGATGAGGAGATAAGAGAGGAGTTCTCAAGAGCAACAATGGTTGAATTCTCTGCGAAGAGATTCAACTACTTGGTGTATAGGAAAATATCATTTGGGAGCCTCCATTGGCTTCCTACTACGAGAGTGTTATCTATTTTAGATATCACTCCACAAGCAATGAAATCGGTTTTTTCTTTAATAGGGAATTACCGGAAATAATTAAAACTTTCGACGAATTAGGCATTTTGCCGCTGTCGGGGGAGGGGGCGTTTAAAAGATTTTCCAGAATTCTTGGAAAATCGGTTAGGGTTTTCATAGAAGATAGTTGGACAGGCGAATAGTGTCCTCTCTTCACCGTCCATCATGAATAGTCCCATAGTAGTGGGGCTCAACCATTATAGCGACTTGTGTGTAATTTCGTTTATCACGAATCACACAAGCAACTTTTTTTGAATTAGAAAAAACAAAAACCCCTTGTAGTAAGGGGATTTGTTTTTTAATTAAATTTTTAGAATTCTAAAAATTACAAAAGATTATGCTGGAGCAAATACTATACTG
>Ga0209211_10005420_pt1 | contig 19102 bp, 14 predicted proteins | sample RifGroA2_FD_183992 | JGI IMG/M metagenome (GOLD analysis project Ga0209211, IMG submission 183992) | Groundwater microbial communities from Rifle, Colorado, USA - Groundwater A2 (SPAdes) (version 2) | ecosystem: Environmental > Aquatic > Deep subsurface > Groundwater | place: Rifle, Colorado...
AGGATCTGGTAAAAACCAGTCCTCAGGGTGCGACGGCCTTCCCGGTGAAACGTAAAACTTTACTCAACCTCCTATACAGCATTTCATTAAATTCCATCATACAAGGGTGCGTTCCACGCACCATTTGCGCTGGTGCGTGGAACGCACCCCACATGATTATTATCGTTTCAAAATTGAATTGGAATAATCTGCTGAACACTTTCGATCATCCTGCGCACTCTCTTCAAGCCTTCAACCCGCGATATCCTTGCCAGCCTCATACGCCAATAAATTCCGCCCCCGGCAAGCAATATCAGTAACGCGGCAACCGTGCCGCTATAAGCCAGCAACCCTGCGATAAACACTGCTGCAAACATCAATCTGGACGGCCTCAGCCAGATATTATTTATCTCCAGCAGATGCTGGTGCTCATCCAGAAAATTTTGAAGATACATCACCCGCATGGTCACCGTGTCAAGTTTTCCGGTCAGGATTCGCAGTGCGGGGTTATCATGATCCAGACCCTTCACCCATGCACTGAGCTCTATCCATCCGGAAACGGCTCCGCGTAATTGCTCAATATCCCAGCCATCCATATCTTCCGTCTGCTCGAATTCAAGCAACTGCTTGCAAGCAGTTTCGATTTTGAAGATCACGCTTCTTGCATGCTGGTCTGAATTGCGCACTACCTGTTGCTGGGCCTCCTGCTCTTTTACGGCATCCTCCATCGCGAATGGCAATAGGCGTTGTGCCACAGACCAGAAAAGGCCGCTCTTGTCCTGCGCTTCTTCGATGAATCTTGTGTACCACGAACAACTCGCCGCAGTCGTGGCACAGGCGTTCGTGACAGCCTTCCTGGCCGCCACCGAAAATGCCGGGACATAGAGCGCCAACACCAGATCGGGGAGTGTCCTGTTTAGCGATGGAACGTTCATCCGTATCGGTGCCAGATACATCAGATGATCAATATCTGCCACCTCGCCGGCATACGCCCTTGGCCGACGGCGCCATTCTCCTTCAAGTTTTTTCGCGTGTTCCCATAAGCTGCAATAGGTATCCACACCTTGGCTCCACTCCCTGAATATCCTTGTCATACCAGCATTACCGCACTCGCCCAACACCTTGAGCACCTCCTCCTTATAGATCGACAACAGCCAATCCAGTGCCTTCATATTGCCATCTACAGCTTGCATCGCCGAACGCACCAAAGCTTCCTGAGTAATGACCATACCTTTCCAGATCGGCGGAATGCCCGGCAGCGCACTGACGATAACGCGCAATAAACGCGCATCGTCGCTCAGATCGCGCCGGATCATTACATCGTGAATGCTGCGCGCCAGATTGAAATCCCGCAGGTCATGCTCGACCCAGTTCATCACGGTGCCGCGCATCAGGTCTTTCTTGCCATCTTCCCAATACCGCGCAAGCGCCAAGGCCAGGTCGATACGCGTCACGCACTGCGAACGTCCGAGCGTGTAGGGTTTGACTGCCGGCCCCTCGCCGCCGTCTTCAGGCATTGCGAGGCTTTCGTCTCCGGCCAGCCATCGCGCCACCTCGCTGGTGCCCCAGCGTTTTTTCGGGTTGCGCAACAGTAATCCGCGACACAGCATCCGCAGCGCATCGTCGAATACCCCCTTCACCTCCACGGATTGGGTTGCCAGTTGATGCAACGCGACCTGCTCGCTCAAACCGGCATAGGGGTGCCTGCCTGTGACGGCTTCCAGCAATATCATCCCGAACGACCACCAGTCCGATTTTTCATCGAGGACACCGGTCAACACTTCAGGCGCCGCATAATGCGCCGTCCGCGCCCCGCCGGTGAAATACTGGGTAGCCATTTTCAGCGTGGCAGCACCGAAATCGGTCAGCACGATATGTAACGGGTAGCTGGTGCGCAACAGGATATTTTCCGGCTTCAGGTCACGATGCAGAATATGTTGTGCATGAAGCGCCATCAGCGCGGCGGAAAACTGTTCGATCAAATGGCGCAGTGTTTCGTTCGATTGCGGCCCGCTATCCAGCAGCCTGCGCAGGCTGCCTTCCGCACAATACTCCATGACCTCGTACGCAGTGTCTTCGGCCACGCCATGATCGAAAAATTGCACCATATAATTGCTGGCCGGCAAGCGTTCCAGCACCTGCCAGTCCGGTTTGATGCCCTTGCGATAGAGCTTGATCACCCGCTTTTCATGTTGTGCTGTTTCGGCCAGAACCAGATCCGCCTGCCCGCCTTCGGTCGGCATGGCTTCGAGTACATGAAACCGGGCGCGCAACGAAGGCGGCAATAAAGACTGCCGTTCATCTGCAACCTCGCCTCCCGGCTGAGCGATTGGCCGGTTGCAGTACACGCAACGTTGCGAGCCGGGCGGGTTGGGTTGCGCGCAATCCGCATGGGGGCAAATGACAAGCGCCTTTGCCGGTGGGGGCGGGGCAGCCTCCTCCCGCTTTGTTTCCGGCGGTTTGGCCCCCAGATGGGTGAAATCCACGTCGGAAAGCAACGTGCCGCAGGCGCAGAATGTCTCGTCCGGTTTATTGTGTTTGCCGCATAGCGGGCAGATTCTGACAAGATCGTTCACTGCGCTGTCGTTCATGGTGTGCCCATTATCTGCGCCAGGAAACCTGTCCCAGGGACAAACCGCGCGATTGGCAGATGGCCTCGAGTTGCTCCATATCGCCGCGCCCCGGTATCCCGATCATCCACACACGCTGCCCATCCACCGACATCTGCATTTGCTTGCCACATTCGCTCAGCGGGAGATCAAGGTATTGCGCATATTTGTGTTTGCCCAACTCGCTTAACGGCACGATATGCTGGTTGGCCGAGCCGCACCAGATCGCCGTGGGCGGAGCGTTTTCAATATAGGGTTCGGGAATGATTGCGTCGAGCATTTTTAATAGCGAACCATGTTTAGCTTCGAGCGTGCGCAACGGATAACCGCTGTAGCACAGGATATCGAAATCCGACTTGGTTTCCTTGCGCCAAGCATGCAGCCCCGCCAGCAACGCGCGCAAACCTTGCGGCTGATCGAATGGCTCCCCGCCGCTGAGAGTGATCCCGTCCAAACCCTGCGTTGCAGTGCTGCGGCACCAATCGAGGATATCTGCAATACGCATGGCGCGCTTGACATCCTTCTCCCAGGTGTCCATCGAGACACACTTCTTGCAGCGGATAGAGCACCCCTGCACCCAGATGCCGATGCGCCGCCCCGGCCCGAGCACAGTCACCGGGTAGTGCGCCTTGTTGATCTGAAGGGTGGGTGGTTTCACTTGTTGAATTTATCCCAAGCCGGACGAGCCGATGCAAAAAATTGTCTTTCCGTAGGTTGGGCAAAGCGCAGCGTGCCCAACAATAAATATGGCGGCTTTGTTCGTTGGGCACGCTACGCTTTGCCCAACCTACGCACTGGTTTCACCCCAGTTCCAGCGAAACGATGCGGTTGTTGTCCTCGGTTACCTTCATCACCATGATGCTGTCCTTCTGGCTCAGGTCGAGGGCAAACAACGCGCGCCCCAGCGGATTGATGAAGCAGGATTCCACCTGGTTGCCGATACCGCGTCCTCCATTGGAAAGGTCACGCGTACATAGTTCAAGCAGGTTCTGTCTGGCCTCCGGTGCAAAGGTCAGGGCAAGTCTGTGCTCTTCCTTTACGCGATTGACCACGTTGTTCAACATGCCTTCGAGTATCTTGACGGCAATCTCTTGAGTGATGAAGTTGAACACCACGATGTTGTCGCCAATGCGGTTGAGTATCTCGGGGCGGGACAGCTTGAACTTGAAGTAATCCGCAATCGCGCCGCGCACCCTGCTTTCGACCACTTCGTATTTGTCGCCGGGTTGCACGTTCTGCACACGCTGGCCATGCTCGTTCTCGACATAGATGCCCAGGTTGGAGGTGAACACGATCACCGCCTCGGAAAAATAGGCCGTATCGCCGCGCCCGTCGGTCAGCCTGCCGTCTTCGAGAATTTGCAGGAATTTGTCGAGGATGCGCGGATGCGCTTTTTCGATTTCGTCGAACAGGATCACGCTGAACGGCTTTTCCCGTACCGCATTGGTCAGCTCGCCGCCTGCGTCATAGCCGACATAGCCGGGCGGTGCGCCGAGCAGCCGCGCGCTGGTATGCTCCTCGGCAAATTCGCTCATGTCGTAACGCAGATAGGCGCGCTCGTCGCCAAAAACCAGCTGAGTAAGCGTCTTGGCCAGCTCGGTCTTGCCCACGCCGGTCGGCCCGGCGAAGAACAATACGCCGCGCGGGCGGTTGCCGGATGAGCGCGCCTGCGCGCCGGTCAGCCCCATCACCGAGCGCATCAGGATATCCAGAGTCTTGGTGACCGCCTGCGGCTGGCCTTTCACCCGATCTTCGATGTGATTCTGCGCGTTCGCGATCTTCTCGCGCATGTAGGATTTCTTCCAGGGATTATCGACGATGCCGACCTTGAAGCACTGCACGGCCTCGTCGATATCACGATAACCCATACCCTTGCGGCGCGCGAGCTGGGCGATGTCGCCGAGCGCCATCAGCCACAACCCATCGCTCAGGTCGGCAAAACGCGTGCAGAATTTTGCGCGGCCCGCCTCGTCGCTCTGAGCGTAGCCGTCGAACAGGTTGCCCAGAATATCCGCCGCTGCCTTGCGTGTCTCGTAGTCGGGATCGGCGATGGACAAGGTGGCGATGCGCGCGCTGTCCAGCGTGAGCCAGGAAGGCATGTCCTGCGGGCGATTGAGCAACCATACCACCGGATTGAAGCGCGCCGCACCGGGTACGGCGGCGGGATCCATGCCAACCGGAATAATCGGGTTGGCGGTGGCCGCCAGCCGCTCGGCGGAAACAAAAAAACGATGCTCGGCCTGATCCAGATGATCGGCCTGGCGCACTAAACGGGAAGCGAAATCGACCACGAGGGCGCAGCGCACCTCGCGCATTTCCGCCACGCGGCGCATCAGGATAGCCAGATTCTCCAGACTGATTGGCATCGCCCCATCCTGCAGCTTGAGATCGAACAATTTGGTGGCAAGCTCGACCACGGCTGGTTCGTTGGGATAGGGGCGCACGCCCTCGATCGGGTCATACACCAGCATCAACTTATAATCGAGGCGGTTGAGCGCCACCCACAAACAGCGCAGCAGCGGAACGATGGTGTGCTTTTCCTGCATGCGCATGATGAAATTGTCGCGGATGTTGCCGGAGATCACAAATTGCGAGCGAATCGGCAGCAGCCGTTCCATATCCAGCACCCAGCGCGGCGATACGTCTATCAGCTTTTCCATCAATTACCCCCCTTTGCCGTTTCTCTTTCATCACTGCAATTGCCTTGTAGGGTGCATTTTATGCACCGTTGCTGTTGGTGCATGGAATGCACCCTACGATGCTATTTATTTCAGCGTCATCTGTTTCGCGGCAGGAGTACGGTGACGCTCATCTTCGGTGCGCGCCGCAGGCAGGGTCGCCGCATCCACCACCTGCACCGGCACTTCCCCCGCTTGCAACAGTCGTGTGACGTTCAGCTTCACGCCGCGCGCCTCCAGGGTCTTGAGCAATGCCGGGAATTCGGCGCACCATCGGTCTTCCGCCATGTAATCCAGCCGCTTGTCCTGCGCGGCATCGCCACTGCTTTGTGCCCGCACCACGTTGAAGTTGACGGTTTTTTCAGCCGGGCTCACGCGCATCCGCACATGGTAGTTTTGCCATGATTGCTTCTGGAAATGCACCATCCCACCGGAGACGAACAAGGTCTGGCTGATGTCATCCACCTCATAACCCAGATCACGTAGCGACTGCTCCAGTACCAGCGAGATGGCTTCCTGCTCTTCGCGTTGGCGCGCTGCTTTAAACTCTTCCAGAGCCGCTCTGGCAATGGCGCGGGTTGACTCATCCAGCAAGCATATCCCCGCCGCAGCCTGCTCCAGCGCAATACGCAATTCTTCGGGCAACTCATCGCCCAACTGGCTCAGCAGCAAGCTCGCTTCTTCGGCATCCGCCTGCTGCTGCTTGCGTTGCTGGTTGGCACGCTGAATCTCCAGCCGCAAATCCGAAGCCAAAGCCTCGGCACGCGCGGTGTCGTAGGCGTGCAGTATCTCGCGGGCGAGGGATTCGATGCGAATTGGCAGTGCCTCTCCTGCCGTCAGCTCCAGCCTGGATAGTAAATGAAGGGAAAGTTCTTTGTAGTGAGCGATTTCATCTGCGGTGAGGCTGCTGCGCAACGCATGCTGCTGCGCATAGGCGGTCAACAACTGGTTGGTGTCCGGTTGTTCGACCGACAGCGCTGCCATTGTCTGTGCGGAGATACCCTCTTCTGCGGATAGTTGCGCTTCCACTCTTTTGATGGCTGCTTCCAGCTTGCCCAGGTAATCGCTCCAGGAGCGCTCGTCCTGCGCGATGGGTTGTGCCAGTGCATCCTGAACAGATGCTGCTTCTCTCTGCTGCTCTTGCAATAATCCCTGCAAGCGGGCCAGCCTGGCTTGCAGATGATTCGCCTGCCGATGCAAATTGGCGATACGCTGGCATTTGGCTTCCTGCAGCTGCTGACGCTGCCGGTTGCGCGCCGCCTCGCGTTCGCTCACGCGCTTATAGGCCTCGCCGTATTCCGCATGAATGTCGTGCGCTTCCTTGATCACGCGGGCGGCCAGCATCACCGCAGACAGCCCCGCTGCACCAATGATGACATCCCCTACCGTGTCGTAGACTGCCGTAGTTGGCCCGCTCATCTATATCCCTTATGTCCGTTTCTGCTACTAATATTAACGCAGCTTGATACTCTTACTGTGTCACAAAGCGCTGAAGAGCGCATTGCGGCGTTAAAATCAGGCTCAAAATGCTCGTTTACTCTATGTAAACTCCGCTTTTTCGCCCGATTTTTCCTTGCACTGCATCCCTTGATCGCTTTGTGACACAGTAAGAATACCTGAATGATTTAGAAACGAATAATGCCACAATTTAAAAATGACTCGCAACACACAAACTCGCAATTTAAACGTACGTTTTTCAGGACAGAATCATGAACGCTATTCATGCAGGAATCACCATCGGCGTCACCGAGCTGCGCGAGTCGCCCACGCGCATCCTCAAACGCGCGGAAGACGAGAATCAGGCCGTCGCCATCCTCAACCACAACAAACCCGCCGGTTACATCGTTTCTCCCCGGATGATGGAAGCCATGCTCGACTCCATCGCCGACCTCATTGCCGAGAGCCGCGTGAAAAGTTGCTTGGCAACTCTGGGCAAGGCGCGCAAGGTCAAGCTGGATGAGTTATGAACTCACCTCCATCCGGATGCCGAGAAGGAATGGGCGAAACTGGACGGCAGCATCAAGCGCCGCTTCAAGGAAAAACTCGCCAGCGAACGTCTCAAGCACCCGCGCGTAGCAAAAGATGCGTTACGTGAATTGCCCGACTGCTACAAGATAAAAATCACCACCCCGCAATACCGCCTGATCTACCACGTCAATAATGCGAAGCAGCTGCTGACCATTTTGTCGGTGGCGACAAGGAATGATGTGTATGCGGAGTTGCGGATAAGGTTGGGTGCGTAGTAGCCGTAGCCCGGATGCAGCGTAGCGTAATCCGGGAGCGCACACGAAATTCGCGATCCCGGATTCCATTTCATTCCATCCAGGCTACCTTGCTAACCCTATCCTGCCGGGCTTAGTTGTCATGCCAGAGAAACTCGAAGCTGACCTAAATCGTTCCGTGAAATGACAGATTTTGGCTGTGATGCCGACCCCAATAATTTCTAGCGGGTTTTTTGCCCGCGTGTGGCCAGCAAACTCAACATCATGCTGGTGCCCAGCACCGCAATGATCACGCCCAAGGACACCGCCACTGGAATCTTGAACCAGTCCACGATCAGCATCTTGGTGCCGACAAACATCAGCACCACCGCCAAGCCGTACTTGAGCAAGTGAAAACGCCCGGCCATGTCGGCCAGCAGAAAGTACAACGCGCGCAAGCCTAAAATGGCGAAGATGTTTGACGTAAAGACGATGAACGGGTCGTTGGTGATGGCGAAAATGGCGGGGATGCTGTCCACCGCAAAAATTAGATCGGAGGCTTCGATCAGTACCAGCACCAGAAACATCGGCGTGAACCAGAGCGCGCCCTTTTCATAAATCCAGAATTTGTCGCCGTGATAGCTATCGGTAATTCGCACATGATTGCGCAGCCATTTCAACAACGGGTTCTTGGTCAAATCGGGTTCGTGCTCAGCGAACAGGAGCATCTTGATGCCGGTGACAAGCAGGAATAGTCCGAAGACATAAAGCACCCAGTGAAACTGTGCGATCAACCAAGCACCGAGCAGGATCAGCACGGCGCGCATGATGATGGCACCCAGCACGCCGTAGACCAGCACGCGTTTCTGGTATTCCAGCGGTACGGCGAAGTACGAAAACAGCATGACGAAGACGAAGATATTGTCCATTGCCAACGTTTTTTCCAACAGATAGCCGGTGAGATATTCCATCACCTTGGTGTCCGCCACTTCGCGCCCGGCAGTGTGATCCAGCCAGCCCCACAACGCGCCGCCGAACAGCATCGCCATCGCGAACCACACCAGCGACCAGGTCAGTGCCTCGCGCAAAGTGACTTTCTGCGCGCCGTGCCGACCCAGCAGGAACATGTCCACCGCCAACATGAGCAAGACAAAGATGCCGAATGCGACCCACATCAACCAAGTTCCTATCGATTGCAATTCGCCCATTACCATCCTCTATGTCTATGCAATTTCTCGTTGGTCAACCCGCGTAAGATGGAAACACTGTAGGGCTGATAACGCCTGCGGCTCATCTGCCCTACAAGTTAATTTCAATGCGCCTCATCCCAATTCTTACCCTCCCCCAACTCCACCAACAGCGGCACTTTCAATTCGGCAACGCCGCACATCAGCTTGGGCAGCATGTCCTTGACCAGATGCAGTTCCGCCTGCGGCACTTCCAGCACCAGTTCGTCGTGCACCTGCATGATCAGGCGGCTGTGCAGTTCTTCCTGTTCCAGCCAGTGCTGCACCTTGATCATCGCGAGCTTGATTAAATCCGCTGCGGTGCCTTGCATCGGCGCGTTGATCGCGGCGCGTTCGGCGCCCTGGCGCTTCATGCCGTTGCTGGCGTTGATCTCGGGCAGCCATAGACGGCGACCGAACACGGTCTCGACAAAACCCTGCTGTTTGGCCTGGTCGCGGGTGCGCTGCATGTAATCCGCCACGCCGGGGTAGCGCGCGAAGTAGCGGTCGATATAGGCGGTCGCCGCGCCGCGCTCGATGCCGAGCTGTTTGGCGAGGCCGAAGGCCGACATGCCGTAGATCAGGCCGAAGTTGATGACCTTGGCGTAGCGGCGCTGTTCGCTGTCCACCTCGGCGGGTGCAACCATGAAGATTTCGGCGGCGGTGGCGCGGTGGATGTCTTCGTTGTTGGCGAAGGCTTGCAGCAATCCCGCATCGCCGGACAGGTGCGCCATGATGCGCAATTCGATCTGCGAATAATCTGCCGACACGATGCTGCTGCCCGGCGGTGCGATGAACGCCTCGCGGATGCGGCGGCCTTCGGCGGTGCGCACCGGGATGTTTTGCAAATTGGGGTCGCTGGAAGCCAAACGCCCGGTGACCGCGACCGCCTGCGAGTAGCTGGTATGCACGCGCCCGGTTTTCCTGTCCACCATCTGCGGCAGCTTGTCGGTGTAGGTGGATTTGAGTTTCGCCATGCCGCGATAGTCGAGCAGGATTTTCGGCAGCGGATAATCGAGCGCCAGCTCCTGCAGCACCTCTTCGTCGGTAGACGGATCGCCGCTGGGAGTCTTTTTCTTGGCCGGCAAGCCAAGTTTGTCGAACAGGATTTCTCTAAGCTGCTTCGGCGAATTCAGGTTGAACGGTTGTCCGGCGGCCTCGTGCGCCCTGGCTTCCAGCGCGAGGAGCTTTTCGCCCAGCTCACGGCTCTGGATTCTCAACAAGTCGCAGTCGAGCAGTACGCCGTTGCGCTCCATCGTATAAAGCACATGCATGCTCGGCAGCTCGATGTCGCGATACACATGCTTCAGCCCGCTCTGCACCGCGATCTGCGGCGCAAGCGCTTGGTGCAGTTGCAACGTGATGTCGGCATCCTCTGCGGCATAGCGCGTGGCGGTATCGAGATCGACCTGATCGAAACACAGTTGCTTCGCGCCCTTGCCGACCACCTCGGCGTAGCTGATGGTCTTCACATTGAGATGGCGCAACGCCAGGTTGTCCATGTCATGCGGCTTGTGGCTCTCCAGCACGTAGGATTGCAGCAACGTGTCGTCGTGAATGCCCGCCAGCGCGATACCGTGATTGGCGAAAATGTGCAGGTCGTATTTGAGGTTTTGCCCGAGCTTCTTGTGCCGCGCACTTTCCAGCCACGGCTTGAGTTTGTGCAGCGCATGGTCGCGCTTGAGCTGATCCGGTGCGCCGGGATAGCGGTGCGCCAGCGGCAGGTAGGCGGCGTGGTGCGGTTGAACAGCGAACGAGATGCCGACCAGTTGCGCGTTCATCACATCGAGGCCGGTGGTCTCGGTGTCCACGCAGGCGAGGTCGGCGGCGAGCAGTTTTTCCAGCCATGCATCGAGCTGGGCTTCGATGAGGATGGTTTGGTAGTGGGCGCTGTCGGTGCGGGTGGGAGCGGCGCTCTGCTCCCTCTCCCCCTGGGGGAGGGTTAGGGAGGGGGTGAATTGCTCCATGAGTGCTCCCCCACCCCCAGCCCCTCCCCCGGAGGGAGAGGGGAGCGAGAGTTCGCGCAGCCAATTCTTGAATTCGAAGCGCTCGTACAGGCCGCGCAGTTGCTCGGTATCCGGCGTGGGAGGAATCAATGCGCTGTATGCCTGCGGCAGTTCCACGTCGCATTTCACGGTGAGCAGGCGGCGCGCCTGCGGGAGCCAGTCCAGCGCCTTGCGCAGGTTTTCGCCGACCACGCCGCCGATCTCGGCGGCATGCTGCATCAGGTTGTCCAGCGTGCCGTACTGTGCGAGCCATTTCACCGCCGTTTTCGGGCCGGCTTTTTCTACGCCCGGCACGTTGTCCACCGCATCGCCGGTCAGCGTCAGGTAATCCAGGATGCGTTCCGGCGGCACGCCGAATTTTTCGGTTACATTGGCGATATCCAATGTCTCGTTGTTCATGGTGTTGATCAGCGTCACGCGCTCATTCACCAGTTGCGCGAGGTCTTTGTCGCCCGTCGCAACGATGCAGCGTGCGCCGTCCTGTGCTGCCTGTTGCGCGAGCGTGCCGATCACGTCGTCCGCCTCGACGCCTTCCTGCATCAGGATGTTCCAGCCGGACGCGGCTATGGCCTGATGCAACGGCTCGATCTGCCGCACCAGATCGTCCGGCATGGACGGGCGGTGCGCCTTATACTGCGGATACCAGTCATCGCGGAAGGTTTTGCCTTTTGCGTCGAACACGCACAGGCTATAATCCGCCGGGTAATCGTGACGCAAGCGGCGCAGCATGTTGAGCACGCCGTAGATTGCGCCGGTCGGTAACCCTTCGCGGTTGCGCAGATCGGGCATCGCATGAAATGCGCGGTACAGGAAGGACGAGCCGTCCACCAGAAGTAATGTTTTGCCGGAATCCGCTTCGTTCATTTTGTCGAAACTCACTTCGTTCGTTTTCATTTTTTGCTAAAAGGTAATTGCATGCATACTCCGCCAAAACTGCCCACCCCCGTGATACCGGAAGGATGGAACTCCAAGGAGGCCTGGCGCGTATTCGGCATTATGTCAGAGTTCGTCTCCGCCACCGACCGCCTTAACCGGATTCACCCCGCAGTAACCGTCTTCGGTAGCGCGCGCACCAGGCCGGATCAGCCTTATTACAAACTCACCGAGGAGATTGCACGCCTGCTTTCCGATGCCGGATTCTCAGTCATTTCCGGCGGAGGACCAGGCATCATGGAAGCCGCCAACAAGGGCGCGTTTTACGGCAAATCGCCCAGCGTCGGGCTAAACATCCAATTGCCGCACGAACAGTCCAGCAATCTCTACCAGAACATCAGCCAGACCTTCCAGCATTTCTTCGCACGCAAAGTAATGTTCGTGAAATTTGCCAGCGCCTACGTGGTGATGCCCGGCGGCTTTGGCACGCTCGATGAACTGATGGAGGCGCTGACGCTGGTGCAGACCGGCAAGACGCGCAGGATGCCGATCATCCTGGTAGGCAGCAAATTCTGGGGCGGCATGATCGAATGGTTTCGCACGACACTGCTGGAAGAAAAAGTCATCAGCCCGGAAGACATGCATTTGATCCAGGTTATCGATGAACCCGAAGCAGTGGTCAGCGCGATTTTCAAACATTACGAGTCGCGCGGCTTCGAGCCGTCCGAAGCGGAGCGAGAGCGGCAACTTTATCTGTAAATTTTTTGTTGATCCAAAAAACGGTAATTCATCCTGATGAACTAACTAGCCATCTGACTAAGCGCGGTAAAACCTGCGCTAAGTCATTGGTTAACGAAAAACACGAAATGCACGAAATAAAACAAGAAGTTGCATTGGTTCCGAGGCTCACCCATTGGGTATCAATTCGTAGCATGGAGCCTTTTGAATTTTTTCGTGTTTTTCGTGCCTTTCGTGGACAACTGCTTTTTCTAGGTTGATGCCGCACATAAAAAGCTTCGCGCCCATTGAAAATGCGGATGCAAAAATCCTCATTCTGGGCAGCATGCCCGGCGAGGCATCGCTCAAGGCAGGCCAGTATTACGCGCACCCGCGCAATCTGTTCTGGCGCATTATGGGCGAGCTGATCGATGCTAACCCAGCCTCGCCTTACGAACAGCGAATTCATGCGCTGAAATCGGCGCGAATAGCCCTATGGGATGTACTACGGTCATGCCGCCGGAAAGGCAGTCTTGATTCCGATATCGACCACGGGTCGCTCATCCCCAACGATCTTGGGACATTCTTCCGGTGCCATCCAGAAATCACCCATGTCTTTTTTAATGGTGCGAAAGCCGAGGAGTGTTTCCGGGAGCATGTGCAACCACTCGCCGGGATTGATTCTATCGAATGCCTGCGTCTGCCATCCACCAGCCCGGCAAATGCGTCCATTTCCTTTGAGCGCAAACTGGAGGAATGGCGCGCCATAACAAAATGTTTAACCAAAGCCCGTTAACTGGTGCCGCAAATCACCAACCCGCGCAGACTGCCCACACATCGGCTAAAATGCGCCCATTCCAATTCAGCGAGACCGATGCGATGCGCTTCCTATCCTTTTTGCTACTGAGCGGTTTTTCCATTGCCGCTTTCGCCCAAAAACCGGTTCCCGCCAATCTCGAACCGCTCCCCCCTCCGCCCCCATTCAATGCCGAAGATGGCGCTCCCGATAGCGAGCCGCAGGTGACCATCACCAAACAGACCGAGCAGACTATCGAAGAATATCGCATGGGAGGTAAACTTTATATGATCAAGATAACTCCTAAAGTCGGCGCACCTTATTACTTGGTGGACGACCGGGGCGATGGAAAATTTTCGCGCCAGGAAAGCCTCGATTCCGGTTTCCGCCCGCCGCGCTGGATCATCCATCGCTTTTAACGGGCAGGTAAGCAGCCACCCGTGATTATGAAACTCGCCAAGCCCGACCCCTCTTCTCAATCCTCTCCCGCAAGCGTGAGAGGAGGCAAACGAACCGCTACGCGGGTTTCACGTTAACGATGTCTGTTTTTACTACAGTTTCCGAAGCAGAACTCACCGTCTGGCTGGGCGATTATTCGTTAGGCCAATTGCTGGAATTGCAGGGCATCGCTTCCGGCATCGAGAACACCAATTATTTTGTCACCACCAGCAATGGCCGTTTCGTTCTCACGCTGTTCGAGAAACTCACCGCCGACGAGTTGCCGTTCTACCTGAACCTGATGGCGCATCTGGCGCGCCACGGCATCCCCTGCCCCTGCCCGGTGGCAAACCGGCGCAATCAATTTCTGGGCGGGCTTAACGGCAAACCTGCCTGCATCGTCAGCCGCCTGAGCGGCAAATCCACCGCCACACCGAACCTCGCGCAGTGCGCCGCCATCGGCGCAATGCTCGGGCAAATGCACATTGCCGGGCAGAGTTTTTCGCAGATCATGCCCAATCCGCGCAGCGGCGCATGGCGCGCGGCGACCGCGCCGCAGGTGCGGCCATTTCTGGATGCAGGGCAGGCGACATTGCTGGATAGCGAAATCGCGCTGCACGCGCTGCAGGATTGGGCACCTTTGCCGCAAGGGGTGATCCACGCCGACCTGTTCCGCGACAATGTGCTGCTGGAGGAAAACCGTGTCAGCGGGCTGATCGATTTTTATTTCGCGTGCAGCGACGCGCTGCTGTATGACGTGGCGATCACTATGAACGATTGGTGCACAAATGCCGACGGCACGCTGGATATGCCGCATGCACAAGCGCTACTGCGTGCCTATCATACGGTGCGCCCGCTGCTGGATAGCGAACGCGTCGCGTGGCCGCTGATGTTGCGCGTGGCCGCACTGCGCTTCTGGCTGTCGCGTTTGTTCGATCTATATTTGCCGCGCGACGGCGAACTGATTCATGCGCATGACCCGAGCCGCTTCGAGCAGATACTGATAAATCACATCGCAACGGCGCAGGCCGTCTGGCTATAAGGAGATATTATGGAACCGCAACGTCTGGCAGCCGGACAAGGCTGGCAATGGATCAAACAAGGCTACGCGCTGTTCATGAAAGCACCGCTGCTGTGGGTCGTATTACTATTGATCTGCTTCATCGCAGCGGTCGGATTGTCCGCCGTGCCTGTGGTGGGCGAACCACTCGCCAGCTTGCTGTTGCCGGCTGTATTGGCTGGCCTGATGGCCGGTTGCCGCGCGCTGGAGCATGGTGAGGAACTGGAATTGGCGCACCTGTTCAGCGGTTTCCAGCAACGCACCGCACAATTGGTCACACTGGGCGGGATTGCGCTGGTCGGGCAATTCGTAATCTTCGGCGTGATGATGATGGTCGGCGGAGCCACGCTGGTCAGCATTCTGATGAGTGGCCAGACGCCACAAGACCCGGAAATTATCAGACAGGCTGTCTCGGGTGCTGGCATTGCCGTGCTGCTCGGTTTCACGCTGTTCAGCGTGCTCGTCATGGCCATGCAATTTGCACCGATGCTGGTATTCTTTAACAACGTCGCGCCGGTGACGGCGATGAAATTGAGTTTTCGCGCATTCCTTCACAACATCGGCCCGATGTCGGTGTATGGCTTGATAATTATATTTTTATCGATACTCGCCACTATTCCGATGATGCTCGGCTGGCTGGTGCTGATGCCGATCATGTTCACCTCGGCCTACGCTGCCTACTGCGGCATCTTTCCTGCCGAAAAAGGAAGCCAGCAGCAGCCACAAAACGAATTTTTCAAGCGTGACGATCAGACATTTCCGTAAATTCCACCTGTCCGTAGGGGCGAGATTTAACCAGCGACTTGGCTGGCGTATTTTGCCAGCTTAGTCGAATGGCTATGCAAAGCTATCGCGCCCTGTTCTCCTCATCTATCAAAAAGGGCGCGATGAATCTCGCCCCTACACCGCCGTCAGCTTCGCATATTCCAGCGCCAGCCATTTGCTGCCCGCACGTTTGAAATTGACCTGCACACGCCCATCCGCGCCGCTGCCCTCCACGCCGGTAATGACCCCTTCGCCGAACTTCTGGTGAAACACGCGCTGGCCGATGCGCCATAACCCCTCCCGGCCTCCCCTTGTCAGGGGAGGAGAATTTGCTTCCCCCTTGATAAGGGGGGATTGAGGGGGGTTGGGTGTTAAATAACCAGCAGCAAACGAATTACGCTGCGTCACCCTCGGCGTAATCCAATGCAACAACTCCTCCGGCAGTTCGCGCAAGAAACTCGACGCCATGCCGTAGCTCACCTGGCCGTGCAACATGCGGCTTTGCGCGAAGCTCAGGTACAGCCTGCGCCGTGCGCGGGTGATCGCCACATACATCAGGCGGCGCTCCTCATCCAGCCCGCCGTCTTCGCGCTGGCTGTTCTGGTGCGGGAACAGGCCCTCCTCCAGCCCGGTGATGAACACGGTGTGGAACTCCAGCCCCTTGGCGGAATGCACCGTCATCAGATGCAGCGCGTCGTCCAGCCGCTCCTCGGCCTCGCGCCTCTTTGCGGAGGAAGCCTTCTCGCTTTCGTAATGCGCGACCAGCCCGCTGTGATGCAACACATGCTCCATAATTTCGGGCAAAGGTAATTCGCGCGTCGCGCTGCGCAGCGATTCAATCAATGCGACGAATGCCGAGACCTTGCCGCCCGCGCGCGCTGCTGCATCCCATAGCGTGGTGTTGTTTTGCTTGGCCGCTTCCTGCAACTGCTCGATGCTGCGCGCGCCGATACCGCGCGTCGGAAAATTGATAATGCGCAGCAGCGCGTTGTCGTCGTCGGTGTTTTCCATCAGGCGCAGGTAGGCCAGCGCATGCTTGATTTCCTGCCGCTCGAAGAAGCGCAACCCGCCGTATACACGATACGACAGCCCTGCGGAAACCAGCGCGTGTTCCAGTACCCGCGACTGCGCGTTGGAACGATACAACAGCGCGATTTCCCTGAGGTTGACCCCCTCGGATTTCAACTGTTTGATTTCATCGACGATGAACGCCGCCTCATCCACATCGGTCGCCGCCTCATACACACGCAGCAACTCGCCACCGTTCTCCGCTGTCCACAAATTCTTGCCGAGGCGGTTGCGATTGTTGCTGATCAGCGCGTTGGCCGCGTCGAGAATGTTGCCGTGCGAGCGGTAGTTCTGCTCCAGTTTGATCACATTCTGCACATGAAAATCGCGCGTCAGTTCCTGCATGTTGCCGACATTCGCGCCGCGAAACGCGTAGATCGACTGGTCATCGTCCCCTACGGCAAAAAGCGCCGCAGGTGCGGCGTCCCCCTCTCCCCCAACCCCTCCCCCGCAAAGGGGGGAGGGGTGCAGTGGGAGAGGGTTGGGGAGAGGGCGTTTTTCGCCAACCCCCGCCAGCAATTTCAGCCATTGGTATTGCAGCTTGTTGGTATCCTGAAATTCGTCCACCAATATATGCTTGAAACGCTCCTGATAATGCTCGCGTAATGCGGCATTGCGCGACAGCAGTTCGTAGCAGCGCAACAGCAATTCGGAAAAATCCACCACGCCCTCGCGCTGGCATTGCGCGTCGTATTCGGCAAAGATTTCCACCTTGCGCCGCGTGTACGGGTCGTAGGCTTCCACCTCACTGGCGCGCAACCCCTGCTCCTTGCTGCCACTGATGAAGTTCTGCACCTCGCGCGGCGGAAACTTTTCGTCATCGACGTTCATCGCCTTCATCAGCCGCTTGATCGCGGAGAGCTGGTCGCCGGAATCGAGGATCTGGAACGTCTGCGGCAGGTTCGCCTCGCGGAAATGCGCGCGCAGCATGCGGTTGCACAGCCCGTGGAACGTGCCGATCCACATACCGCGCGTATTGATCGGCAGCATCGCTGTCAGGCGCGTGACCATTTCCTTCGCCGCCTTGTTGGTGAACGTCACCGCGAGGATGCCGTGCGGGCTGACCGCCCCGCTGCTGATCAGGTATGCAATGCGCGTAGTCAGCACGCGCGTCTTGCCGCTGCCCGCCCCGGCGAGGATCAGCGCGGATTGGTGCGGCAGGGTGACGGCTTGGCGTTGTTCGGGATTGAGACCGGAAAGCAGGGATGAGTTCATGGGTGTAATTATCCCACACGGTGGAGCTACCACCGCCACCACATCACCTGCTGCAATGCCGAAAATTGCACTTTTTATAAACTGATTCGGCACGAATTGAAGTATGAACTTGTTGCCTGATCAAATGCTGCAGTAGTGCTTATCGTAGCCCGCACATCACTTGTGCTGTGCCAACCACTCTTCTGTCAATGCCTGTGCTTCCTTGATTTCCTTCTTGGACATCATGGTTTCGGCGGCTTTCTTTTTTTGTGAAGCGATTACGTTGCCGGACAATGCAGCCAGGCTATACCATTTGTATGCTTGCACCATGTCGGCAAGCACACCCTGCCCGAGTTCATACAAAAAGCCGAGATGAACCTGCGCCAATACCCCACCTTGCTCCGCCGACTTGCGGTACCAGAATACGGCTTCGGTGTAGTCTTGCGAAACGCCATTTCCCAAATCGTATCGTTGCCCAAGATAAAACTGTGCCGATGCATTACCCTGCGCTGCCGATTTGCGGAACCATGACAAGGATTCGTTATAGTCCTGAGGAACACCTTTTCCCCTTTCATACATGTACCCAAGCTCAAACTGTGCACGTGCATCGCCCTTGGCCGCTAGCGGCATAAATTCCTTAAACGCAGCTTCGGAATTGGCACTGGGATCTTCGCAATGCGCCGGAGCATTGATTTTTTTATGGTCATGGAGGTTAATCTTCATCTCCGGGGCAGCTAGTGCGGGAGCGCAGGCTGCAAAAAAAGCCGCAACCAAAGTTAAACCATGAAAATTTCTTGCCATTGCGTTGTTCATAGAATTTATCTCCTAAGCCGGACGAACCGGAACCAAAATGTTGGCCGGGCTCTGCCCGACTGCAAAACTCCCTCCCCATCAAGGGGAGAGTTGGGGTGGCGGCCATGACACGGCGTTGCGTAGCATCCGGGGCGGGAATGGCCGCCTCACACCCGTTCCCGCAATCGGCTGGCTGCGCCAGTAACGTGTCGCGGGATGTGGCGGCCATGACACGGCATTGTGTAGCATCCGGGGCGGGAATGGCCGCCTCACACCCGCTCCCGCAATCGGCTGGCTGCGCCAGTAACGTGTCGCGGGTGTGGAGGAAAACGGGCATGGCGAGTTTCATAATCAAGGGCTGTCACTCGCCATGCTCGTTGCGTTGCGTAATCTTGTTATTCAATTTGGGCGCGACCGGCAGCAGCTTGTTTACCAGTCCCTCGTTCCAGCGCGGCTTGATCAGCCGCATCCCCGGCACACGCTTGATCGCGTGCAGAAAATACACCCCGCCGCTCACCGCCCACCAGCGATCCCCCGCCGCCTCCATGAAGGCGCAACGCTCCAGCCATTTTACCTGGCGAAACGGCGGCGCATACGCGGCAAAACGCCCGCCCGCCACCTCGAAACCGAGCAACGCCAGCCAATCCTTGATGCGCGGCAGCGAAATGAAATGTCCGCCCCACGGATAGCCCTGCCGCCT
>Ga0209211_10005421_pt1 | contig 19101 bp, 13 predicted proteins | sample RifGroA2_FD_183992 | JGI IMG/M metagenome (GOLD analysis project Ga0209211, IMG submission 183992) | Groundwater microbial communities from Rifle, Colorado, USA - Groundwater A2 (SPAdes) (version 2) | ecosystem: Environmental > Aquatic > Deep subsurface > Groundwater | place: Rifle, Colorado...
TCTGTCCAATTTCCATATATCTCTTGAAATCTCATCTTCCTGACCTCCTGTAACATCTCTGTCCGTTTCATGGTCTCCTCCTTGAAATTTAGGAAACCATACAATAGGACAATTCATGTGCTATAAAAAGGACAGTTTATGTGTTGCTGACAAATAAAAATCAATTTCTTGCAAATACGGCCTTTATTGATGTATCATATTTTGAGAGATGCTTGCTATAAAATCATGCTATAAGTAATGAAAAAAGCTTTGAAATTAAAAAGTATCAAGATGTTATTTCCCATTGTGATAACCAGCAGCCCCAAAAAATAGACTTTGATTTTTGGGGAGTAACGCATCATCTATCTTGCAGAGAGCATGTCGATGAAGAGAAAAATTTCTATAACCCAAAAACTTCTGCTATTTGTTTCAGTTTTTTTCATTCTGGCTGTTTCAGGGTCATGGTTTTTTATAAGCAGCGTGAAGGAATTTGACAAATACGCCGAAATAAGCAGTGTCATGTCTTCCATAAAAGGAGATGTCGCAGAGATGGAGTATGTGCTGGATATATTTGTTATCGGCGGCTATTACAAAGGCGAGGGCGGCATAGAAGGTATTTATGAAAAGGCTGCGCTGATAGATAAGCAAATGGAAAATCTGCAAGGATTAGCTCGTGGTGAAGTTATCTCCAACAACCCAATGCTGTATGGAAACTATAAGACTATCGTGAGCAACTGGAAGATAATAAAAGAAAAAACGAGCATCCTGAATACTGCCACCTTAAAAGAGAACGCCTTTCTAATTCACAATGATATTGACCTTAAAACCTTTCTTATTAAAAATCAATTGGATAAATCAGGTGAATTGATAGGCGATGCAAGGGCTAAGTTTATCTCAAATGCGGCTATGCTTGTTGTCAAGAGCCTCATAGTATCGCTATTCATAGCCCTTATTGCTTTATACATATTTTACCGCAAAGCTATAAAGCCGATAAAGGATATGGCGGCTGCGGCGGAAAAAATGGAAGGCAGCAATCCGGGGGTAAGATTTGAAGCAGATTCAGGCGATGAGATAGGCATTTTGGCAAGTACACTGAACAAGCTGGCCGATACCGCGAGCAACGTACACATAGTGTTTGAAAAAAAGATTTTGGATAAAACCAAAGAGCTTGAGTCAAGGACAAGGGAACTTATTGCATTAAACAGGATAGCAAATTCAATAGGCCGCACCTTTGCCTATGATGAGATATTAGGCATCGCAATGAATGAACTTCTGCTTATGTCAGGGTCTAATACCGGCTGGATATATCTCGTGGAGCCAAACAGTAATGATAGTGAAGAAAAGCTGATTTTAAGGGTTCACAAAGGTATGCCTCATACATTTGTAAGGGAGTTCAAAGAAGTCGGCATGGAAGAGGCTGCCATGGGCCAGCCGATAAAGGGAAGGGGGCATATCTTTGCAAATATAACAGAGATGGACAGCAAGTTTAGACCATTTATGAATGATATGGGGATTGAAGCAGTATGTATGATACCGATTATTTATGCGGATAACATTGTTGGAATTATAAACCTTGCCTGTAAAAAGCATAATATTTTTGCAAATGAATATTGTCTGTTCGGAGAAGCTGTAGCCGCTGAAGTAGCAGTCGCAATTGAGAACATCAACCTGTTTCAAAGAGAGCGTAAGAGCAAACAATTTATGGAGAAGATTATATATCAATCTCCTATCAGCACAACAATGGTTGATAAAGACGGTGTTTGCATCATGATTAATTCTGCATGCAAGAGGCTTTTTGGAATAAAAGAAGACGGCCAGATTATCGGCAGATACAATATACTTAAAGACAATGTATTAGATGAAATGGGATATATTCCGTTGCTCAACAGGGCTTTTAAAGGTGAATCAGTGGATATGGAGATTGAGTATGATATATCAAAGGTAGAGCATATACAAGTGAAAGGGAGGCCAAGACGGTTTAAGGTAAAGGCATTTCCCATACTTGATAATGACGGTTCTGTAATAAACGTAGTTATCATGCATGAAGATATGAGTAAAAAGGAACAGTTTACAGGTAAGTAGCCCGCGATAGAGCAGGCTGTTATCATGTGACTGGCTGTATTTAAGAAGATATGTGGGATATATTCTACCGCTATAACATCTCTAAAAAAGTCGCTGTTGTATTCTTAATCCTCCTTTCCATGATGGGCATAGGCGGTATGGTTGGCCTTTATAATGCCCGGCAGATTACCAGGATCACAACAGGGCTTTATAAAGATTTTTTCCTGCGCCAGGAAACCCTTTCTTCTATAGAAAAGGAGATGCTGACAGCCCGGCAGGAGCTTTATATTTATGTCATTGTCTCTGACGCAGCCTCTAAGGAATATCTTGAACGTTCCCTTACAGAACACAATGAAAAGATTAAAGGGCTGCTTCAGGAGCATCTCAAGCTTGAAAGGCGCGGAGATAATGAGGCAGAGTTGTATGCATCTTTTAAAAATTCATGGTCTCAGTATCTCTCTGCAACTAAAGAGGCAATAACCTTGTCTCATAAGGGGAATAGTGATAAGGCAATCAGCCTCTTAAGAGGCGATGGGGCAACAAGGTTCAAAAGCGCTATGGATGCGCTGCAGGCGCTTTTAGCTGAAGAAAGAGGTTCTGCATTCAGCGAATATAAAAAAACAGGGGAATTTTCTACAATCATTACATGGATGACTATCAGCCTGACTATTCTGGCTATTATTGTTTCAATAAGGCTTTGGTCAATACTTACAAAATCTATTGTAAAACCTTTAGAGGCATTAGAAGAATCTGCGAAACGGATAGCGGACGGCAACCTGAAGGAAAGGGCATATATCTTATCAAAAGACGAAATAGGGGATCTTGCCGCTGAGTTTAACGAGATGGCCGGGCATATTGAAAATTCTTATGCCACCCTTGAAAAAAAAGTAGAAGAGCGGACAGAGACGCTCAGAATTGCCAATGAGGAGCTTTTTAGAAAGAAGCAGGAAATGGAGCTGTTAAATGAAGAGCTTGTCAAAGCTAACAAAATGAAATCTCAATTCCTTGCCAATATAAGCCATGAACTGAGAACGCCATTGAACTCTGTCATGGGTTTTTCAGAACTTCTTTTAGAAAAATCGTTTGGCGAATTAAATGAGAAACAGGCTCAATATGTCAACTATATCCATACAAGCGGTGAACACCTCCTTCATCTTATAAATAATATCCTTGATCTGTCAAAGATAGAGGCAGGCAAGTTAGAGCTTAATATTGAGGAATTTCAGCTTGCAGATTCAATCTCAGAGGTTTTGGCCAGCACGAGACCTTTGGCGCATAAAAAGGGCGTGGTTATTGATTGCAAAACCACGCCCATATCTCCAATTATCAAAATGGACAGGCCAAAATTCAAGCAGATTATGCTGAATCTCCTTTCCAATGCAGTGAAATTCAATAAAGACGGAGGCAGGGTAGCTATTGATTGGAACATTAAAGAAGAGCCGAAAGGCACTGTCATAGAAAAGGTTTTCTGTGTCTCTGTTAAAGATACAGGCATAGGGATAAGAAATGAAGATATTCCGAGGATATTTAAGGAATTTGAACAGTTAGACCCCTCTATAACAAGAGAATACGGAGGCACCGGCCTTGGTTTGGCATTAACCAAGAAGCTTATAGAATTGCATAATGGAAGGATAGCAGTAGAAAGCGAATACGGGGAAGGCGCCACATTCAGCTTTACTATCCCGCAAGGGACTGATGGGCATAGGATTGCTGCTATAGATGCGAAAGAGATTGCTTCAACTGCCTTTTTGCAGCAAAATCTTGAAATGCTGCCCCCTACCATATTGGTTGCGAGTGAAACTGAAGGATTGAATGAACTTATCAGGGTGTATTTAACACAGAATGGATATAATGTTGAATTGGCATCTGACGGAGTGGAGGTTATAGAGAAGGCGGCATCTATAAAACCGTTTGCCATTATTTTAGGAATAGCCCTTCATAGAAAAGATGGATGGGAAGTCCTCAAGGAGTTAAAGGCCTCTCATGAGACATCTGATATCCCTGCTATTATTGTCTCTTCTGCTGATAATAAAGAGCTTGGTTTTAGCCTTGGCGCAGTGGATTATATGGTAAAGCCTGTTAATAAGGAAAAGCTGCTCTATGCATTGGGGCGGCTTAGCTTTACCTCAAAGGTCAAACGGCATCCCTTCAGCATATTGGCGATAGACGATGAACCGCAGGTATTGGAATTGCTGGCAGATATTCTTGAAAGAGAAGGGTTCGGCGTACTCAAGGCTGCGAATGGCAAAGATGGCATAAGGCTTGCGTTGGAAAGAGACCCGGACCTCATAATACTTGATTTGATGATGCCTCGGGTGAGCGGTTTTGACGTTGTTGAACAGCTCAAAAAACATCCTACTGCTAAGGATATACCAATAATAATATTTACTGCAAAAGATATAACTAAGGAAGACAAAACAAAGCTTGGGGACAATATAGCCAACATACTGAAGAAGGCAAGCTTTTCAAGAAACAACTTATTAAATGAAATAAAAAAACTTGAGATGGCATATCCTTCAAAGGCAAGGATGATAGACCCATTGACAAGGGTATTCAACTATAAGTATTTCAGCTATTGGATAGTACAAGAGTTTGCAAGAGGCAAGAGATATGGATTGCCATTTTCCATGCTTATGATAGATATTGATAACCTACAGGATTATAATACCAGAAATGGTTTTCTGCTGGGGAACGAACTGCTTATTGGCCTTTCCGGCATATTAGAGGATAATGTTCGTCAAGCGGATTGTCTTATCAGATACGGGGGAGACGAATTTATAATTATATTGCCAAATATCGTCAAAGAGGCAGCAGCGGCAGTTGCGGAGAAATTGAGGATGCGGGTGGAAAACCATATGTTTCCGGCATCTGATGCAAAAAAGAACGGGAGGGTAACGGTGAGCATCGGTATTGCCGCATTCCCCGTTGACGGCAAAGAGTCAGAGGAATTATTAGCAAATCTAAATAAAGCGGCGAAATCGGCATTTCAAAGCGGCGGCAATAAGGTAGTCACATTCAGGGACGGCATGTAAATATGACACATGGGACTAAAAAAAAGATTATGGTTGTTGAAGACAACCCTATGAACAAGATTCTGACAAAGGAGATTCTGACTGTTCAGGGGTATGAGATTATAGAGGCAAGCAGCGGCAGCGATGCAATTAAAAGAATTGCCGGAGACAAACCCGACCTGATACTTATGGACTTAAACCTGCCGGAGATGGACGGCATAACAGCTACCAAAATCCTCAAGTCGAATGATGTATGCAAAGGCATACCGATTATAGCCCTCACTGCATCTGCTATGAAAGGAGATGAAGAGAAGATACTTGCAGAAGGCTTTGACGGCTACATATCAAAACCAATAGATATGAAACAATTTGTAAAAGATATTGCATCGTATATTAAAAAGAAGGCAGAGGGGCAACCTTGAGTTTTGGCTTTATCTATATTTGCCTTTTCTTGATATCTATTAATTGAATGAGTATATTATGTTGCTCCCTATCGGTTAGTTTATACCCTCCAAACCTGACATCGTAGTAAATTTTTGTTATAGCCTCCACTTCTGGCAAGGCAATCGCATTTGCAAACTCTAAGGGAGTTTCTTGTGTCTGCTTTATCTTTCCCTTCTTTGCCAAAACCTTTAACAATGCTTTGTAAAAGAAAGGGGTTTTTACTGATTTTGGTTTGGCCTCCTGTCTCAAAATGCTCACGGTTACCGTTGTTAAAATGATAGCGACAACAATAACTCCAAGGAATATTGTTTCTTTCTTTGGCTTTGCAATACCCTTTCTGATTGACTGCCATTTCAAATTCAACAGCAATGAACGGGTTTTATCCTCAACAGACCTTGCTAAAGTTGCCTGGTCGCTGAAAGAATAATTTACTATATACCGATTCCATCTCCACCGCATTGAATCAATATATAAAGTTACGCGAGATGTTGCCGGCGCTGCTGCTCCGGCTGCCTCAGCAGACGGCGTGGGGTCAAAGGTAGTCCAGCCGAAGCCTGGCATAAATGCCTCTACCCATGAATGGGCATCCTTTTGCCTAACGATGAAGTAATTTCCAAAACTATTCCATTCTCCCGGCAGAAAACCTGTCACAAGCCTTGTTGGTATGCCGACAACGCGCAGGAGAATGGCGAAGGCCGTTGCGTATTGTTCGCAATAACCTTCTTTCGTGTAAAAAAGAAAATCTTCTATCGGGTTTTTGCCTGCACTCTTGCGGGGGGTTAATGTATAACGGTAATTTTTTTTCAAATACTCCTCTATTGCAGCTGCCTTTTCAAACGCAGTCTTTTTACTTATAGTAATATCACGCGCAAGCAATGCAACCTCCTCATATCCAATTGGCAGTTGAAGATACTGCAATGCACTGTTTTTAATGCTGCCCTGCTGGCGCTGTAAACCTTTTAATGGAGATTGCATAACAGAATATGCAGTATATTCAATCCTGGAATATAATGGGGCTGGCAGGTAAAATGAACCCATATTATCTGCTGTAATATTTCGGAAGTTGCCGGCAATCCCTGTTCCAAAGGACGTTGCAAACAGGACATTTGTTTCTATCGGCTCAAGGAGGATAACTTGTTTAATTACCTGCCTCTCGCTTAAAGCTGTTTGTTCCCAATCATATCTTGTTGGATAAGCAAATACCCCATCCTGGTTTTTTTGCAGAAAAGCCAGCTTTTTTATCGTTTGCTGCCATTGCGTGCCATTATAAGTGTCAAATGCTACGCCACGAAAATACAACCCCCCCAGCCCCCCCTTTAACAAAGGGGGGGGAAGGGGAGGCTGCAGCCCTACACGCATAACTATCGTAGGGTCTAACTTGATTGGCCCAAGCTCTCCAAAGTCTACCTTCTCAGAAAAGCCTGATACCTTTATAATATCAGCAGTTGTCTTGGGGAGAAATCCTACAGCCATCCTCGGTATAACAAAAAATAAAGACAAGGTGATAATAAGAGAAAAAATTGCCAAACCTGCGGTTGCAAGGAAAAAAAACGGGTCAAGGATATTTCTTGGGATTTCTTTGTGTATAGCTGATTTTTCTTCCCATTCCCTCTTAAGATTAAATATTGTCAATGCCCATATGCCGGTCAGGATGTATAATGCTAAAACAAATAAAAATGAAAGACTCACTGTTGAGGCTGATGCTGCCAAGAGTTGGAAAAAGGCCAGGACATATAAAACAGCATAGTCTCTGTTTGTTTTGAGATCAAATAGTTTGACAATCATTAATATAGTAAGAAAGCGGGTAGATACTTCTATAAGCGATGGCGATATAAAAAAGTAGTCTGCGAGGCTTGCAGCCAGTATTATAACGGCAACTATATTCCATAAGGTTTTTGATATGGAAAATGTCCTGCCTTTGATATTCAAGAAAAGATTGAGGAAAACAATACAGCCCATTCCTACGATAAAGAGAGGGCTTATTGCATCGGTAAGACTGAGTGCAAGAAGCCCCGCGCCTGCTACAAGATATGAGATGAGAATGAAATAGAGAGAAAATTTCACCCCGTTAGAAGTCTCTTGCATTGAAGACAAACCGCTGCCCTGAACAGATGCCTTCTTAATAAATAGTAAGCTTCTAACGGGGTTCATTGGCCTATAACCTTCACACTCAGCGATATATCTTTATTGCTCGTCACAGGCTCTATTATGGCAAGCTCTCTTAATATCCTATAAAGCTGCTCACGGCCTGATTTGCAAGGAACTTCTGCAGTAAGGCTATTAAAACCTACCTCAAAGCCTGACCTTATATAATAATCTGTCAATGAAGCCGCTTCCCCTACCATGCCTTCGAATCTATCATGAAAATCAGGTAGGGGGAGCAAGGCATTGTAAAAGACAATCTTCACTTTCTTTTTTTTCTCCTGCTCAAACTCCTTTGTCATCAGTTTCGCAGCCTTGGCAGTTGATTTCCAATGAATAAACCTTGAATCATCAGCAGGTGTATAATCTCGGATATTGTAAAGATGCGCGCCTTGGCCTCTTAACAGGGAAGGGCTAACGCCGTGCAGCGCCAGCCCTGCTGAGCGCGCCTTCTTTATAGGCTTAAGCCTTGGATATACAAGCACATCTATAGACGATTTCACCCTTCTTCCCTTGAGAAAAAAGCCAAAGGGAAATCTGGTCTTTACTGTAAAACCTTGCAGTTTATAGAGGCCTCTCTTATGAAAGGTATATGATTGTATTGTAGCAAGAGATGCGTGTGCAGGTAATTTCAGTATATAAGCTGACTCTGCCGTGAATTCCCTCGCACTTCCTTTCAGAAAACGGAGAGAAGGGAGGGTTTCCTCTATGATAAGAGAAAATGACGGTAAAAAACTTTTTCCATTTGATGCAGTCAACTTTGCTGTCGCAGGCATTCCTGCAAATATATGTCTTGGCAGTGTTCTATATACCTCAATGCCACGGAGCGTAGATTCAGAAAGTATTCCTGATATTATAATAAGGGACAACATCATGGCGACAACAAGGTAGAGGAGGTTATTGCCAGTATTGATTGCAGCGATACCGATTATAAAGAGCATTGCTATGAATCTTCTTCCTTCTTTTGTAAAAGACAATGTCCTGGGGAAGACAAAATATTTTATCTTATTTTTTCTTATCCTGTTTTTTTTAGAAATGAGATTGGCAGCTGATGCAAGCCATGGGAGGGGGGCAGCTAATGTCAGACGGAAATTCATAAATTGTTTAGAGAGGCACTTCTATCTTTGCGGCTATATCCTGTATAATCCCTTCAGCATCATCTATTCCACCTTCTTCCCCTTGAGTGGTAATCACCCTATGGCTGAAGACAGGTATTGAAAGCTGCTTTATATCATCCGGGGTGCAGTATGTCCTGCCATCTACGAGGGCAAATGCCTGCGCAATACGGTAAAGGGCCATTGCCCCACGCGGGCTTACGCCTAAGCGTAATTTTTCAGATTTTCTTGTAGCAGCTACTATTGCGAGGATATATTCCACAATATCATCATCCATCCTCACCTTATCCACCATGTCCTGAAGAGAGAGAACTTCCTCTACAGATAAAACAGGACTTAGCTGCTGGGGTTGAAGTTCAACAGAGGGCGATAAGAGTATCTCCTTTTCTGCCTCTGGTTCCGGATAGCCTATCCGTATCCTTATGGTAAATCTGTCTAACTGTGATTCAGGCAGAGGATAGGTGCCTTCATATTCCAATGGATTTTGTGTGGCAATTACCATAAAGGGTTTGGGGAGCGGATAGGTGCTCTTATCAACAGAAACCTGTCTGTCGTTCATTGCCTCAAGGAGAGAACTCTGCGTTTTGGGAGTAGTGCGATTTATTTCATCTGCCAGGACAATATGGGCAAATAAAGGGCCTGGTCTAAATTCAAATATATGCTTTTCCTGATTATAAATGGTAATGCCGATTATATCAGAGGGGAGAAGGTCGCTGGTAAATTGGATTCTTTGAAAGCTGCAGTTTATTGACCTTGCAAGTCCGTGGGCAAGGGTTGTCTTGCCTACCCCAGGCACATCCTCTATGAGAAGATGCCCATTTGCAATCAAGGTTGTTATTGCCTGCTTGATAACATCCGGCTTTCCCTTAATTATCTTTCCAAGGTTTTCCTGCAACAAGCTGATTTTAGCTGTGGCATCATCAAGATATGTTTGCATGGAACAATTGTAACAGAGCGGATGACAGCAGTCAATTGCTTCCAAATACCGCTTCCAAATACCGGGTTATTTTCAGGGCTTGACAAAATGTAAAACACTATATATAGTAAGCACTTACTCACCACAGGATGACTGCTGATAGGGTAAGGGTATAAAAATGGCTAAAAAGAGGTTTACTGCAGAGGAGCGCTATGCACAGATTGTAAAAGTTGCCATGCGTCTTTTTTCCCAAAAAGGCTTCAAAGGCACCACGACACGGGAGATAGCAAAAGAGGCTGGGATCAGCGAGGCAATAATATTTAAACACTTTGCAAAGAAGGAAGACCTTTATTCTGCTATAATCGACATGCAGTGCAATGATAAGCAGGGTCAATCGTTTCTTATGAGGAGGTTGGAAGGGAAAGAGGGGAGGGATGTTTTTAGGGAGATCGCCGCCTTCCTTATTCAGATGCATCAGGAAGACCCTACCTTTATGAAACTCCTTATGTTTAGCGCATTGGAAGGACATAAACTATCTGATATATTCATACGAACAAGGGCCATAGAAACGCTGGATTATCTGGCAAAACATATTGCAAGGCTTATAAAACAGGGAAGCTTTAAAAAAACAGATGCATATATTGCAGCCAGGGCATTTATGGGTATGGTTCTTCATTATAGTATGACCCAAGAGATATATGGTATGAAGAGATTCTTCAGAACGCCTGTAACAAAAGTAGTAAATATTTTTGTAGATATATTTTTTGAAGGTATGGAGGCACACTAAGCATGGAGAGGAGGCAGGTATGAAGAAAAAGTCAAGGGTCAGGAGAGAGAAAGGAAAGGGAGAAACGGAGAAGGGGGAAATCGGGGAAGGGGTGAAAAATATTTCTCCGATTCGCCGTTTCCCCGATTCACCGTTTCGTATCTTCATTTTACTGTTCGCTATTCACTGCTCACTGTTCACTGTGGCGCATGCCGAAGAGAAGACAATCACCCTTACCGATGCCTGGCATTCTGCTATCTCAACCTATGAAACAGTCAGGCTATCTCAAGAAGATTTATATCAGTCGGAAAAAAATATAGATAAAGCCATATCCCAGATACTCCCAACCTTGACAGCAGGTGCCAATTATACAAAATACTCTGAAGGCAAGACCAATATTCAGCCTGACAATAGTTCGTCTTATGACATAAAGCTCAGCCAATCTCTGTATTCAGGAGGTAAGGAATGGAGCCTTTGGAGGCAGGCCAAGAAAAAGGCAGAGGCAAGCAGGCACGATTTAGAGACTGCAAAAGAGGGGATTGTACTTAATGTTTCTCAGGCCTATTATGCTGTTTTAAAGGCAGGAAAGATTGTAGAGATAAAAGGATCCGCTTTAAAAAGGGTTACAGAGCAGAGAAGGGTTGCCAGCGCAAGATTTCAGGTAGGGGAAGTTACAAAGGCGATTGTCCTGAGGGCTGAGGCAGATGTGGCAGGCGCAGAGGCAGAGTTTGCCAATGCAAAGAAAGACCTCTTGGTAGCCAAGGATAAATTGTCAAGGCTTATAGGGGTGACAGAAGAATTTAAAGTTGTTGACCCCAATATTCAGACCATCCCTGATGCCAGCCTGGATAAATTGGTATCCCTTTCTATAGAGAAGAGGCAAGATTACCTCCAGAGCAAGATAGATGAAGAGATTGCCGGTGACGGCATTACTTATGCGTGGGGAAACTTTCTGCCAAGCCTAAAACTGGAGGGCGTTTATTCAAAAAGAGAACAGGATACTAAAACAGCCTTTTTCAATGACGAGAGCACGTACGCAGGCATTATCTTTACCTATCCATTATTTGAGGGCGGCTTAAGAAAGGCAGAGTTAGATGAGGCAAAGAGCAAAAAGAGGCAGGCTGAGTTTAAGAGAACTAGCCTCAAAAAAGATATTGAGCTGGAAGTGAGGGAGGCATTTCATAACCTTGAGGCGTTTAGTTCTGTTATAGAATCTAACAAAAGGCAGGTATCATTTGCAGAGGAAAACTATACTATGGTTTTCAAGCAATTTAGCTACGGCCTTGCAACGAACGTAGATGTCATAGACGCCAATACTACCCTTGTGTCAAGCCAGAGCAATCTTATTAATGCGACCTATGATTTTCAAATGACGACTCTTGAATTAAAGAAAAAAGTTGGCATTCTCCTTGACGATATGGCAGCCGCGAAGTGAGGGTATTACAATGAAAATTATTACAAAAGGTGCAGCAATCTATTTTGTAAGCATATTGGGAATCTTTCTGATTCTGCCGTCCTGCTCCAAAGATAAAGGCAATGCAAAAAAAGCTGAAGTAAAGGCCGACAGCGTTTTTAAGGTGAACACTGCGATTGCAGTTGGCAGGGCAGTGCAAAGGACAGTTGAGGCAACAGGGACCCTTGCTCCATGGGAAGAGGTTATAGTAAGCAATGAGACAGCGGGTACGGTTGACAAGATTTTTGTTGACCTCGGCGATAAGGTAACTGAAGGCCAGCTTATGTTGAGATTTGACCAGCAGGACGCCAAATCTAATTTCAACAGCGCAGAGGCTGCATTAGATATCAATATCCGTGCCTTTGAAAGGGCAAAGGCTGTGTGGGCAGATGCCGGCTCAAACCTCAAGAGGTATACAAACCTCTTCTCGGAAGGCGTTGTTTCTATTAGTCAAAGAGACACTTTTCAAACTCAATATGATGTGGCAGATGCACAGCTAAAACAGGCAGAGGCTCAGGTAAATCAGGCGAAGGCGCAGTTTGAAATTGCTAAGAAGCGTCTTGTTGATACAGAGATAAGGTCTCCTATAGAAGGAGAGGTAAAAAAGAGGTTCATATCAACAGGGGAAGTACTCAAAGATAAAATGAGCTTGTTTATCGTGGTAAAAAATGATCCCTTAAAGTTTCAGGGCGCTGTGCCGGAGTCTTCCGCCCCTGACATAAGGGTTGGTCAAGACGTTGTTATTTACATAGAGGCATTTAAAGATAAGACATTTCCTGCCAAGATTATTCGTGTAAGCCCATCAATTGATGAAAAGACCAGGAGCCTTTCCATAGAGGCTAAGGTGCCCAATATGCATAATATATTAAAATCGGGTTTTTTTGCCAAGGCTGTCGTAATAACAAAAAGAGAAGGCAATATCCCCTTTGTTCCAGAAAGCGCTGTATATTCCTTTGCCGGCATAAATAAGGTGTATGTGATTATAAATGGCATAGCCAAAGAGCAATTAGTGAAAATCGGTATGCACGAAGCTGGTTTGGTAGAAATTATTGAAGGCATTAAACCAGAGGATATTGTTGCTACCACCGGCCTTGACCAATTATTTGACGGAGCGAAAGTAGAAGGAACAGGCAATAGGCAATAGGCGAGGGGCAATAGGTTTTTGTTTTTCCCTTATTGCTTATTGCCCATAGCCTATAGTCCTATAAATTTATGTCCCTATACGAAATATGCGTAAAAAGACCTGTCTTTGCCACCATGCTTGTCATGAGCCTTGTGGTTCTCGGACTTGCTTCCTACAGGGAGCTGGGTATAGACCTATTCCCAAAGGTTGACCTGCCCACAGTTACCATAACAACAAGACTTGAGGGCGCCAGCCCTGAAGAGATAGAAAATCAGATTACAAAAAGAATTGAAGAGGTTGTCAACACCATAAACGGCATTGACGAACTCCGCTCTGTCACGATTGAAGGCCAATCTCAGGTTTATGCCACATTTGTGTTGGAAAAGGATATTAATGTTGCAGCAAATGAGGTAAGAGAAAAGGTGTCTACCATAGTTTCCGAGCTTCCCATTGGCACAGATTCCCCTGTAATAGAAAAATTTGACCCTGACTCAAGCCCTGTTATGGCTATTGTTGTCTCAGGTAAGCGCTCTGCAAGGGAGGTAAGCGAGATTGCGGACAAGAAGATAAAGCGGCAGCTTGAAACCGTAAAAGATGTCGGCGCCATATCCCTTGTCGGCGACAGAAAAAGAGAAATCCAAATCTTCATCAACCCTGACAGATTGAGCGCATACAATCTCTCAATCCAGCAGGTGAAAGATTCCGTCAAAAGACAGAATATTGAAATTCCTGGCGGAAGGATTACATGGAAAGGCCGCGAAGAGGGCATAAGGACAATGGGGAGGTTTGAGCGGGTTGAAGATTTCAACAACCTAATAGTTGCCGATTATAAGGGCGCCCCTGTGAGATTGATAGACCTTGGCTATGTGATAGACGGCGAGGAAGAGGCGAGGACATTATCCAGGCTGGATGGAAATAATGCAGTGTCGCTTCTCATACGAAAACAGTCAGGCACAAATACGGTTGAGGTTACCGACAGGGTTAAAGAAAGGCTTGAATTTATAAAAACAGCTCTTCCACAGGATATAAATATAGAGGTAGTAAAAGACCAATCTAAATTTATCAAACGTTCTGTGTCTCAGGTTGAAGAACATCTCATCCTTGGCAGCTTTCTTGCAAGTCTTATAATCCTCTTGTTTATAAGGAACTTGAAAACAGCATTTATCGCTGCCCTTGCCATTCCCACATCTATTATTGCCACCTTTACGGCAATGCGTTATATGGGGTTTACCATAAACAATATGACGCTCCTTGCCCTCTCGGTCTGCACAGGCATTGTTGTTGATGACGCAATTATTGTCCTTGAAAATATATTCAGGCACATAGAAGAGGAAGGCAAAACGCCATGGGATGCGGCAATTAAAGGCACAAAGGAGATAGCGCTTGCTATTATGGCAACCACCCTTTCTCTGGTTGTGATTTTCCTCCCTGTTGCCTTTATGGGCGGGCTTGTTGGAAGATTTTGGAAAAGTTTCGGCCTAACGGCAACCATGGCAATAGCCGTATCCCTTTTGGTTTCCTTTACGCTTACGCCAATGCTTGCGTCCCGCTTATTAAAGAGGTCAAATAAAACCGACAAACCGCAGTCAAAGGAGTCGCGTGTTTATAGCCTCATGGAAAAGGGCTATTTGAGGATGCTCAAATGGTGTTTAGGCCACAAGGCTATTGTCATTATATTCGGCATCGTGCTTTTTCTCTCCCCTGTGCTGATTATGCAGTTTTTGAAGGGTGAATTTATCGTTGACGATGATATGAGCGAGTTTGAGGTCATCGTTGAGGCCCCGCCTGGAGCATCTCTTGAAAAGAGCGATGAAATAATAAAAGGGATTGAGACAGAGCTGAGAAGGATACCGGAGGTAGAACATTTATTCACTACAATCGGCGTGAGGGGGCAGTATCAGTCCAATGTAACAGATATCTCTGTCTATGTCGGCCTTAAACATCTTGCAGAACGAAAAAGAGACCAGCAGATAATAATGCAGGAGGCGAGGGCCCGCCTCAAGGCATATTCAGGGTTGAGGCTAAGCGCTCAAAATATAAATCTTGTGTCCGGCGGCGGTTTTAAGCAGACGCCTTTCAATCTCATCATACGCGGCCCTGAATTGACAAAACTTGACGAATATGCAAAGACGCTGATAAAAAGGCTTTCCGCCATTCCTGGTTTTGTTGATACAGACACAGGCCAGGCCCTGCGGCATCCGGAAACACAGGTTCATATAGACAGAAAAAAGGCATCTGATCTTGGCGTCAAAGTGGATACCATTGCCTCAAGTTTGCGGACAATGGTTGGCGGCGAAAAGGTAGGCCTTTTCAGAGAAGGAGATGAGCAATATAATATCCGCCTTAGACTGATGGCAGACTACAGAAAGGATGCTGCACAGATAAAAAATCTGACCGTGCCTGGCGCAGACGGCGGCCAGGTGAAGCTGAGCAATATTACAACATTTGTTTCCGGAACAAGCCCTGCCCAGATAGACCGCTTTTCCCAGGAAAGGCAGATAACAGTTATATCCAATCTTTATGGCAAACCCCTTGGCGAGGCAATAACCCAGGCTAATGTCATTTTGAAGGAAATGAATATGCCGCCGGCATATAACACCGAATACCTTGGAAGGGGCAAACTAATGCAAGAGGCATTTTTAAATTTCATGATAGCCTTTGTCTTGAGCCTCATCTTTATATATATGGTGCTCGCAGCGCAGTTTGAGAGTTTTATGCATCCAGTCACAATAATGGCATCCATATTCTTAAGCATACCTTTCGGGCTGTTGAGCCTGCTCATTTTTGGCAGCACCCTTAATATCTATAGTGTTATGGGGATGTTTGTTCTTATAGGCGTTGTCAAAAAAAATGCTATACTTGTAATTGATTATACAAACACATTAAGACAACGCGGCCTGAATATATATGATGCGCAAGTAGAGGCAAACAGGGTAAGACTGCGGCCTATACTTATGACAACATTGGCAATTATTGCAGGCCTCATCCCTGTGGCAGTAGGAAAAGGCGACGGCTCTGCGTCCCGCGCATCTATGGCAATAGCAGTTGTAGGGGGGCAGGCGCTGTGCTTGCTCTTAACGCTCCTTATAGTCCCTGTAATATATTCTGTGCTTGACAACATAAAAGAGTTTGCAAAGCAGGTAATCTCATTCAGGCGGGCATAAAATGACCAATACGCCATATCATTTCTATCCAATATGGGATCCTCTATTAAGGGCATTGCACTGGTGGAATGCTGTAATGGTTGCCTTGCAGATTGTTACCGGCAGCATCATGTTAATCTTTGGCGAGGAAATCCCCGATGCCATGCTCAAAAGCCTCGCCAATATTCACGGCGTAAGCGGATATATGTTTGCGGCAGGGTTATTCGCCCGCATCCTATGGCTTTTTATCGGCCCGGCTACGGCAAGCTGGCGGGACCTCTTGCCCTTGACTTCAAGTCAGCGTAAAACTATTACAGATACACTTCGTTATTATTTTAGCTTTTTGAGAGGAACACCGCCGTTGTATAAGGCCCATAACTCATTTGCCGGCATTATCTATTTTTTATTTTTTATAATTGCAGGCATACAGGTTGTGACAGGGGTCATTATTTTAAATATGCAGGAAGACCTAAGGGAGAATTCGCCTTTATTGGAGTGGCACGAATTTGGCTACGCTCTTATCATTCTTTATATTATTGCCCATGTCTTTGCAGTATTTGTCCATGAATTTGTAGAACGGCACAATTTGATTTCCTCTATGATTCATGGAAGCAAGACCTTTACCGAGGAAGAATGGCAGAAACTTACCTCTATGGAAAAAGGAAGTGCGGGGGGCATTGATAATTAGGAATTAAGAATTAGGAATTAAGAATTAAAAAATTCCTAATTCCTAATTGATAATTTGTAATTAAAAAAGGAGGTTCTTATGAACGGCAAAATTAACATTGTATTCGGTTTCATTTATCTGGCATTGACAGCCCTTTTAGGCCCGGTGCTGCTGGTGCCGCATCTGGGCGCAAGCATAAAGGCTATCGGTGACACTGCGCAGGTGGTAAGTAAGGTTCAGGAAGGATTAGAGAATGACTTTAAAGGAACCGACAATCCCAATAAGGTCATTGGCCAGGCTGCGGTAAGCATATTCACCTATGTGAGAGATGCGAAAAACCTGTCTCTCCTCGCAGGAGGCCCTCATGCCCACGGTAATCTTGAGGCGCTGCTTAACATAGCCGCAGGCCTTGTCCTGTTAAGCCTTGCCATACCTGCCAATTTCAAAAAATTATTAAGCATCACATTTTTAGTGGGCGCTGTGTTCCATTCAGGGATGCTCTATCTTGGCGGTGTGTTTGGAATGATATGGGCGTATAATTTTACAATTGTTGGCGTTATTGCCATTCTATCAGGGCTTGTGCTTACAGGTGTGGCAAGCATAATTGGCATAAAGCAATCGGCAAGTTGATTGCTTCTTATGCAAATATCTAATATGTTCAGGAGAGGCTTATTTTGAAAAAAATAATTATCTTTGTGGCAGCGCTATCAGTTGCCGGCTTAGCAGCATGGTTTTTCCTATGGAGGGAAAACAATCAAACAGTCAAGTATAAAACTGTAAAGGTTGAGAGAGGCGCTATAGAATCCAGCGTCTCTGCAACAGGCACCCTCAATGCAGTTGTTACTGTCCAGGTCGGCAGTCAGGTCTCAGGCACGATTAAGGAACTTTATGCAGACTTTAATTCTGCAGTAAAAAAAGACCAAGTCATAGCAAGGCTTGACCAGAAGACCTTTATTGCACAGAGGGATCAGGCGAAGGCAAACCTTATCAATGCCGGAGCCAATGTGGAAAAATCCAATGCCGACCTTATTGATAAAAAGCAGAAGTTTGACAGGGTGTCAAAATTATACAAAGAAGGCCTTATTGCCCAAAGCGAGAGAGACAGCGCAGAGGCGGCTTACAATGCCGGCGTGGCCCAGTTAAAATCAGCAGAGGCTCAGGTAGAGCAGTACAAAGCATCATTGGAGCTTGCTGAAGTAAACCTTGATTATACCGTTATAAAATCCCCTGTTGACGGCATTGTAATATCCAGAAATGTTGACATAGGCCAGACTGTGGCAGCGTCCTTTCAGACGCCGACGCTTTTTACCATTGCAAAGGATTTAACAAAAATGCAGGTAAATACCAGTGTAGACGAGGCGGATATTGGCGCTGTCAGGGTGGGGCAGGAGGCAACATTCACGGTAGATGCCTATCCGGAATTGATTTTTAAGGGAATGGTGTCGCAGATAAGAAATGCGCCCATAATAGTTCAAAATGTAGTTACCTATGATGTTATTATTGAAGTCGCTAACAAGGAGATGAAATTAAAGCCCGGCATGACTGCAAATGTGTCTATAGTAACCTATCACGGAGATGCTGTTTTTAAAGTGTCTAATGCTGCGCTGCGCTTTAAACCTGTTGAAGATAATTCCCTTAAACAAGAAAAAGAGGAAAAAGGGGTAAAGGTGTGGCTTTTAAACAATGACCAAATTAAGCCGGTATATATAAAGACAGGGGTCAGCGACGGCAATTATACAGAGATTATAGAAGGAGACATAAAAGAGGGCGATGAGGTGATTGTCGATATGACAGGGAAGAAAAATAAATCAAATAAGGCTGGAGCGCCGGGGTTTCACGGGTTTGTAAGGTAAATGCGGTCAAACAGAAAATTTAATCTTGCAATTCCCTGTAGCTTGCTGCAGGGTTACCTTATAGTTCCCTCCCCCTTGATGGTGGAGGGTTAGGGTGGGGGTGATAGAATGTTGTTTCCACCCTCCCCTTTGTCCCCTCCCGTCAAGGGAGGGGAGATTTTAGGATACCCCGCAGCTTGCTGCGGGGGAGGTTCATTTAGCCGCCAGAGGCTCTTGCAAAACTGTTTGTCATCCCCGAATGTCTTTATCGGGGATATGGTTTTTCAGGCAGTTAGAGCCAGATTCCCGCTCAGAATCACTGCGGGAATGGTAATATGAAAAAGCAGCGTCCTTCCAGGGAGGTTATAAATACCTTAATAGGCAATAACCTTTTGTGATATTAAATATCATAAAGGGTAAAGCACCAAAAGGTGCAGGCCTTTAAACCC
>Ga0209211_10005422_pt1 | contig 19101 bp, 20 predicted proteins | sample RifGroA2_FD_183992 | JGI IMG/M metagenome (GOLD analysis project Ga0209211, IMG submission 183992) | Groundwater microbial communities from Rifle, Colorado, USA - Groundwater A2 (SPAdes) (version 2) | ecosystem: Environmental > Aquatic > Deep subsurface > Groundwater | place: Rifle, Colorado...
AGATACGTCAAAAACCAAGGGAAACGCGATGTGGAAACTCTCAAGCTATGGTAAACTCTCACTATTACTACTTAGGCATGAGACCGAGCATACCCTGCGGTCTCTGCCGCAGGGTTTTTGATTCATGCCTTACTTGGAGCAAGACTGTTTTTAACTCATTTACGGGAAGGGACTTGTTGATTGCCGGTATTGCTCTTTATTGGGCGGAGGGAAGTAAGGCGGAAACCACAAGCGGGTTTGTTTTTGTAAATTCTGACCCGGTTATGATAAAGTTTATGCATCTATGGCTAAGGAAAGTAATGAGAATAAAAAAAGAAGATATCAAGCCTCGTCTTGCCATTAATGAAATACATAAACCTCGAATTGATAAGGTGTTACATTTTTGGTCAGGTTTGCTAGAATTGCCTGTTGCTCATTTTGGAAATCCTTGGTACGTTAAGGCAAAAGTTAGTAAGGTTTACGAAAATTATGATTCATATTATGGTATATTACGTTTGGGTGTGAGAAAGAGTGGCTTGCTAAAGCACAGAACCCTTTCCCTAATAAAGATTTTGGGTAATTTTGGTAAATTGTCGAGGTAGCTCAATGGTGGAGCAGGTGTTTCATAAGCGCCCGGTTGTGGGTTCGATTCCCGCCCTCGACACAAGCGAAGCGCAGTGAGAGAGGAAGCATGTGATGCTTCCGTGCGGGAATCGAAGCCCCGTTGAGTATTTTTTCGAGCTTTCTGAAGCGAAGGAAAAATCCAACGGGGGTACTGAACCGGTACGGTTCGATTCCCACCCTCGGCACAAATTTTGACTTTTCACTTAGTTCATTTCACTTAAAAATTGGCGTTATTTTCGTGATATACTCAAGATAGTTCTGTTAAAAACACTGTTAAAATGCGATGCGTAATCGTCGAATTTACTAGTGCTCAAACCCTAAACTGGAGGTCTAAATGAGAAATGTGATAGCTGTGGTGGTTTTTCTGTGGCAATTAAACTTTATCGCGGAGGCCGGAGAACCGAAACTTTCGCTTGCTGATACGGTTTCGGTGAAGTCTGAAGGAGGGATGGAATTTGCCAAATTGTCCAAGCTTAGCTTGGCGGGCGCTTCTTTCAGCAAGCTGGCGTTGGTTCAAGTTCAGCCAAAATTTGAGCCGATTCAGTTGAATATTACTGTTCCGGTTTCCACGAACACGCCGGCCGGTCCATTATTAGGCGAGCAAGCTGGTTTCTTGCTCCAACCACCCGTGAAGAAATATTTTCCCAATCTTCACTATGCTCACAGAGATTGGCGGGTTGGGAATGGTACCGAGGGCGAAGATTCTTTCGGGCGGTTGTGGATAAGCAAGTCCTCACCTAGGAGAGAATTTGTCATCCCCTATTTCCGTTGGGACTATCCCAGTCGGCACGACCAACGAATTTTGCTCGGGTTTATGTGGTCACGGCGGCTTTGAAGTATGTGCAGGAAAATTGTTTTTTAAACATCGCGGTCCGTATTATCCGGACCGCTTTTTATTGTCCGCGCACGGAATCCGTCGCTTTGGACAGGATTATGTGGTTTGCGGATAATAACCCCGCCCCATCCCAGGCCGAGGGCGTGTCCCGAATAGGGACATCCCTTGTCGGGCGAAGCGCGAGGCCGTGTGGCCTTTGGGGCCGGGGTATTATAGGGTTAGTATATTGTCCTGTCACGTGATATACTTACTCTGTGCCTATTGCCAAGAAAATAAACAAAAACTTTTTCAAAAAATGGACACCGGAGATGGCATACGTTTTGGGATTTTTTGCCGCAGACGGATATATAACAGTAAATCGGAGAGGTGGGCAGTTTTGGTGTATAGACATTACAGACAGAAAACTTATAGAGCTGATTAGAGAGACAATTAAATCTGAACACAAGATTAGTACTCGCAAAAGACATAAAAATAAATACACAAGTTATCGTTTGCAAATCGGTAGCATCGAAATGTGTAATGATTTAAGAAGACTTGGTTTTAACGAAAGAAAAACAAAAAGTATGGCAGTACCAAATGTTTCCCAAAAATATTTTTCTGATTTTGTGAGGGGCTATTTTGATGGTGATGGGCATGTGTGGATGGGCATAATCAATAAAGAAAGAACAACGCCACACATTATTATTCAGACGGTTTTTACATCATGTTCAAAAAAATTCTTAGAAACATTAAATGAGATGTTAAATTACAGAGAAATTACCAAAGGCAGAATTTTAAAAGGGAAGGGGAATTATTATAGATTGGCGTATAGTGTATCTGACTCTTTGAAATTGTACACTTTTATGTATAATGGCTGGGTATCGCGAAATTTGTATCTAAAAAGAAAGAAGATAGTTTTTGAAAGATACATGAAATTGCGGCTGTAGCTCAACGGTAGAGCACTCGCCTGTCACGCGAGAGGTCGCGGGGTCAGCACCCGTCAGCCGCGCAAACAAATCGCCGAAAGGCGATTTTTGCTTGCGTGGCTAGAAAGCGCGGGGCGCTTTCTTGACGGATGCTGAAACCGATTGGGCCTTTTGAAATTTATTAATTTCAAAAGGCCCAATCGGTCTACTGTTCCGTAAGGAAAGCAATCCCATCAGCCGCGCATAAAGATAAGCACGTGTATCCGGATAGAGATAGTGTTGAAGGAGTATAGGGCGGCGTGGTATGCTATTTGCATGGTGCAATCAGCGGAAACTTTAAAACAACAAAACACGGTTGAAGCCAACGCACCGAATAATAAACTCGAAAAGGGGTGGACCGGCAAAGGCGAGAATCGCAAATTAACCAATGATATGCAATTTGAATTGGCACGGCGTTTTTACGGCTTGTTGAAGACCGCTGGCCACGCTGAGCTTAGTGATGTTGTATTTCGGTGGGTGGATGAAGATGAGCATGTTCGCTCGAAGAATTTTAGGGACTTTGTTGAAGCTCATCCCGAGGTGGTAGCTTTATATAAAACTGACCCCGATGCCGCGCTTAAGAGGATTGAGGAAAATATCTACGAAAGGCAGCATTCATAGGTCTATAAATTAAAATTAAAAACCGTCCCGATTCGCCGCGGCGAATCGGGACGGTTTTTAATTTTGTCTAAATTCGGTCAGCCTTTTGTTCTAGAGTCCCACTTTCTTGGCTACTCGTCCGGCTCCTTTCACTATCTCACGCTTCGCGGCCTTTGTCGTCGCGCTTATCGTTTTCCAGTGCTTCTTAAGGTCAGCGGCCAATTCCTCGATTTCGAGTTTGCCCGCCTTCATGCCTTTCGCGTAGTCGTTTGAAACGGAGTCAATGATTTCGTGATAGACGGGTTCCGTGATTTCTCGAGCTTGTTCCAACTTTTCGACAACGTCACCTTTCATTTTGATAGCCCACGCTTTGGCGTGTTTCTGGTGCTTCTTGCCCTTTGGACCGAGGAAAAAATATGCCGTGGCCGCTAAACCGGCGAGACTGGCACCGACAAGAGTCAATTTTACCGCGCTTGAATTTGTTTTTTTCTTTGGCATTTGATTCTGTGCTTGTTACTTATTGTTAATTATCTTCTTCTACATCCGCTTCTCTTACTTTCGTTCGTTTTCTTTTTCGAGATTGTGGAAAAAACATTTGAAAAATCATGTTGTTTTCCAGACGGTCTCTTAATTCCGTCACGAACTCTTCCGAATCCTTGAAACGACCTTTTAGAGCTTCGGAAAGCAAGTACAGGTTCCTGCCGGCTTTTATAAAATATAAAAGCAAGACTGAAACCAAAATCACCAACACGACCGTGGCCACGGAGGAAATAAAAAAGAAGATGTCGGCTTTCATTATTGTTTCCATGGACACTAGTGTAGCACGTTCCGCTAAAGAGGGAATAGTGGTTTCGGAACCATTCATCATAATAAGTCGGTTGAGCGGAGAATTTCTTACAGAAGGCTTTTGTCGTTTTTCTTAGGCATAAAAATAGCCGCTGGGTTATCCGGCGGCTTGTGTTTGGGTAATGTTGGGGTCGTATTTTATACCCTGCTTTTCAACGCGCTGTCTCAATGTTTCCCTTGCGATGCCCAGTTCTCTGGCCGCTTTCGCTTGATTGCCGTTGGTTCTGATTAAGGCTCTCCGTATTAACTCTCTTTCGACATCTCGCATCTTGACCACTTCAGGAAAGGTGGCGAGAACCGCATCAACAGGTGATGTTCCTTTTGGCGCGCTTTCAACGTTCGGTTTTATCACGTTGTGATGTCGTGGCGTTTCTCCTCGGCGCACTTTTTCAGGCAGATGGTGGGGCTCGATAACTTGTGACCCTCTTCGAAATACCACTGCCGAGTGTATCGCGCTTCGGAGTTGGCGTACGTTACCGGGCCAAGCGTAACCAAGAAGTACCGCCATGCTTTCGGCCGAGAACTCCACCGGACCGCTTCCGTTCGCGAATTCTCTCAAGAAACTATTGGCCAGCGCGGTGATGTCTTCCGGCCGTTCCCGTAGTGGTGGGACTGTGACAGAGACAACGTTCATACGGTAGTAAAGGTCCTCGCGAAAGGTTCCGTTTTCTACCATTTCTTCCAAGTTACGGTTAGTGGCCAGAATGAATCGCACATCCAACTGAATTTCCTCTGAACTGCCAACTCGCGTGATTGGATAACCGTCCAGAGCGCGCAAAAGTTTTTTTTGTTGCGCTAGCGGGAGGTCACCCGCTTCATCTAGAAGTATGGTACCGCCGTTGGCGTTTTCGAGACGTCCGATGCGTCTCTTGTCGGCACCGGTGAAAGCCCCTTTCTCGTGGCCGAACAGCTCGCTTTCAATGAGATTTTCCGGAAGGCATGAGCAGTCCACGACGAGAAACGCCTGTTCCGACCGTGGACCGAGTTCGCAAGCGGCGCGTGAGACAATTTCTTTACCGGAGCCGGTTTCTCCGAGAACCAACAGAGGTGCTCCGCTGGCAGCAGTTTGTTCCAACGTTTCGACTAACGGCCACATCGCGGGGCACAGTCTTAGGAGGTCGGTGTATGTGAGTGTTTGTCGGACCGTTTGTTCTGCTTCTAGGTTCGTGCTAAGGTCAGATTTCATGGTAAACCTTGGTTTTGAATGTTGAACCTCCCTTATTACCAGTTTAGTTAAGGGTATTGAAATATATCGACACTTTCTCAAATTACGTCTATGTTCGATACTACCCGACAGGACGGGCTTTAGTCAACAAAGTATTTTTCAAAAGCATGACGAATCGGTGTATAATATTCGCATGACCATTCAAGTACTCTCGTCATTATTTCTCATTCTTTCAATCGCGGGAGGGTATGTCGCGTACCTCTATGGGCGCAAGGTGCGCCGTTTTCGGTGGAGCGAGTATGTGGCGATTCTCGTGGTTCCGACTCTCTGTTCGTTCAGTCTGGTTTATTTTTACGGGGTGAAAATTATTTATTTCTTTTTCGCCAGTTGCATTGTCGGATTTGGGCTTGAGTATATTCTTGGGCTCGCGTACCACAAGACGCTCAATAGACGTCTGTGGGCGTATAACGACAGGTTTAGCATTTCCGGTTACACCAGCTTACTCACTATTCCCATTTGGGGTTGCGCCGGTATCGTGTTTTTTATTCTAGGAAAATCAATCGGGGTTTAGTTTCGCGGTTAGTACTCCCATGACACTTCTTGATTTGACTGTTGAATTTGTTGATGAAGCATTCAAGGGTAAGAAACCGCATTTTGAGCGAACAGTTTATTGGTTTGAACAATTTTCACCCGTTTTTTCCGAGGTCCACAGAGTTGCCGCTTACGCGCACGATATCGAACGAGGTATCAAGGGGGAGAGGGAAAAGGATTACTTGAGTACCGACTTTCTCAAACAGCATCAGGAAGATGGGGCAAAAATCATCGGAGATTTTCTGGCGCAAAAAGGCGCGGACGAGTTAACGGTGGATAAAGTAAAATGGTTGGTGAGTAGGCACGAAGTGGGGGGAGATGCCGAGCAGGACGCGCTCATGGATGCCGATTCGCTAAGCTATTTTGAGACTAACGCTGAAACGTTTGTGAAAGAAAAAGCGCCGATAGAAGGGTACGAAAAAATAAAAGGAAAATTTGATTGGATGTTTAATCGCATCAAATCGGACGCCGCGCGCGAAGCCGCGCGGCCCAATTATCTAAAGTGGTCGGAGGCGCTCAAGATGGCGTGCAATAAATGAAGCAAGTTCTGTTTCCGTCCCCACGGATAGCCGAAGGGGTATTTGAAGACGATCTCCAACGTAGTCCCTAAGGTGAGGAGAAGCTCACCGGAGGCGCTGTTTTGGTTTCTTTCGTCTCGCCTCGCTCTGAAGTGTTGACGGTGGTTGAAGGAAAAGAGGGGTTGAAAGAAAGAGAAGTCTAAAGAAGGTTTATTTAATCCGCATATGCGGATTAAATAAACCTTACCGGGCGGGAGTTTTGTAATTTCGATTTTGTGATAGCATGTTTTCTATGCATGCTAAAGACCAAAAAGAAATTATAAGGGCGGCCAAAGCCGGAGGGGAAGTGGTTCGCAAGTATTTCGGTACGGTGCTGACGATAGTCGAGAAAAGCAAGGCGAGTGACGTTCGCACTGAAGCCGATGTTGAGTCGGAAGCGGCTATTACCGGCATTCTCAAAAAAGCTTTTCCGGCGTATAACATTTTTTCCGAAGAGTGCGGCATGATTGATCGAAAATCCAATTATACTTTTTATATCGACCCGCTTGACGGCACCAACAATTTCACTATCGGTATTCCGAATTTTTCGGTTTCTATCGCTTTGGTTCGGGGTAAAGAAATTATTTTCGGCGCTATTTATCTGCCGATGCTTGATCTTGTGTACACGGCCGCGAAGGGCGAGGGGGCTTTTTGTAATAATCGCAAACTGACACTTTCCGCTGAAACCGTTTTGAACAGGAGTACTTTCGCGTTTATGTGCGGTTACCATTGTCCAAAACCTTTTATCATTAAAACCATAGGTAATTTTAGTCGTCGAATGAAGCGGGTGCTGGTCAGTTGGTCGGTAGCTTCCGACCTTTGTCTTCTGGCGTCGGGAAAAATTGAGGCGGCTATAAACAGGAAGACCGAACTTCACGATTTTCTTGCCGGCAAGCTTATTGCCAAAGAAGCGGGTTGTATCGTGACGGATTTTTACGGAAAACCGGAAAAAAACGACCTCAATCATTCTTTTTTGGTAAGTAACAACATGAAGATTCATCGGCAAGTTCTGTTGTCATTATAGAGGGCATTAACGTCTTAATATCGCTGAAGCCGTGGTGCTCTTTGCTGGTTTTTGTTAAGATGATTTTAAAAGTAGAACATTGTTATGTGACTTACGCTTTCGTTTCTCGCGCTGTGCTGTTTCGCGCTGTGTGCTTGCAGGTCGAGTGACCACTTAAAGAGGTCACGGTCGGGAACTGTTGATTCACTTACGCCGTCTCAAAGGGAATATGTTCGGAAATACTCGGTAATACGGAAGAAAATCACCGACTTCCTAAAGTTGCCGGAAAGCGCCTCGTTGGAGGAGGTACGCCCCCTTGTTGCAGTTTTCTTTAAGCTTCCGGCCGAGGCCTCGTGGGAAGACATGGTAAATAGTCCGATTGTCGCCAAGTTTCTCACCGACGAACGTCGAAAAAAATGCGCGGCTAGTCTCGGTTTGCCGCTTACGGCCACCTGGGTCGAGATTGGGTTTACCGCCGAGCGTTTGAGGAGAGAGCTTTGATTTAGGGATTGCGGTTCGAGCGACACAAGAGTGTCGTTTTTTTCTTTTGCAAAAAAGTCTGAAATAAAATAGGATACTAGGAAGCTAGCAGCTAGAACCTAAAAGCTGAAAGCTAATTCTGCCGTTGTAGCTCAGTTGGTAGAGCACGTCATTGGTGGGTCGTAACCCCTGCCCACTTTAGCGGTAACGCTTTAGTGAATCCCGAATAACGGTTAATATCCCTCCCTAGTTTTGAGTTATTGAATTTTCGATATTTCAAAACTAGGGAGGGACAAGACCGTGGCGTCCGCCTTAGGTGGATTGCCCGAACGACTGACAAGGGCCCCTCTCTGCTCGCAGGGAGGGGAAGATACAGTCTAGTCCTCTCGTAAGATGAGGTGTAAACGAATGACGAGGTCATCGGTTCAATCCCGATCAACGGCTCCGCAATCAAAGCAACCTGCGTTGCTTGTGTTCGGGATTGAAAGATTTTTCGTTACCGAGTCCGCGAGGTCGAAAAATACCTGGCGAAGTAGTCGCCAATCCGGCTTCTTAGCCTCCCGATCAACGGCTCCATGAAGAATTTAGAACTAACGGCCACATTGTATTTTGACTCTGGTCGTTGGTTGATATACAATTTGCTGTATGTCCGCTAAGAAATTGCGCCAGCCGTGTCTGGTTTGTGGAAAGGAGCCCGCTCGTTCGAGCTATAAGTATTGCGGTAATCCTTGCCAGCTTGAGTACCAGTATCAGTGCTATATTAGAGATTGGAAAGAAGGGAAAGTAACGGGACTGCAAAGCATAGGGACTGTTTCGCCTTATATTAAACGTTTTCTCCGCAAGAAGTTTGGAAACAGGTGCCAACAATGCGGTTGGGCGAAGATTAACCCTAAGTCAGGTGTAGTACCATTGGTTGCAGACCATGTGGATGGCAATTGGCGGAATAACATTGAAAGTAACCTTCGGCTACTTTGCCCAAACTGCGATTCTCTTACTCCGACTTATGCCGGATTGAATAGGGGAAATGGAAGAGCAAACCGGGTATTAAGTAACAGAGCAAAAGAAGGTCGCTTGTTAGTAAACACAAAGCCGATGTAGCTCAATTGGTAGAGCAACGGTATCGTAAACCGTAGGTTGTCGGTTCAATTCCGACCATCGGCTCCAATATCAAATTCAAAGGCTTTTCAGAGGCCGAAATCCGCGCGGCGCAAAGCGCCGCGTAAGGAGAAATGGGCGTTCCGCGCGCTTCGCGCGCGTGGAGGGAGAGGTTCAATCCGAAAATTTTTTGGAGAGAGGATTTTTTGGAGGGGAGGTCTGCTCCTTTTCCTATTTCACCTAGACGCGAAGCGTCTAAAATCCAGTTTCGTGTCGGTTCAACCCATGCGGTAGGGGCTCGTTCAAGGTGGACGATTTGCTCCTCTATCGTCTTGCGCTCACCCATGAGAGCGCGGCGGCGGGACAAGTAGTCCTCGCGCTCAATGTCTTCGGCGACGTATACGTCAGTAAGGCGCGAAATTTGACGAGAAATGTTTTCGCACTTGTCCCGCAGTCCTTGAACACCCTCCGCTGCCGTTTTTGAAGCACTGGCGGCCTCCGTATCAAGCAATGCCAAAAATGGCGAAACCCATTCGTGCGGCATGGTGTATTCGGCAAGCAAGCCCGAAAGTTGCGAGTCCAAAGGCTCGCTTCGCATCGGCGCTTCTTTGCACTTCACTGCCTTGTTCTTGCGGGTACAGCGATAATATGTGTACTGATGCACATCACCGTTTTTGAGGTGCTTCTTTTTCAATTCAGCCGTAATACCCATGCCGCAAAAGCCACATCGGAGTAATCCGCAATATGGCGCGGGGTCGGTTTTAACCGCAAGCGTCCGGCCGCGTCCGCGAAGCACGGCGGTCGCTTTGTCGTAGAGCGACTTTGAGATAAGCGGCTCATGCTTTCCCTCGTACACTTCACCCGCGTAGCGGAAGTGGCCGTAATAGAAAGAGTTTTGGAGTATGAAAGAAATGCGAGACACATTCACACGTTTCTTGCCCGAGGAAAGTACGCCGGACTGTTCGAGAAAAAGCGAAAGGTCATAGAGCGTCGCAGTCCCATTCGTGTACCGCTCGAACATCTCGCGCAAGAGCGCGGCATTCTTTTTGTGGACGCGGATAGTTTTCGTACGCGGGTCGTTCCAGTATCCAAATGGTGCAAGGCCAGGGAAAATCCCTTGCCGTGCCTTTTGCCGCATGCCGCGAGCGGTATTCGCGGCGAGTTGTCGTATGTACTCGTTCGCCATACCGAGTTCAACGGACATCATGAGTACGTTGTCATTCGGATAGTGCGAGCGGTCGTGCGTTTGAATGTGCTTTATCACGCCTTGTTGCAACAGCCATTGCACTTGTCCTCCGTCCACCGAATTACGGGCAAGACGGTCAATTTTCCAACAGATAATGCCGTGCGCCTCGCCTTTTTGTATGCGCGACATCATGTCGCCGAAGAGAGGACGGCCCGGAGCTTTTGCGCTCCGCTTCTCGACAAACTCTTCCGCGATCTCCAACCCATCGCGCCGCGCGAGCGCGCGCAACTCCACGAGTTGCGCTTCAATGGAGAGGATTTGTTTGTCCTCGACATCGGTGCTTTTGCGAGCGTAGAGAAAATATTTCATACAAGGTATTATATCGCTATGCAAACGCTATTCATAGACGAGTCAGGCACACTTGGAACAAAGGATCGATACTTTGTGCTTGCAATGCTCGCTCCACAACGTCCGAAGCGCATCATAAATTTCATGCGAAAGTTTTGTGGGAAGCACAATCTTCCTGAAATCAAGGCGAGTCAACTGTCAGTTCCACATAAGCAAGAAATTTTTAACAAACTTTGCAGTGCGAATGATTACGTCATTTCATACATCGTAGTTGATAAATGGCATATTGATAACAAGAAGTTGTTTGAAGATAAAAATGTTTTATACAATTACCTCTTTTCATTTTTAGTAAAGAAGACAATCAAAAGTACGCAGGAAGATTTGAATTTCTTGCTTGATAATCACTCAACGAAGGTCAAGTCCATCAACTCTCTTGCCGACTACATCAGACTCAAAGCCTATACGCAGTTTGGGTGCCAGCATGATGTCCGTCTTGCGTACACCGATTCAAAGAACTCAAAAATTGTGCAAGCCGCTGACGTTATCGCCAACGCAATCTGGGCACGCTACAACTACAATACAAGCCATTTCTACAATATGTTGACTATTAGCGAATCTATACGCTTTCCACAAGCAAAATTCGGCCAAAAACCAGCTATCCACACCTCAAAGGCTTCAACTTGAATTTATGGGCCGTTTGGTATATTATGATTGTGATGTAAATCCTGTGCGGAGCTTATCGAAAGTAAGTGGCGTGTTCCGTCACCGAAGCATAGGTAGTCTTGAGAAGCCCTGCGGGGCTTTTCTGCTTTATAGGGAGCTTCGCATCGAGCGAAGGTGCGCGCGAACGGGTGGGTGGGTCAAGCGCACATAAACTCTGCAGACCTCCTCTCCAAAAAATCCTCCCTCCAAAAGATTTCGGATTTGTTTTTCTGAACCTCCTCCATGCGCGCGAAGTGCGCGGAACGCCCATTTCTCCCTACGCGGCGCTTTGCGCCGCGCGGATTTCGGCCTCTGAAAAGCCTTTGAGTTTGATATTGGAGTCTCTATTGTACTCGGCTAGAACCTATTTTCAAGCAAAAGAGTAACTAGTGTTTCCCTACTGGAACGGTACACCTTTCGCATTTCTCCGAAGAAACGCTCAAGGTCTTGCGAAGCTCCAAGTATTCGCTTCTCACCTCGCCGACTCGACACTCTCTGCCTCCGCTTCGCTCCGGCACTCAACGCCTCGAAGACTCGGCGTTCCCGCCCCCGCCCCGTCGCTTCTCATACTTGATTTGTTTTGCGCGCGGAATCTTTTCTTAATGGAATGGGCGATGGGGCGGAGGGCGGACATCTGTTTTTATGCCTCAAAAAATGCTAGGATTTTGATACTTTCAACCATTACCAATATTGCCAAAGCCTTTGGTGTTTCGAGCGATGAATTGTTAAAATAGACTTATGACAAAAAATCAAGCAATTTTAGAACTTAAAAAGACTTTTGATATAAACGAGATTTATGCCCATAGAGTTTTTTTGCTTGCAGATAAAACAAGACTTATTGAAGATGCCTCGCGTATCATTGCAGAAAAACCAAAACCATTTGTGAAATGGGTCGGTGGTAAAAGACAACTTTTAGCACAGTTTCGCTTAATGAATCTTTATCCACCAGAAAAATTTGATACAAAAAACGGGAAATATTTTGAACCATTCGTAGGTGGTGGCGCAGTATTTTTTGATCTACTTCCTGAAACGGCTTTTCTTTCAGATTTAAATAATGAACTTGTAGTAACCTACAATGTGATTAAAAATGATGTTGAAAGTCTAATAAAATCACTTAAAAAACATAGCCTGGATAAAGAATATTTTCTAAAAATCCGCGCACAAAATCCAGAAAATCTTTCTGATGTAAATATCGCTTCCCGTTTTATTTATTTGAACAGAACTTGTTTTAATGGGATGTACCGAGTAAATAGTAAAGGTGGGTTTAATGTTCCATTTGGTAAATACACAAATCCTCTCATTTGCGATGAAGATAATCTCAAGAAAGTATCAAAGGCACTGAAAAGTGTTGAAATAAAAAAACAGGACTATAAAGAAGTGCTTAAAAAGGCAAAAAAGGGTGATTTTGTGTATTTTGATCCACCATATTATCCGATTAGTAAAACGGCTTCATTTACTTCATATACAAGCGAGGCATTTCTAGACAAAGAACAAACTGAGCTAAGAGATACATTTGCTGAATTACACAAACGAGATTGTTTTGTTATGCTTTCAAATTCCGATACACCATTTATCAACAGGATTTACTCTGAAATAAAAGGTGCCCGTATTACAAAAGTCCAAGCAGGGCGTGCCATTAACTCAGATGCTTCTAAAAGAGGAAAGATTACAGAGGTTTTGATAACTAACTACTAACTTATTTATGGCAAACAATAATTCCTGGAAAAAAATATTTGATGATAATAAAATTTTAGAAAATGATTTTTCTAAACAACCTTTTTATTTATCTGCAAAGGATATAAAGAAGTCTGTCCAAGATTTTAAAAACACTTCAGAAAAAGAGGTGCGGATTTTATGCAAAATGGACACACGTGAAAGTGTTCCCGAGATAATGAAGAAAAACGGCTTAATCTTATTGCCTGTTAAAAATAAGTTTTACGTTATTGTAAAAGGAGAAGGCTATGTAGATATCCCAAATATTGAAGGTGAAGCAGAGATATACAATACAAAGCTTGATTTTGATTTAGATACGACAAAAATAGGAAATTCTGAAATGCAACATCTTGATTTTGCTTATGCCTCAAGTCTTATTAGAACTTTTATGGAAGATCCGAGTCTTGTTCTCACTATTCGTGGTAGAAAATATACTCCTGAATTTACTTATAAAGTAGGTAATAATACAGTTGAAACCAAAGGGGTGCAAACGGAAATAGATGCTGGCTACGAGGGGAAAAATAAAGTCGTTTTAGTTGAAGCAAAAAATTCTTCCACAAAAAATACAATAATTAGGCAGTTGTATTACCCTTATAGACAATGGTCAGAACATACAAAGAAAAAAGTTTTCCTCTTGTTTTTTGAAAAAAGAGTTGATGAGTATTTAGTTTGGCAGTATGAATTTACAGATAAAAATAGTTACGATTCAATAAAACTTGTAAAGTCAAAAAAGTATAAGATTATCTGATGTCTCAAAAAGATTTAAAACTTCATCCCGAAGAATTTGATTTGGAATGTACGACAGTATGGGCTTTTCCAAGACGTGGTAATTGGGCAACTCATACTTCTGATTGGCGCGGAAATTGGTCGCCAGAAGTAGCTCGAAATCTTATTTTACGCTATTCAAAAGAAAAAGATCATTTACTTGACTGCATGATCGGTGGAGGTACTACAGCAATAGAAGCAAAGATTTTAAATCGTCATATTACCTGTGTTGATATAAATGAGGAAGCGTTGGAACGAACTAAAAAATCACTTGAATTTGAGGTTGATAACAAAGCAAAACAGCGTGTAGTGAAATGCGATGCGAGAGATATGAGTTTCATCAAAGATAATGAGATAGATTTTGTCTTAACTCATCCTCCGTATGCGGATATTATAAAATACAGTGAGGGAAAAATTAAAGAAGATTTGTCGGGAATACACGACATAGACGCTTTTGTTGATGAAATAGAAAAAGTTGCTAAAGAATTGTTTCGGGTTTTAAAGAAAGGAAAATACTGTGCAATTTTGATGGGAGATACACGCAGAAATAAAATGTATCAACCACTTGCATTTAAGGTAATGCAGAAATTTTTAGATACAGGTTTTGTCTTAAAAGAAGACATAATAAAAAGGCAATTTAACTGTAAAGCAACAGGATTTTGGGTCACAAAATCGAAAGAATCAAACTTCTTGCTGATAATGCACGAACATCTTTTTGTATTTCAAAAATAATTCATATGAAAATATCAGAAATAAAAATTCATGGAATAAAATCATACACAGACACAACGATAAAGATGTCGGAATATTCTGTCTTTGTAGGAGAAAATAATTCAGGTAAAAGTAACATTTTCTTTGCCCTTCTTTGGTTTTTTGGAAAAGAGAAAATCTCCAACAAAGACGTTAATTCTAGCATTAAGGACGATCCATATGTTGAAATTGAATTTTTACTAACGGGAGGAGAAGATTTTACGCATCCGGCAGAACATCTGGTTGATGGTAAGTTTCGAGTACGGGCAACAGTACAGAAAAGTAAAATTTCTGAAAAAGCTGTCGCTTGCGAATACTTTGGTTATACGGGTAATACAGAAGATACGATTAAGGACACGAAGCTTCTCGGATGGAAAAATGTGGCAAAACCAAGTTTTGGAGATGTGATTTACATGCCGTCTGTTAGACCATTAAGTGAGGAACTCAAATTCACGGCGAATTCGTCTTTGAATCAACTAGTTACAAAAAATATAATTGCTCGTATTAAACTGGAGGACGAGAAAAATCAGTCATATGCAAAAGTTGTTGAGTCAATTAAGAACCTTTCAGACTTTATCAGCGAGGGAGAAAATAGTGCGATTCAAAAACTTAAAGACGATATTTCAAAGAAAATGCTGGATTACGGGAAAGTGAGAATTGACTTTGAACTTGTACCACCTGATGCAGAAGACCTTATCAAGGCCTGCTTCAGACCACAGACAAATGTTGATGGTTTGGCAGATAAATTACCTTTATCATCACAGGGCGACGGTTTCCAAAGATCAATGATGTTTTCTTTAATTGCAAATCTAGCCGAATTAAACAAGCGAGAAGAAAAGGCAGGGAAAAAAGTGGCAAAAAATGATTGCACCTTTTACATTATTGAAGAGCCGGAGTTATTTTTGCACCCAAACCATCAGACATATTTCAGAAATAAACTTGAGGAGATATCGGAATCTACTGGTTCGCAAGTTATATTAACTTCTCATTCACCTTATTTTATAAATAATGTTGAGAGGTTTTCGCAAATAAAGAGGGTCTATATTGAAGACAATGTTTCAAATGTTGCCGAGGTTACTGATAAAGAAATTGAGCAAATCTGTGAAGATAACGGAAAACTAATTTCTGGTGCAAAGAATGATTGCAGGACTACTAAGTTAACTGGTGCTGACTTTCAAAGTGAAATAAACAGTATTGCAAAATCTGACCATCTTCGCTATTTGCTTTGGATTGATCCAACGAGAGCAAACGCCTTTTTGTCTCAAAGAGTTATTTTAGTTGAAGGACCAACGGAAAAAGCTCTTTTCTCTTTCATGTTTAATAATCCAAAGGGGGATTTTTATGATGAAAGTAAAACAGCAAGTATTACTGTCGTGGACACTGTTGGAAAGTACCATTTCTATAAATTTTCTCAATTATTAAAGAAATTGGGGGTTAAAACATGGTGTATTTACGATGGAGATAAGGATGAATGCTCTCGTGATATATCCCATAAACTCTTAAATCAAAACATTGAGGAACTAAAAACGGACAATATTATTGAAGATTCGTTGAGAATAGATCCAAACCTAGAGGAATTTCTCGGTTTAAAAAAGGACTATCAAAGTGCTGATATAAGTTTGTATGTGAATTTGGAAAGTAATGCAAATAATTGTACCAAGGGTGCGAATTACAAAGTTATAGTTGATTTTGTAAAAAAGATTATCGAAGTTTAATTTCATGCCCGACGAAGCCTCAACACCTCCTGCCGATACGCAGGCTCCACCAAGCAATCCATGCCCCATGAAGCATTTTCTGGAAAATTTGTATAGAATGTAACCATGTCACAAGTTATTACTACATTACTATTAGGAGATGACCCAAACAGTGTGCGGGTTGCCGAGCTTGCTAATTGGAAAGCAAGCACATATGTCATACCTCGTAATTTCTTGGCCTCAATAAGAGACAGGGCAGAGTTAAACCAGCCGGGTATATATTTTCTTTTTGGTGAGGGCGCAGATCGCCCCGTTGTGTATATTGGACAATCCGAGGACTGCTTCGGTCGACTTACTGATCATGACCGTCAAAGAGAGATCGAACAGTGGAATGAAGCAATGGTATTTACGGGCGGCCTTCACACCACATATGTTCGTTATTTGGAATGTATTGCAGTTCGAGAAGCGACTAGAGCGAAACGTTACGAAGTGATTAACCGTACTGCACCTACAGAGAATAAACTAACGGAAGCACAGAAAGTAACTGCGGAGCAGTTTTTCTTGAATATGAGGTTTATGACTGGCTTCTTCGGCTTTCGACTTTTTGAGAATATTCCGACTAAAGAGAGCGCTAGTGATGTCTACGTATTTTCACAGGCAGGCGCAAGTGCTAAAGGGGCGCTTTTAGCAAGTGGCGACTTTATTGTGTTCAAAGATTCGACTGCTCGAAGAAATATATCTCTCGCTTTTCCAATTTCTAGCAAAAAGAAGAGAGAGGAACTTATTGAAAAAGGTGTTCTCGTTGATCACAATGAAAATCTTCTAATGTTTGCTGTAGATTATACTTTTGGAAGCCCGAGCGGCGCAGCAAACATGGTGGCAGGTGTCGCGTGCAATGGATGGGATGGTTGGAAAGACAATGAAGGCAAAACACTTAATGAAAACGTAATAAGGTAATTATGGATGAAGAGACAAGACGGCTGATGAAAGAGTACGACGTGGACGAGGACGTCGCCGAGAAAGCGCAGGAATTGATTGACGAAGGTCTAGGCGAAGACGAGGCAATCGAGATTGCCGAGGAACTTTAGGATGACTTATAATAAACACACATGAAAAATCTAAAACAACATTTAATTGAAGGGACAACAAACGAAATTTCTGCCAAAGAACGGGAAATCCAAGAATCAAACGAGGAGCTTGAAATTTTGGGAGCGAGGCTCAAGGTTGAAAATAAAACCCTAAACATGAAAGATCTCAAAGATGATTTGAGGGAGGATTTTAAATATTCTGCACAAGCACTTGAGGGAATGGTTGTTCAGGAACAGCAGAGAAATTCTGAACTCAAAAAGGATTTGGAGATGTTAACGTATCGAAAAGCCGTAATTGAAAGCCAATTTTCGGATAACGAACTGAATCACTAAAGCTGATACAATTACTTCATGCCCGACGAATCCTCAACACCTCCCGCCGACACGCAAGCTCCACCGAGCGAGCCGGTAACTCCTCCGGCCGCTGAACCTACACCGCCACCGCAAGAATCGGCTCCTGTTCCCGAATCTGCGCCAACGGAAACTCCCGCCCCGACAGAAGCGCAAGCTTCTGTCTCTGAATCCGTACCTGAACCAGCTCCCACACAGCAAAGTAACCCAGAGCCGCAACAATCAATCTCTGCTCCGACTGTTCCCGCTCTCCACGGCGACATCGTAAAGGCCCGTGCAAAAATCCAAGAGACGAAACACAAGAAGCTGGACAAGATTATGGCCTTGTTTGAGACGCAGAAAAACGGTTCGACAGGCTCACCACAAGTCACAAACGACGAAGTGGAAAAACTCTTGCATGTCTCTGACTCGACGGCGACTCGGTATCTGCAAGCTCTCGAAAAAGAAAATAAAATAAAACAAACAGGAAGCACAGGAACGGGAGTTTTCTACGAAAAAATCTAATTTGAACGGCTCACGCTCGGGCGCAAACGGCTCACTTAGCTTCTATGTGAGCCGTTTGCATAAATCGGTGGCTTTTCTGCAAGGGAGCCCCCGCCGTTCCCCTCCGTACCCCTAACGGCGGGGGTTTGTGCGCCCTCCTTCGCTCGGAAGCTACGGACGGGCAGGCGCATTGGGGGGGGGGTGGAGATTACCTGTGTCAACTTTATCAACAACGGACTTGTTCATTATATTGACATAATCCCCGATTCGGCTATACTTTAGGCATGATTAAACATACATTTCTACTAGAATTGAGAAAATCCAATGGAATTTCTCAGGCTTTTGTTGCTGAAAAAATCGGCGTTTCAAGAGCGAGCTATATAGAAATTGAAAAGGGGGCGAAAGAGCTGACTCTGTCTCAAGCAAATAAAATTGCGGAGATTTTTAATGTTTCCCTAGATGAGCTTATTTCCGGCAAGACAATGCCGGCTATCAAAGTATTTCTACAAGATAAAGCTGGTCGCGCTTCAAAGGACATTGCGCGACATGATTTTGCTAAATCAGAAATTCGTATTGATGTCCCACAGAAAAACCTCAAGAAATTTAAAGAAGTGGTGCTTTATATCTTGGAAAAAGTGGGTAGTAAATCTAATGTTGGAATGACTGTTTTATATAAACTTCTGTACTTCATAGATTTTGATTATTACGAAAAATTTGAAGAACAGCTTGTCGGTGCCACATATATAAAAAACCATTTTGGACCAACTCCGGTAGAGTTTAAGAAGATTGTTGAATCAATGGAGTCAAAGGGGGAACTTGAAACGGTCAAAAGCAAGTATTTTCAGCATGAGCAGACGAAGTATTTACCACGCAGGGAGTCGGATATTTCAGTATTGAGCGCACGGGAGATAAAGCATATTGATGAAGTGCTGGCACGGTTGAGTGATAAAAATGCCAAAGAATTGAGTGACTATTCTCATAAAGATATTCCGTGGTTAGGAACAAAAGATGGAGAGGTAATAAAGTATGAGGCTGTGTTTTATCGAACACCAGAAACATCAGTAAGAATATATGCAGACGATAATCTATAAGCAAACAAAAGAATTTGAGCAAGATTTGAAAAGACTTCTCAAGAGATTTCCGTCGCTTGTAGGAGATATTGAAACAGCCAAGTCTTTCACGATTGAGCTTTTCCATTTGCAAAAATTAAATAAACAAGCTATTTTCCCAATCCCAAACTTCTGCACCGAGGAGTTAAAGATTTGCAAGCTGAAGAAATTTGCATGTAAGGCACTTAAAGGT